>OFRL01000332.1_pt1 | contig 23667 bp, 17 predicted proteins | sample 1543121 | NCBI WGS metagenome assembly OFRL01 (sample SAMN07774228, study PRJEB24372) | wastewater metagenome | isolation source: Lake Maggiore Cannobio | place: Italy: Cannobio | collected 2016-01
ATTGCGTGGTTGATGCCGAGGTAGCTCAGTTGGTAGAGCAACGCACTGAAAATGCGTGGGTCCCCGGTTCAAGTCCGGGCCTCGGCACTGGGCTGGGTTGCAGGGCACGCGCGCGGGCGTAGTTCAGTTGGTAGAACGTCTCCTTGCCAAGGAGAAGGTCACCGGTTCGAGTCCGGTCGCCCGCTTAGATAAACTGGCGGCCCGTAGTACGGCCGCCGGTTTGTTTTGGAGACATGGCGACGTGGCCAAGTGGTAAGGCGGGGGCCTGCAAAGCCCCTATTCGTGGGTTCGAATCCCACCGTCGCCTCCTGTAAAGTGGTGCCTGTTTAATCTGTAACTTGCCCGGACAAATAGCAGCTGCCATTCTGTTGGCTAAGTCTGAATTTCCTGCATAGCCACATGCTAGTCAATATACGGGCAGGCCTAGCACACTGCTAACACACCGGTTCGAGGACTTATACTCACTGCACACCGCAGCTCATTTTTTGTGTGCGCGACATCAACCAATCGGTATTGATGTTTAGCTGCTGAGGTCGCGCCGGAGTTTTCGTCAAACAAGCAAGGCATCTCCATTCCACAATAATTCTTCATCGCATGCAATCGATCGCAGAACACTACGATGCATTGGCCCGCCAACGCATCAAATTCTTTGAGCGCAATCGCTACTATCACGATTTGCTGGCCAAACAATATCGCAGCTGGATTCCGTCCGGTTCATCTGTATTGGAAGTAGGCTGCGGTACCGGAGACTTACTGAATGCAGTTTGTCCGGCCGGCGGAGTGGGTGTCGATCTCAGTCCGCGCACCATTGAAGTTGCCCGCGAGCGTTTCCCTCACCTCAACTTTATCGCCGGCACCGTCTCCAACCTGCCAACAGGATCTACTTTTGATTATGTGATCCTGCCGGGCACACTCGGCGAAGCAGAGGATGCGCAAGCTCTACTTGAAGACTTGCGCCAGCATTGCCATGTGGATACGCGCATCGTTGTGCAGTACCACAGCGTACTTTGGCAGTATCTGCTCGCGCTAGCCGTTGCACTGGGCCAGCGCATGCCAACACCACGCCAAAACTGGCTCACAGGCACCGACATATCCGGTCTGATGGCGCTAGCTGGCTATGAAGTCATACGCCGGGACAAGTCAATATTATTTCCGCGCAACATCTGGGTGCTGAGCCACATACTTAACTCCTTTTTAGGGCGCCTGCCGTGGCTTGAAGAACTCACCTTGAACCACTTTTTAATTGGCAGACCAGTCAGTGCTGGCCACCGCGAATACTCAGTAAGCATCATAATTCCTTGCCGCAATGAACGCGGGAATATTGAGGCCGCCATCGATCGCATTCCACAGTTCGGAGCCTCGCAAGAGCTCATCTTCGTGGAAGGCGGCTCATCAGACGGCACATTCGAGGAAATCGAACGCATTATCGCTGCTTACCCCAAAAAGAATATTAGCCTGCACCGCCAGACCGGCAAGGGCAAAGGCGATGCAGTCCGCCTCGGCTTCAGCCATGCAAGAAATGAGCTGCTGATGATTCTTGATGCAGACCTAACCACCCCGCCTGAAACTTTGCCCAAGTTTTATCATGCACTTGCTGATGGAAAGGGTGAGTTCATCAACGGCAGCCGCCTTGTTTACCCAATGGAAGAAGAGGCAATGCGCTTCCTGAATTTGCTTGCAAACAAATTTTTTTCGATTGCGTTCTCGTGGCTGCTTGGCCAGCAGGTGAAGGACACATTGTGCGGAACCAAGGTACTTTTACGCAGACATTACAACCAGATCGCCGCCAACCGGAGCTACTTCGGCGACTTCGACCCATTCGGTGATTACGATCTACTTTTTGGCGCCACCCGCCTAAATCTCAAGATCATCGAAGTACCAATTCGCTACCGCGAAAGAACGTATGGAGCCACAAACATTGATCGCTGGCGTCATGGTTGGCTGCTACTGCGAATGGTGGATTTTGCTGCACGGCGCATAAAGTTTATCTAATCGCACAATTCCGGTATAGTTATTCAAGTTGCAACTTTCCCGGCACAACTATTCAGCACTCTTACAGCGACACTTTCACCACACCGATATTCACCATGTCCGCGAAACCAATCTATGAAGGCCATGATCTCGAAGTCTTGTGCGCACTACCCCGATATTATGGGTGGATTTATGATTATTTCGAACAATATCTCACGGGCAATGGGGCGGAATTTGGCCCAGGCTTGGGCACCAACTCTGCGCGCATACTTCCCAAACTTGCAACTCTTGACCTAATCGAACCCTCACCGAATCTCGTTAAGAAATTGATTGAAAGATTTGGGGGCGACGCCAGAATTAAAATTGTGGCCGACGGAATCGAGGGTTTTGTGAACTCGTCCCCAAATGCGAAATACGACACTGTGGTTTTAATCAACGTTCTCGAACATGTACTCGATGATGCTGCTGCCATTCAAAGTTTCTATCGGATGCTCCGGCCTGGCGGGCACTTATTACTCTTTGTTCCAGCGCTCCCAATACTTTTTAGCAAATTAGATAAAGAACTCGGACACTATAGGCGCTACTCGTTGAGTAGGCTAATTAGAATGGTTACTAACGCTAACTTCGACATAGTGTTGGGTCGATACTTTGATATTTTGGGGGTTTTGCCATGGTTTCTAATAAACACTATTGGCCGTGCCACACGATTCAATCCATATTTAGCATGGCTATATGATTCTGCTGGAGTTCCGCTAACACGGCTGCTCGAGAGCTTGATGCCCCCGATGTTTGGTAAAAATATTTGCATGGTTGCACTTAAACCAAATAAAGCCAAATAGGCGGTCCACTCTACTAAATGCACCGGCTATAGAATTAGTCACCGGCAGGCATTACGAAAATTCCGTCTATGCTTTCGACTACTTTTATCCGGTGTGGCACGTAAAGCGTTTCTTTGTACTTCGCACTTTCCAAAAATGGGTCAGATACTATGGAGGCCTCTTGCTGCGCTTGAATGCTACCCGCTAAGGCACCCATGTCTGTGCTGATAGCGCGCGCCTGCGACAGCAAAGAAATACAAGCAGCTCCCGCCAATACCGTTACCAGCAATCTGCGGTTGGCCCGCAGCTGCAATTGAACTGTAGCTAGCAGGCCAAAAGCAATGAACGGATAGAGCCAGCGGCTCTGCTGGCTCGTAACCCACCAAAGCAGCCACAGCACAGCCGCGAGCATCAGTTCCGGCGGAATTCTTTTCGCCTTGACCCAAGCAGGTGCGCTTGCTGCCAACAGCACAAGCAACAGGACCCACGTTAGCCCAAGCGGATAATCGTAAACATTGTTCACTGAGCCGACGGCGGGAACTGAAATCCGCCACAGATGAGAAATGATTGCACCTGCACCACGCCCCAGTCCGTAGCCGTCAATTGTGCCAAATTGTGCAGCAGCAGCAGCCCGAATTGACGCTCCTGCTGCGCCCTGGCAATTGGTCACACTAAACACGCATGTAAAAAACGGAAATATTGGCGTGCCTGCGCGCTCTATGCCAACCACAATTGAGCGCGCCATGATCACAAAAAACAACAGGGGGGCGAGTGCGGCACCATAAGCCAACTTACGCCAATTTGCAATGAGAGCACCACGCTCGAAAATTGCCATGTACCCAAGCACGGCCACTACCAAAATAGCTGCCTGCGCCGGATAGAAAGCCTTTGTCGCAGCATATAACGCGATATGCGCAGCCCACCAGAATACGCGCCGATGCACCGCAGCATGCCATGCAGCCAGTAGCACATATAAGCTGGTCAAGTCGAGCATGGCCATGCCCAGCTGCACCATGACACCGTGCGTTGTAAACAATGCCAATGCTGGTAGCCACCCAGAAAAGCTGTGCACCGCCTGCCGCCGACCGAGCGCAAGCACAATTCCAAACGCCCACAGCGCACCGAATAGCTGTGGCCACTTGTTAATTGTGGCACCCATGAACCACACGGGTGCAAAGCCAAACTGCAGAGCCAGTGGCCACAGATCCGCAGCCGACCAGCGCAGATGCTGAAGGCTGCCCCAGAACAGATGTTGCCGCGGCAGCGCCATGTGGTAGTTGATGGCATCATATTCCTGCGGCCAGTGCGGAGGAAAGTGGGCCTCATAGCCCGCGAGCACGAACATACCGGCTTGAACTGCACAGAGCAACCAAAATAATGCCGGGCCGCGGCGCACCTCGCCCCACAGCATGCCAGCCACGCGCAGCGTTGCGTATCGGCAGCGCCAAAGCTCTGCCAGCAGCACTGCAAGCGCAATCCAAAGGCTCACGCCCAGCGTATGCCCGTTGCGCGGGCCGAAGAACACCGTCAGGTGGAACTCAATAAACCCCAGTGCCCAGAGCACGATGGGCCAGTACAGTACAAATGGACTCATCGGGCGACGAATGCCAGCACGCGGTAACCCACCCACCAGACAGTAACCAGCACCAACGCCAAGTTCAGCCAGAACTCAAACTTTAGTTTGGGCACACTACACCTTTAAGCAGCATCGGAATGTGCAGCTGTCTTATAATTCTGCAGCGCAATGACCACTGAATTCACACCCCTATTATTACCTAAAACTTACGACTTCCGCGCAACCGAAGAAGCGCGTTATGTTTGGTGGGAGCAGCGCGGCTATTTTAAACCGGCCAGCGACAACGGCCGCCCACCGTTTGTGGTTTGCATGCCGCCCCCGAATGTGACCGGGCAGCTGCACCTTGGGCATGCCATGTTTGTTGCGCTGGAAGATTTGATGATCCGCTACCAGCGCATGTGCGGCCGGCCTGTGCTCTGGGTGCCGGGCAGTGACCATGCCGGCATTGCCACGCAGCTGCAAGTGGAGAAGCATTTGCTGCGCACTGAAGAAGTGACACGCGAAGAGCTGGGGCGCACAGAATTTGTGGCGCGCACTTGGGAGTGGAAGCACAAGTATGGCGGCATCATCACGCAGCAAATCCGGCGCTTGGGCGCCTCCTGCGACTGGACCTACGAGCGCTTCACGCTCGACGAAGGCGTGTCGAAAGCAGTCGTTGAGGCATTTGTACGCCTGCACAAGCGGGGCTTGATTTACCGCGGTCCACGCCTGATCAATTGGTCACCGGGGTTGAAGACGGCGGTCAGCGACCTGGAGGTTGAATATACGGAAGAGCCGGGCACGCTGTACCACTTCAAGTACATGCTGCAAGGCTCAGATGACTTCATTCCGGTTGCGACCACGCGCCCCGAAACAATTTTGGCGGACACCGCAGTTGCAGTGCACCCGGACGATGAGCGCTACCAGCGCTTCATCGGCCGCAGCGCGCTGGTACCGATGCTGGGCCGTGTTGTGCCGGTGATTGCGGACGATTACGTGGACCGTGAGTTTGGGACTGGTGCGCTCAAGATTACGCCCGGCCATGATGCCAACGACTACGCCATTGGGCAGCGCCACGGGCTGCCTATCATATCCATGCTGGACCGCGAAGCACGCGTAACCGCAGAGGGCGGGCAATATGCAGGCCTCGATCGCTTTGAGGCGCGCAAGCGAATATGGGCTGACATGCGGGCAGCCGGTTTGGCAATTCAGGAACAAGCCCACACGCTGAATGTGCCGCGCAGTCAGCGCGGCGGCGAGATCATCGAGCCAATGATCTCCACGCAGTGGTTTGTTCAAATCGAAACGCTGGCAGCCAAAGCACTGGCAGCCGTTCGCGATGGACAGATCCGCATTGTGCCGGAGCGCTTTGAGAAGGTTTATTTTAATTGGCTGGAGAACATTCAGGATTGGTGCATCTCGCGCCAGCTGTGGTGGGGACACCGCATCCCGGTCTGGTACGCGCCGGATGGCAGCGTGTTTTGCGCGCACAGTGAAACGGCGGCGGCGGCGCTGGCGCACGCGCATTTTGGGCATGCGGTAACGCTTGAGCAAGACCCGGATGTGCTTGACACATGGTTCTCAAGCGGCCTTTGGCCGTTCTCCACATTGGGCTGGCCGGATGAAACCGCAGACTTTAAACGCTTCTATCCCACAAGCGTACTTGAGACCGGCTACGACATTTTATTTTTTTGGGTTGCGCGCATGATCATGCTTGGGTTGGAGTTCACCGGCAAGGCGCCGTTCGAAACGGTGTACCTGCACGGCCTGGTGCGCGACGAGCAAGGGCGCAAGATGAGCAAGACGCTGGGCAATGTCATCGATCCGCTTGAAGTGATGGATGAGTTTGGGACCGACGCGCTGCGCTTTACGCTGCTGACCGGCTCAACGCCCGGCAACGACACCAACCTAAGCCTTGAGCGTGTGCGCGCCAACCGCAACTTTGCAAACAAGATTTGGAATGCGGCGCGCTTTGTAATTGGAAAACTGGACAATGCAGCGACTGCGCCAGCCGCGCCCGCAACGCTTGCCGACCGCTGGATTCTTGCCCGCTTGCAGACCACGATTGCCGACTGCACGCGCCAAATGGAAAGCCACCAGTACGGGCAGGCCGGCTCACAGGCCTATGAATTTATTTGGAACGAATATGCGGACTGGTACATTGAGGCGGCGAAGCAGCAGCTTGACGACCCTGCGCTGGCTGCGACAACGCAGCACACTTTGGTGGCGGTGCTGGAGCAAACACTCCGCCTGCTCCATCCGTTTGTGCCATTTGTGACTGAGGAGATTTGGCAGAATCTAAAGGCAGCCTGCGCGCAGCTGAGCCCTGCGTTTATGCATGCGGGCGCGTGGCCGGATGCGCTGATTATTGCGGCGTGGCCGGCTGCCAGCCCGGCAACCGCTGCCGAAACTGCGCTAACAGCAGCTGACGTGGCCGCCTTCGATCATTTGATTGATGTGGTGCGCGCGATTCGCAATGTGCGCGCAGAAAATAAAATTGACGCAACGCTGCGCCTCAGCGCGCATGTGGCTGCCCATGGGCGCAGCCAAGTATTGATGTCGCAGGGCCGGGTGCTTGCGCAGCTGGCGCGCCTCAACGCTGCCAGCCTTGTGATTCAAAATGAAATTCAGCCGGCGCCGGCGAATTGCATTGCACTGGTGATCGGCACAACCGAGGTGTATTTGCAACGCCCGGACATCGGCAATGCGGGCGATGAACGCGTGCGCTTGGAAAAAGAACTTGCCGAACTGGAAGTGCAGATTACGCGCCTGGACGCGCTGCTAACCGGCAGCTTTGCCGGGCGCGCGCCGGCAAATGTTGTGGAGCGCGAACGCGCCAAACTGGCGGAGTACCATGCAACGCGCAGCAGCCTGCAAGCCCGGCTGGCCGCAGCGCAGTAGCAGCCCCCGGCAGATCAGCGCGGCCCGATGTTGGCGCGCAAGAAGCGCTCCAAGGCCGTGTAGCATGCCTCGATTGTTTCAGCCTTGCGCCACCCGTGCCCCTCACCCTGATACACGTGATACTCATGGCGCACATTGCGGCGCCGCAAAGACTCCACAATCCGGTCTGACTGGTTTTGTTTGACCACATTGTCATCGCTGCCCTGGAACACAATCAGCGGATCCACAATGTTGTCGGCAAAGAAAACTGCAGAGCGCTCGCGATAGACAGCTGCCGCCTGCGGCAGCGCGCCCAGCATTGTGGCGTTGTAGTGCGCTTCAAACTTGTGCGTCTCTTCATCCAACCCGAACATATCTGAAACTCCATAAAAGTTTACGCCGACCCGGAACACGCCCGGATGCAGCGCCAGCGCCATCAAAACCGTTGTGCCGCCCGCACTGCCGCCCATCACCACAATGCGCGCTGCGTCCGCGAGGCCGCGCTGCGCAAGGTGTTGTGCGCCACTGACCGCATCCTCGCGATCCACCTTGCCCCACGCGCCGCGCAGCTGCAGCATGTACGCCCGGCCATAGCCGGTGCTGCCGCGGTAGTTAAGCAGCAGCACGGCATAGCCGCGCGCCGCAAGAAATTGCACATCGCCGTGAAAACCCATGCGGCGCTGCGAGGTTGGTCCGCCGTGGCTGATGACAACGGCCGGCGGCGGCGTGCCCAATGCACTGCCCACCGGTGCGTAATACAACCCATGCGTCAGCTGGCCGCCAGCGCTCTGCCAGCTGATCGGCTCTGCCGCAGCAAGCTGCTCCGGCAGCAGCGTCTCGGACCGTGAGCGGCGCACAACCGCGGCCGGCTGCGGCGGCAGGCAAAGCACCACGCGCAAAGGAATGCTGCTGGCCGAAGCCACACAAGCCAGCGCTGCATCCGTTGGCGCTGCGGCCAGTCCTTCAACATCGGTGTAGGCAGCCATTGGCGCAAAAGCTGCGGGCGTGCCTTCCAGCGGAATCTCCCACACCGCCACACGCGCAGCCGCATTGCGCAAGCCAAATATTGCGCGGCTGTCATGGCGCCAGGCAATTGTGCGCATGCCTTGCGCCCAGGCCGGCTGCGCAAACTCGCACTCGCCAAAAGTCAGCTGCTTGTGCACTTTGATTTGCAAGTCATAAAGCTGCACATGCGCCCAGCCATCGGCATCGGATACATACGCCAGCCAGCGGCCGTCAGGTGAAAACGCGGGCTGGAACACGGCGGTGTCGGCAGTGCCCGCAAGCGTTTGCATTGCAGCCAACTGCGGCAGTCCCTCTGCATTAACTACCAACTCACACAAGCGCAGCTCGCTGCCATCCCACGGCATCTGCGGTTTGTTCCATGCCACGCAGGCCAATTGCTGGCTCGATGCACTCCATACTGGCTGCATATAAAAATCGTCACCGGTGATCAGGCGCTGCGGCCAGCACTTGCCTTGCACATCCACCACTGCCACGCAATCCACACCTTCATGCGAATGCACAAACACCACCCAACGCCCGTCCGGTGAAACTGCAGGCGCGGCACACTCGCCAAACGCCGGCGTGATTGCAATGGCGCTGCCGCCAGCCAATGGCTGCCGCCACAGCCGGCTGTCCGCCACAAACACCACATGCCCGTGCCCCACCGTAAAGTCACCGCCGCCATAGCCCACGCGGGCGCGCACCGACAAATCCGTGGTCAGATCATTCGGCGCCAGCCCGCGCCGTTGCGCCACCAGCACACCCTGCGCCGAGCGCCCCTCCAGCCAGACCAGCGTCTGCCCGTCGCTGTCCCATTGCACGTCGCCCAGCCGGATGCCTTGCGCCATCGTGCGCGGATTAAGTATTTGATGATTGGGTTGCTGCATGATCGCCTCAGGGGAAATTATAAGTTGCCCCTAATCGGCCTGCAAATGCATCGAGTAAAATTTTGCAGTGCCGAATAATAATTGCGCAATCATTGTGCACGGCGGCGCTGGCGACATTCCAGACCAGCAGGTTGCCGACCATGTGGACGGCTGCCGGTTGGCGGCTGCAGCCGGCTGGCGCATCCTGCAAGACGGCGGCAGCGCAATCGACGCAATGGAAGCTGCCATTCAAATGCTGGAGGACCTGCCGGTGTTTGATGCCGGGCGCGGCTCCTACCTTACAACAGACGGGATTGTGGAGATGGATGCGATAGTAATGGACGGCGCCACGCTGCAGATGGGCGCCACAGCCGGCGTGCAGCATGTGCGCCACCCCATCACGCTGGCCCGGCGCATCATGGAGCGCGCACCGCACAACATGCTCATCAGTGCCGGCGCCGAAAATTTTGCGCGCGAATGCGGGTTGGAGCTGTGCGCAGCGGAATGGTTTGAAACGCCGTACACCCGCGCAGTGTGGCAGGAGTACGGGCGCCTGCCCATGCTCACCGGCACGGTGGGCTGTGTGGCGCGCGATGCAACCGGAGCGCTGGTTGCAGGCACCTCGACCGGTGGCAGCGACCATAAATTACCGGGGCGCGTGGGTGATGTGCCGCTGGTGGGCAGCGGAGCCTACGCGGACAACCGCAGTGCCGCAGCTTCTGCCACCGGCGATGGCGACAAGATTATGCGCGTGGTGCTGAGCAAGACCGTATGTGATCTGGCAGGCGGCGGCTTGCCGGCTGCTGCTGCCGCAAAGGCAGCCATCGCCACACTGGCAGAACGCACCGGCGGAACAGCCGGCATCATCATCATCGACCGCAGCGGCCGCACCGGCTTTGCGCACAACACGCGGCGCATGTCGCGCGCGTGGATCGATGCCGATGGCACGCTGCAAGCCGGCATCGAGCCTGCCGCAGGCAGCACCTAACCCAAGCAGCGCAGCAGTCCAACAACATGCGCCTTGGCCTGGCACTGGGTTACAGCGGTTCAAATATGAGCCTGCCTATGGATCTAATCCAAGAGGCCGACCGGCTGGGCTATTACTGTGTGTGGACTGCAGAGGCGTACGGCTCGGACGCCGTCACACCGCTGGCATGGATTGGCGCGCAGACCGAGCGCATCCGCCTCGGAACCGCCATCATGCAAATACCGGCGCGCACGCCGGCCAACACTGCGATGACCGCCACCACGCTCGACCAGCTTTCCGGCGGGCGCTTCATGCTGGGCTTGGGCATGTCCGGCCCGCAGGTGGTGGAGGGCTGGCACGGGCAGGCCTACGGTAAACCGTTGCAGCGCACGCGCGAGTATGTGCGCATTGTGCGCAGCATTTTTGAGCGCAGTGCGCCGCTGACGCACAGCGGCGCGCATTATCAAATACCATATCAGGGCGCAGACGCAACCGGCCTTGGCAAAACACTAAAGAGCACGCTGCACGGCCGCAGCAACCTGCCAATCTATCTGGCTGCAATTGGCCCGAAGAATGTGGAGCTGGCTGCCGAAATTGCCGACGGCTGGCTGCCGATCTTTTTTGCGCCCGAGCACTATGCAGCCGCCTACGATGCGCATGTGCAGGCCGGCCTGGCACGCGCCACACCCGCCAGAAGTATCGGCGGCTTTGACATTGCGCCATCCGTGCTGGTAATCGTCGAGCCGGATCTGGAGGCGTGCTTTAACTTTGTGAAGCCCATGCTTGCACTTTACATTGGCGGCATGGGCGCGCGCGGCCGCAATTTTTACAATGACCTTGCGTGCCGCTACGGCTTTGAAGCCGCCGCACTTAAGGTGCAAGAGCTGTATCTGGCGGGCGACAAAGTTGGCGCCATCAACGCCGTGCCGGATGCGCTGGCGGATGCCGTGTCACTGTGCGGCTCCGCTGCCCGCATCAAGGACCGGCTGGCGCTGTGGCGCGCCTGCCCGATCACAACACTGAGCGTGCTCACGTTTGACATCAACGCGCTGCGCCTCATGGCAGAGCTGGTGCTGTGAGCAGCGCACCAAATCAGTAATCAGGAAAATCAACATGAAACCGACTATGCCGGCAACAGCGCAAGCTGCACTTGAGTGGGGCTGGGACCAGTATGCGGCGCATGCCAGCGCGCTCACACAACAAACGCTGACGGCGGCCAGCTGCACTGCATGGCTTGCGGATTGGACGCAGCTGGCCAGCCTGCTCGATGAAGTGGCTGCGCGTTTGGTGATTGCATCCACCGTGGACACCACAGACAAAGCCGCAGAGGCGCGCTACAACGCGTACCTTGAAGGTGTGCAGCCACAGTGGCTGGCAACGCAGCAAACACTGCGCGAGCTGCTGCTGCAGTCCGGCCTGCAGCCGGCCGGCATGGAGATTCCGCTGCGCAACATGCGCGCCGAAGCCGCGCTGTTTCGTGAAACCAACCTGCCGCTGCTGACTGAAGAGAAAAAACTCGGCGTGGAGTACGACCAAACCATCGCCGCCCAAACCGTGCAGTGGGAGGGCAGCGAACGCACGCTCAGCCAGTTGGGTCCGGTGTACCAAGACCCGGATCGCACGCGGCGCGAACGTGCTTGGCGGCTGGCAATGGAGCGGCGCCTCACCGACCGACCGCAGCTAAATTCGTTGTGGCAAAAGTTTCTGCAGGTGCGCACGCAGCTGGCTGCCAACGCCGGCCTCGCCACCTACCGCGACTACGCGTGGCAGGACCGGCTGCGTTTTGACTACACGCCACAGGATTGCAGCAGCTTCCATGACGCAATCGAGCGCGTGGTGGTGCCCGCAGCCAGCCGGATCTACGAGCGCCGCCGCCAGCGCCTTGGCTTGCAAACACTGCGCCCGTGGGACCTGGATGTGGATGTTGCGCAGCGCCCGGCGTTGCGTCCGTTCACCGATGCAGCCCAGCTGGTAAGCACAAGCAGCGCCATCTTCCATCGCATCAGCCCGCAGCTGGGGGAAATGTTTGACACGCTGGACCGCGAACAGCTGCTGGATTTGGATAATCGCAAAGGCAAGGCGCCGGGCGGGTATTGCACTAGCCTGCCATTGGCGCGCCGCACATATATTTTTATGAATTCAGTTGGCATGCACGACGACGTGCAAACCCTGTTGCATGAAGCCGGGCATGCCTTCCAGGATTTTCACATTGCGCAAAATCCGCGCCTGCCTTACGCGCAGCAATGGAACACGCCGCTGGAGTTTTGCGAGGTGGCATCGATGGCGATGGAGCTGCTGGCAGCGCCGCAGCTTGCAAAGACCGCGGGCGGTTTCTACAATGCAGCGGATGCTGCCCGCGCCCGGACAGAGCACCTTGAGGGCATCGTACTGTTCTGGCCGTACATGGCCGTGGTGGATGCGTTTCAACACTGGGTTTACGAGCACGCCGCCGCTGCAGCAGATTCCGCGCAGTGTGATGCGCAATGGGCGCGCTTGTGGCAGCGCTTCATGCCGGGCATCGATTACAGCGGCATGGAAGACATTCTTGCCACCGGGTGGCACCGCAAGCTGCATATTTTTCAGGTGCCGTTTTATTACATTGAATACGGTCTCGCGCAGCTGGGCGCCGTGCAGATCTGGCGCAATGCCACAAAAGACAAAGTGCTGGCGCTGGCCGGGTACCGCGCTGCGATTGCACTGGGCGGCAGCGTGCCACTGCCGCAGCTTTTTGCAACTGCCGGTGCGCGCTTTGCATTCGATGCCACTGCCCTGCAAGACTCGGTCGATCTGCTGGAAGCAACTCTGGCGGACCTTGAGACGCAAAATTAAATCCAGGGCCGGCTCCTAATGCAAGCACAACCCGCACTATGGAAGGCGCTGCTTGCGCAGCGCTGCCCTGTCTGCCGCCGCGGCGAAATCTTCAGCGGCTGGCTGGCATTGCACCCGGCCTGCTCCGTGTGCGGCATGCGCTTCGAACGCGAGAGTGGCTACTTCCTCGTATCAGTCCTGATTGGATACATGCTGGGTATAGGGCTGCTGGTGCCGGTTTGCATCGCACTTTTTTGGAACGGGGCCGCCATCACCACAGTCTTCGCTGTGCTGTGCGGTACAACTCTAATTTCTGCACCGCTCATCCACCGCTTTGCGCGTGTGCTGTGGCTGTATGTTGATCAACAACTGCATCCGCGAACAGACGCCCCATGAATGCAGTTGACAACACAAACTTGAGCTCCCGGCCGGGCCTGGCGATGCTGGCACCGGCCCTGATCTCGCGCATCATCGACGAAGCGCTTGCAATCCTCGGCAAGATTGGCGTCGATGTTGTCAGCCCCGCGCTGCGCACCATGCTGATGGAGCGCGGCCTGCGTGCCGACGCGCAGACCGGCAACCTGCTCTTTGACAGTGCCAGCGTCGAGCGCGCAATCAGCAGCACGCCGCGCAGCTTCACGCTCTACAACCGCGATGGCCAGCCGCACGCCGAACTCGGTGGCGACAATGTGCACTTTGTGCCGGGGAGCAGCGGCCTGCAGGTGCTGGATCATAAAACCGGGGACACGCGCCCCGGATCCACCGCAGACTTTGTGGATTTCGTGCGCCTCGCAGACGGCCTGCCTCACATCGCCTATCTCGCCACCGCATTTTCGACGGCTGACATCGAAGTTCTGATTTCCGACGCGTGGCGCCTGTGCCTTTGCCTTGCGCACTCGCGCAAGCCGATTGTGAGCGGTGCGTTCACGCCGCACGGCACCGGCCGCATGGCCGCCATGATGCAGCTCTTTCGGCATGACAAAGCCGACTTGATTGCAAAACCGCTTTCAATCTTCACCATCACCGCCGCCGGCATGTTCCGTTACAGCGAGGACTCCTGCCAAAATCTGATCGACTGCGTCGACTGGGGCATCCCGGTTGAAATTGTGCCGGTTACTCTGATGGGGTTGATTGCACCCGTTACGGTTGTGGGTGCCACGGTGCTGCATTGCGTGGATGTGCTGGCCGGCCTCACCATGGCGCAACTGCTGCGCCCCGGGCATCCGGTGCTGTTTGGCGGTGCGCCCGCAGCCTTTCACATGAAAACCGGCAGCTCACCGATGGCAGCCATTGAAGCGCTGCAACTTTATGGCGCGTATGTGGCTGTCGCCAAGGCGCTGGGGCTGCCCACGCAAGCCTACATGGCGCTCAGCGAAAGCAAGTTCAATGATGCGCAAGCCGGCGCCGAGTCCTTTGGCGGCGCACTGCTGGCTGCACTGGCCGGCGTCAACTCCGTTTCCGGGCCCGGCATGCTGGACTATGTGATGGTTTATAGTCTGGAGAAGCTGGTGTTGGACAACGAACTGTGCGGGCAGGCGCTGCGTTTTGTGCGCGCCATTGAGCCCAAAAATGACCTGCCCATGCTGGACATGGTGCACGAGCTGCTGGCTGAGAAACACCTGCTCACCTCTGAGCACACGCTGAAACACTGGCCGGCAGAAATGCATTTGCCAGACCCGGTGTTTGACCGCCTGAACCGCGACGCATGGCGCAAGGCAGGCAGCCTCACAATGCAAGACCGGCTGCGCGCCGAAGTGCAACGCGGCCTCAATGCCTACAGCAAGCCGCCAATTGACCCGCGCATTGTGGAAGAAATGTGCAGCATGGTAAAAGCCGGCATGGAGAATCCGCACACGCTGCCAGCCATTCCAGAATTTGCTGCTGCCGCAGAGTCCGGTCCCGGCCGGCGGCCAAGCCGCCGCAAAACCTAAACCGTCAATTTAGTTCGCTAATTAAAATATCGCAGCCCGCATCTCCCACTTCAGGAAAACAAATGACGCTCAATAAATTCAGCTCACAGATTACGCAGGCGGCAGCGCAAGGCGCATCGCAAGCGATGCTTTACGCCACGGGCCTTACGGAAGCCGACATGCACAAGCCGCAGGTGGGCATTGCCAGCATGTGGTACGACGGCAACTCCTGCAACATGCATCTAAACGACTTGGCCACCACAGTGCGTGCCGGCGTAACGACGGCCGGCATGGTGGGCATGCGCTTCAACACCATTGGCGTCAGTGACGGCATCTCAATGGGCACCGGCGGCATGTCCTACTCGCTGCAGTCGCGGGACCTGATTGCGGATTCAATTGAGACAGTGATGAGCGCACAATGGTACGACGCGCTGATTGCGCTGCCCGGCTGCGACAAAAACATGCCGGGCTGCCTGATTGCCATGGGCCGCCTGAACCGCCCCAGCCTCATGGTGTACGGCGGCACCATCCGCGCCGGCCACGCCAACAACCAGGCGCTCGATATTGTTTCCGCGTTTCAGTGCTACGGCGAGTTCATTGCCGGCCGCATCAACGACACACAGCGCCGTGAAATTGTGCGCCACTCCTGCCCGGGTGCGGGCGCCTGCGGCGGCATGTACACCGCCAACACCATGGCCTCTGCCATCGAAGCACTCGGCATGAGCCTGCCCTACTCCGCCTCCACGCCCGCCGACGACCCCGCCAAATTGCTTGAATGCCAAGCTGCCGGCGCTGCAATTCGAATTCTGCTTGAGCGCGACATCAAGCCGCGCGACATCATGACGCGCGCCGCATTTGAAAACAGCATGGTGGTGGTGAGTGCGCTGGGCGGCAGCACCAACGCCGTGATGCACCTCGTAGCGATGGCGCGCACCGTTGGCGTGCCGCTCACCATCGATGACTTTCAGCGCGTGAGTGATCGCATTCCATTTTTGGCGGACTTAAAACCAAGCGGCCTGTATGTGATGGAGGATCTGCACGCAATCGGCGGCGTACCGGCCGTGATGAAATACCTGCTGGCTAACGGCCTGCTTGATGGCAGCTGCCTGACCGTAACGGGAAAAACTGTGGCGCAAAATCTCGCCGATGTGCCCGGCCTCGCAGAGGGGCAGAAAATCATTCGCCCGCTTTCCAATCCAATTAAAGCCACCGGCCACATCCAAATTCTTTATGGCAACCTCGCGCCCACTGGCGCTGTTGCAAAGATCACGGGCAAGGAAGGCGAAAAGTTTTCCGGCCCGGCGCGCGTGTTTGACCAGGAGGAGGCCATGCTTGCCGCGCTGGAGCGGCATGAAATTCAAAAAGGCGATGTGATCGTGATCCGCTACGAAGGACCGAAGGGCGGGCCGGGCATGCCGGAGATGCTGACGTGCACTGCAGCGATTATGGGCGCCGGCATGGGAAAGGATGTGGCGTTGATTACTGACGGGCGTTTCTCCGGCGGCTCGCACGGATTTCTGGTGGGGCACATCACACCGGAAGCGCAGGATGGCGGACCGCTGGCACTGGTGCATGACGGCGACGTGATTGTGCTGGATGGCGTGCGCAACACGATTGACGTAAAGTTAACCAAGCGCGAGCTGGCTGCACGCCGCAAAGCGTGGCAGGCTCCGCCGCTCAAAGCCACCAGCGGCACGCTTTACAAATACATCAAGTGCGTCAAGTCTGCATCCGAAGGCTGTGTAACTGACGAGTAGCCCAAGCAGACCAAATATAAATCCGGGCGCAGCGCAGAGAACTACTCGCGCAGCGCAAACGATATTCTGCTCATCTTATAATCAACTTGGAGACACACGCATGCCAATTGAAGCTGAACGCAAAGTCCTGATTGAGAACCTGCGCCAACTGCCGGGGCAGCTGCGCGCCGCGCTGCGCGGCCTGACGCCGGCACAGCTCACCACGCATTTTCTGGCCAATGAATGGACGGTGGCACAAAACGTTCACCATCTGGCCGACTCGCACATGAATGCGTTCGTGCGCATGAAACTAGTGCTGACGGAAGATCACCCGCCAGTCAAGCCATACAGCCCCGATGCGTGGGCAGCGCTCGCAGACGGCAGCCAACTGCCGCTGGAGCCAAGCCTGATCTTGCTGGACGGCCTGCATGCACGCATGATTGCGCTGCTGGCAGCGGTGCAACCGGAGCAATGGGAACGCGTCGCGGTTCATCCGGAAAACGGCGAGATTTCATTGGATCGGATGCTCAAAATCTATGGAATGCATGGGATTGCACACCTTAAGCAAATAGCCGAGGCACTCGCTGCTGCGCCCGCAAGTTGACGGTGCTGCTTGCGCCGCCTGAGCACGGGTGCTGACCGCACCAATGCCGCGGACATTACAAATCGCTGCGCCTGATTTGATGAGCGCCAACTTGTTGCTGCGCGCAAACATTTAGCCTGCATGCAAACCACTCCGGAAGTGACGGCCGCGATTCTTGCCGGCGGCAAGAGCACGCGCATGGGCACCAACAAAGCCGTGCTCCGGGTTCACGGCCGCCCCATGATTGAACACGTGTGTGCTGCGGTGGCCAGCCTATGCCGCGAAACAATTCTGGTTACCAACACGCCCGAAGAGTACGCGCACTTGCAGCTGCCAATGTTTGGCGATCAGTTTCCCGAGCATGGGTCGCTGGGCGGTTTGTACACTGCGGTACAGGCGGCGCGCTGGCCGCATGTGCTGGTTGTAGCCTGCGATATGCCGCTGCTCAATCCGGCATTGCTGGCTTATCTGATTGCGGTGCGCCACGCGGCAGACGCCATTGTTCCACAGTGGGACGAATTTCCGGAGCCGCTGCATGCAATCTACGCAAAGAGTTGCGCGAGCGCAATGCGCGCCTGCTTGCAGGCCAAGCGTCTCAAGATCACGAGCTTCTTTGATGCATGCGCTGTGCGCCTTGTGTCACGCGCAGAGATCGAAGTGTTTGACCCAACGGGTATGTCTTTCAGAAATGTGAACACGCCGGAAGAGCTTGCGGCCGTGCTGCGCGCACCCGAACAAAACTAAAACGCGCAACTTCCAATCGGCAGCAACTTCATGCGGGCGCGGGCAGCGCGCTGAACCGTGGGCAACGCCGCTTGGCCGATCAGCCGCCGCCCAACTCAAACTTGTGCATGCACGTATATCTTGCGCCGCCCTGCAAAAGCTCGCTGCGCATCAGCGAAAAATCACGCGCAGTCCATTCCACAGACTGCGACACGGCAGCATTTTGCAGTGCCGCAGCCACGAGCGGAGCGGCAGCTGCGGGCCGGCCCAGCGCAAAGCGCCCCAGCGTCAGGTGCGGCCGGAAGGCACGCGTTTCGAGCCTGTGGCCCCGCGCCAGCGCAGCGGCCTCCACGGCGCGCTGGAGCCTGTTTAGGGGCGTTATCTCGCCGCGCAGCCCCACCCACAGCGCGCTTGGCGCGCCCCGCTGCGAAAAGCACCCCGCTGCTCCAAGTGCCAGCTCGATGGGCGCAAGCGCAGCCGCCACCGCCAGCAAATCGGCAGCCAAGGCCTCAGCCTGCAGGCTGGAAATCTCGCCCAGAAACTTTATGGTGAGGTGAATGTGATCGGGCGCCACCCAGCGCAGGCGTTGCCCGGGAAGAGCTGCGCGCAGCTGCGCACCAACACTGCCCAATGCCATCTGCACCGGCAGTGGCAATTCGATTGCCACAAAAGTGCGCATCTGCGGTGGCTGCGCCCGCTGCAACCAGCGCTGCGTTTACGCCAGCGCGTCCTGCATGCGGTACCACTGCGCCACAAACGGCAAGAACAAGCGCTCGAAAAACGCAATCGGATTGCGCGGATGCGGGATGTTGAGAAACGCGCTGGAGGTGCGTTTGCCCGCCAACAGCTCGCCCACTTCGCGCCCCAGATAACTGGAAATTGAAACGCCGTGCCCACAGTACCCGTAGGCGTAGTGCACGCCATTCACGCGCCCGATGTGCGGCATCAAATCAAACGTGATGCCAAGCTTGCCCGTCCAGGAGTGCGTCAGCGGCACTCCGCGCAACTGCGGGTAAACAGAAAGCATGCGCTCTTGCAGCCGCTGCGCGCTGTCATGCAAGTCCAGCGTGGTGGAAAGATTGTTGCGGCCGCCAAACAACATGCGCCCGTCCGGCGTCAGGCGGAAGTAGATCAAAAAGTTGGCGCTGTCATACATCATGCGGCCGCGCGGGCTCAGCTCCGCCTGCAGCGCAGCCGGCAGCGGCTCGGTAACGATGATGTAACTGCCAACCGGAAAAACTCCCGCGCGCGCGCGCAAATTCAGGCCGGTGGTGTAGCCGTTTGTAGCCAGCAGTACCTCGCGCGCGCGCAGCGGGCCGCGATTGGTGCGCAGCGCATGCCCGCCGGGCGCAGGCCGCAGCTGCAGCACACGCGTGTCTTCGCACAAAAGTGCCCCACTGCGCGCCACAGCAGCCGCCAAGCCAAACGCATATTTGGCCGGGTGCACGCTGCCGGAAACATCATCAACCACCGCGCCGTGAAAAGCTGTGCTGCCAATCTCGGATGCCAAATCAGACGGCGGGAGCAGGCGCCCGTTCCGGTAGCCAAAGTCACGGTCCAGCATTGCAAGATTGGAACGGTAGCGCTCAAAGTGCGCCGGCTTGGTGGCCAGCGCCAGATGTCCGCTGCGCCGCCAGTCGCACGCAATATTGTTGTCAGTCACCACGCGCTCCACATGGTCGATCGACTCAAGCGCCCAACTCCAAAAATGACGCGCAAGCTCAAGCCCGTACGTTTTACGGATCCAACTCAACGGTGCCTTGAGGCCGGGCGTCAACATGCCGCCATTGCGCGAACTTGCCCCCCACCCGAATGTGTTTTGCTCCAGCACCGCCACGCGCGCACCGGACTGCGCCAGCACCAGCGCCGCATTCAATCCGGTGAAGCCGCCACCCACAACCGCCACGTCCACCTGCTCGGGCACTTCGGCACAGACCGGAATATTCTTCGGGTAAGGAAATTGTTCAGCCCAAAAGTTTTCAGTTTTCAAAAGTCAACTTCCTTAAAACATTGATTAGGCACAGCGCAAATTTGTGCTTGATGAATTATTTTACTTTTTCTCAGTTGGATGACATCAAAGCAGCGTGCGCTGCAAGCGCGGCCTTCACGCAGCTTGCTGGCACAAACTCAACGGGCATGCAGCGCACGCAGCTTAGTTGGCCGGCAGCCGCAGCGCAAGAATTTGTTGCGCTGCCTCAAGGCCGGAGAGGATGGCACCCTCAACCCGCGGCCCGCCAAAGGCGTCGCCCGCAAAAAATACAGGTGCACCGCCGGCGCTGCTCATCAGGCAGCGCTCTGCAAGCGGATTGACGGGCTGGCTGTAACGCCAGCGCTGCAGTTGTGACTCGCGCACGGCTGCACCCAAATATCTGTGCACTGCGCCAAACAACTCGCGCGTCACCACTTCATCGGGCTCATCCCAATTCTCAAGGCTGTATTCAGGGCCGGCATGAATGGTTAGCGCGCCATTGCTATCGTTTGGCGTTCGCTTGTACGCATTGTCGGCCAGCCATGAAACCGGCTCGCCACCAAACCAGACGCCACCGGGTGCGGGCACAGCGCTGGGGCCGTGCAGGCAGGCCAGCAGCGCAATGCAGCGCCGGTACTCGACGCCGGCCAGCACTGCAGCGTGACCCGCATCAATCTGCGCATTGCCCGCAGCAAGCAGCTCCAAGCTTTGCGGCACGGGCGCAGTGAGGAGCAGTGCATGCGCGGCATAACTATCGCCGCCTTCCGTGTGCACCACCCAGCGCGCCGCTTCAGCACTTGCACTGGCAACTTTCGCGCCGATTGTTACGGGCAGCCCGGCAGCAAGCTGCTTGGCCAGCACATTCATGCCCTGCGGTGCAATGTAGCGCGGATCTTCGTCCAGCTTCTTGCCGCCACCGGCAAGCGCAAAACCGCGCGCCCATTCTTGCAGCGTGCCGTCTTCAAACCAGCCAGACAGCAGATTGCGCACCACTTCACTGCGCACCGTGAAATACTGCGCACCATGGTCCAGCACTGCAGCGCCCATGCGCCGTGACGCCAGCCGGCCGCCAACGCCGCGCGCTTTGTCCAGCACGCAAATGCTGCGGCCGGCGCGCTGCAACTCCCGCGCAGCGCAAAGCCCGGCCAGGCCGGCACCCACAATCAACACATCAAGCGGCGCAGCCGGCGCAGTCATTGCAAGCCGCTGCGCGTGCCGCTTGCGCAGCAGCCGCCAATATGCCTCAACCGATTGGATGATGAACTGCCGCAGCTTGCTTGCATGATTCCAAATTGAGGCTGGCGCCAGCAAGCAGGCAAGAAACTCTCAATCAAGGGCAAGCGCCGCAACAGGCTCATTAGCGGGTTAGCTCGTCCAACTTGTCCACGTACTCAGACAGCACCGCAAACGCCGATTCAACCGGCTTGGGCGTGGCAAGATTAACACCAGCTTTCTGCAGCAGCTCAAGCGGATATTGCGAGCCGCCGGCTTTTAGAAAATCCACGTAGGCTCCGGCTGCACCCGGCACGCCATCCAGAATGCGCTTGGCAAGCGCATTGGCTCCGGAGATGCCGGTGGCGTACTGGTAGACATAGTAGTCGCTGTACATGTGGCCGAAAGTTGCCCAGGTAATGCCCACCTGCTCGCGGTCCACATGCATTTGCTCGCCGTAGCCCTCCGTGAACAAATCAGCCATCAATGCGTTTAGATCAGAGGCACCGAGGCCGGCACCGCGCTCAATGCGCTGGTGCACCTCCAGCTCAAAGCGCGCTAATGTGGGCATGATGAAAAAGTAGCGGTGAAAGTTGGACAGCGCCTCTTCCAGCACGTTGATTTGGAAGGCCTTGTCCAAGTTTGACTTGAGCAAATGGCCGCGCGTCATGGCCTGATTAAAGTTTGAGGCAACCTCCGCCACAAACAGCGAGTAGTTGGAGTACACCAGCGGTTGGGTTTGCCACGCCAGGTAAGAATGCATGGAATGGCCAAGCTCATGTGCCAGCGTGCTGACGCTGAAGATGTTGTGATCCCAGCTCATCAAAATAAACGGATGCGTGCCGGGCGAGCCTGCCGAAAACGCGCCATCGGTTTTGCCTTTGCTTGGCATGGAATCCACCCAGCGCTCGTCCAAGCAGCCGCGCCGCATGGCGCGCACGTAGTCTGCGCCAAGCGGCTCCATGCCGGCGCACACCCAATCCACCGCCTGCTCATACGTTACGGTTGGCCGGCTGGCACCCAGTGGCGCCCAGATGTCGTAAGGCTGCAGCGTGTCAACGCCCAATGCACGCTTGCGCACAGCCCAGTACTTGTGCCAGGTTGGCAGGTTCTTGCGAAAAATTGAGAGCAGGTTTGTGAAGACGCGCCCCGGAATGTTGCTCTCAAAGAGCGCCATATCGAGCGTAGTCCGCTGGCGCCGGGCGCGCATCATCAACACGTTTTGCTTGATACTGCTCACCAGATTTTGGGCCGACGTATTTTTAAATGCGAGGTACTGCCCCGTGTAGCTTTCAAAAGCAGTGCGCCGCACCTCGCGGTCGGGGTTTGCCAGAAGCTCGTCAAATGTGCTTTGCGCCACAGGCAGCTCCGCACCCGCCGTGCTGCGCGCCGGCCGGAATTGAAAGTCTGCGCTGGTGAGCATGTTGTTTAGCATGTGCGGCCCGCTAAACGGGTCTGCAAGCATGCCCAGCACTTCCTCCACCTCCGCCGACCGCACGTGCTTCTGCTTGCGGAACAGATCGTCATAGTAATGCGCGTATTTCGCCAGTTGTGGCTCGGCCTTGATCCACTGGCGGAGTTTAGTGCGCCCAACCAGCAAGAGCTGCGGATCCAGAAACGATGCGGCTGCCATTGCCTGCCCCACAAGGCCCATCGCGCGCCCATAAAGCCGGGCAGCTTCCGGCTGGGTGGTTTCCACGTGGTGGTCCATCACGGCATAAGTAACAAGCCGCCCCGTGCGGCGCGTGAGCGCCTCAATGTCACGCATGGCCGCCAGCAACTGCTTGCGGCCTTTACCAATCAGTCCGCTATGGCGCCGCACGCGCGCAACCGAGCCAAGCGCACGTTTGAATTCCGCCTCCCACGCAGCGCGCGTGGCGAACACACTGCCTGCATTCCATTTATAGTGATCGGGCACATTGTCACGGGTTGGAAGGTCTGACGCGCTCATAGTTACGGTAGTCTCCATTTGCAGAATATTAATCTGATGCTAGGTTGCATTATATCTGCTGCCAGTCTGCCACTCATAACATTACTGCCTCTCCGCCGGTAATAGCAGGCGAACCCAGCAAATTATGTAGCGTGCTACCTGACTGCCCGCTCCGCACAACTCACGGCAAGCAGCGGGCGCAATGCCCTGCAGCTAACCGCACCGGTGGGTTGCCAAGATAAACTTGGCAATACTATTCCGATTTGGTATTATATTCATATCTTAGTCCCGTCTGCCGGTTACTTTTGCCGGCCAATCAACCGTACAGGAGAAATGCAATGAAGACTCGGAATGACATCTTAGTTGGGTGCGCATCGCTGTTCAACCTAGTTCAATCTTTTAGCAAACCGGAGTAAACAACATGACAACAGCAGTTCTTATCGGCGGGTCGGAAAAAGTAGCGGCAATGAGTAAGTTGTGGTGGGTCGGGCTCGTAGCGGCGGCGGCGGCCTGCGTGACCAATGCGATTGTGTACGCGCTGACGCAAGTGGCGCTCGGCGGCCCGGTGGTAATGCCTTTGCAACCGGGCACAACGCCCACGGCCATGCCGTTCCTGACAGTGATGTTGGCCAGCGCGATTCCGGCCTTGGGAGCCACGCTGCTGTTGGCCGCGCTAGGCAAGTTCACTGGCCGCCCGGTGACGATTTTTCTGGCGGTTTCTGTGGCTTTTCTGC
>OFRL01000333.1_pt1 | contig 23637 bp, 27 predicted proteins | sample 1543121 | NCBI WGS metagenome assembly OFRL01 (sample SAMN07774228, study PRJEB24372) | wastewater metagenome | isolation source: Lake Maggiore Cannobio | place: Italy: Cannobio | collected 2016-01
GTACCAGTGTAAGTTTTAGGGATTAGTTGCCCAGTAGTGGCACTGACTTCTGTGAAACTGCTGGGGGTTAATGCTTGGCCGTCGATAAAAAATACCTCGGCGAGGTAGCCATTTAAATATACGCCCGCGCCATTTCGACGCTGACCAATAACAAATAGATTGGTTGTATTCATTATTGAATCAGTGTTCTGCGCTCCATAAGCAGAATCCGAAAATACAGTTATACGCTCATTGTTAACGTACAACTTGACTCGATCCGTATTGGTCGCGTTAGTAGTGTCAACCGCTAGAACAATATGATACCAAGCAGAGCAGTCTCTAAAAACCGCAGTTGTCTGTATATATGTATCATTTGAAGCAGCGTTAGCAAAACCGCAAAATATTTGATTTGAAGAATTAAAAAGTAACCCAGCCCATATATCAGTTCCGGATCCTGTACCTGCTTCAAAAACGCCTTGGGCGGATCCAAGCGCACTCCTTTTAACCCACCCAGCCCACGTCCAAGTCTTTCTATTGGATGCAGTGCCGGGAGTGCGGGACAAGTAGGCACTGTCACTACTATTGAATCTGAGGCTACGTTGCACCTGGTAGCCACCAGCAGCAGGGGCAGCAGCCATCATTAATGGGTTAGAGGAACCTGGGATCATGCGCCTGTTGGGTTGGTGATTAGTTTTGCAGTAATACGAGTGGCGCTATCCACGTAATAAAACAATGTGCTTAATGCACCAACTGTTGTACTGATAGTTGGGGTGCCACTTTCAAATTTAAAGTAGCTTCCGTAAGATAATGTCCTTGCTGTACTAGCATCCTGCGTAATTGTTATTGCGCCAGATTGCCCAGCAGTTAGGTTGGTTGGGTTTGCTAATGTCACTGCACCAGCACTAAGCGTCATTGAGAAGTTGTTAGCAGTGGCAAAGTTCAATGTAACCGTTCCACTAACACTTCCTTGCGCACTAATAGTGCCTCTTTGTGCTACCGAAAATGATTGCACTACATCAGTCTTTGCAGTATCAACATCGTAACCTTGAACACTTGTTCCAATAGCAGCAGTTGCAATTAAATTATCAACAGTTACCGTCTTGGTGCTGGTGACGATAGAATCAACTTTGACAGATCCGTATGGCATTACAAAATAACCCAGGTAGCGTTTGCAGGTACTGTTACTGAATAGCCACTTGTTATCTCAACGTTGTTTAAAGAGAGGCCGTGTTTGTTCGTACCCAGCGTTACATCTTGACTAATAATGTATGCGGTTTCTGCTATTGGGCTGGTGGCGCCTCCGCCTGCTCCGCCCGACAGCTCCACAATGCTTGCTGTGCCGTTGTCTTTGCGGGTGTAAAGCTTGCCGTCAAATGTGTTTAGGCCGAGTTCGCCAAGTGCTAAATCGCCTAGAGCCGGGGCTTTACCCGATACCGCACTGCGTTTTAGTTTGAGTGTCTGTGCCATAAGGCAGTGCCCAAAACCTATATAGGTTGTTATGTCCTAGTTTGCCGATCAGAAGGTGCCGCAATCAATCACTGAATCTGGAGATAGGTAGTCGGTGCCTGCAACTGCAGCTGTAAACGCGCTCGTGCCGTTGCCCTTCAACACTCCGGTTAATGTTGTGGCGCCTGTGCCGCCCTGCGCTACAGCAACTGTTGTGAAGCCGGTGCTAAGAGAGCCCGCTGTTAATGCGCCAACGGAAGTCAGGCTTGATGATTGAACTCCTGTACCTAAACCCGCAGTGCTCAATACATCAAGGCTTCCTATTTTGTAACTTTTGCCGTTTACTAGGTCTAGGTGCTCGCTGCTGGTCCACGCATCAGTTGCATCTACCCACTGCAGCGTTTTGTTAGTGGTGCCGCGCAGTGTTATGCCGCCGCCGTCAGCTCCTGCATCAGTTGGAGAAGCGGTGCTGCCCAGCTCCAGGTTCTTGTCATCCACGGAAATCGTGGTGCTGTTAATTGTCGTTGTCGTGCCGTTGACTGTCAGGTTGCCGCCAACAGTCAAGTCGGTGGTGATTTGAACGCTGTCGGGTAAACCAAATGTGAAGGTGCTGCCGCTGGTGGCTACTTCGACCTCGCCCGCAGTGCCCTGAAGCGTCAAAGTGCCGCCGATTGATGTGGTGACGGCGGTTGTGGTAGTGCTGCCCCCCAGTGGGGTTGCCACACCGTTGATTGTGATGCTGCTGTTGGCAAGGGCGCTGTTGGGGATGGCCCCGAGGGATAACACTCCTGTAGTAGCGTTATATGTCAGGCCGCTTGCTGCGCCCACGCTGATCGCAGCCCGTGCGCGAGCGTCTGTGTAGTAGAGGTTGGTGCCTTCGCCAACAGAAGTAGTGGTGAGGCCGGTGACGGTTGCGCCGCTTAGAGCAACAGTGCCACTAAACGTTTTTGCACCGCTGATTGTCTGCGCGGTATCCAGCGTTGCGTATGCGCCGGGGCCGCCAATCGCCACAATGCTGGTGGCTGAACCGCCCGCGCCTCCAGTACCTACACCATAAAAAAGCTTGTTGCTATTCTCTGAGTACGCTAATTCGGCATTAGCCAGAGTTGTTGGTGCTGCAGTTGCCGTACTGCGCTTAATCCGAATTGTATTGGCCAATTTAATAGAGCCGAGGTTGCCCTAGGTTTCCGTTAAAATGCCCCGCCATCAGTCAGCGTTATCACCGTATGTATTGCATCCCCACGCCACTCTGCGCTGCTGGAGTCGTAATACAGCAAACTCTTATCTACCGCTCCCGCAACTTTCACATTGGGTAGATCGCCAAGGTTGTATGGCGGCGCAGTTGGGCCTTGCGGGCCAGGGGTCCTAATCTCAATAATTTGTGATTGGCCCTCGCCAATGATCACAACTGGATTGCTGCTGGGGGTGATTTCTGCGCTCATGGCTATACGCTCGGGGCTGTGTAACCTTCACTAGGGCGGACTATTCCCTCAAGGTAATACTCGCGCTTTAAACCTGCGCTAATAACCATAACGTCGTAACGCGCCTCGTTTGGCAAACTCGCTGTGATCGCATGGCCCAACACCAGCTGGATCTTTCCATTGGCTGGGGTGGGCACCGTAACAGTAAAGTCGCCATACTTAACCGTGCGCTTTTTATCCCACACCTGCGCCAATACAACACTACCCGTTAGGTTTACAGCTACATCATTAGGGTCTTTTAGTGTGATGTTTAACGTGAAGTCCGCTCGGCGCTGGGGGCGGATGTTGTAGACGCTAGGTGTCATTATTCTGCCTCCGGGTTGAATTGCAAGTTTACTCGCATCTGATCTTTTGGACCGCTACCCTCAGCCACAAACTGCGGCCTTATGTCACCGCTAACTGCTGTCGGGAACCCACGTATAATCTTCTCTGCTATTGGCGCAAGTTCAGTGCTGTCCCAACTTACTAAGTACAACGTGTAATTCCTAAATGCAAATGTAGGCTCGTATTGTGATATTGGGTTTACGTTAGGCTGGCGGCTTATTATGCACTCAAGCCCCCGTACTTTGGTATTGGCTGGGGCTGCTTCGCCTACGCTGCGAACGCTAATGGCTGGGGTGGTGGCGCCGTTTGACAGCGTGTACTCACCCAACTCTTCTACGAGAAGAGTCTCTAAATCCTCGCGTAGTGTTAGTAGATCCATGTCTTAGGTTGCCGGTACTAGCAGGTGGCCGGCTTCTACCCAACCCGCTGCAGCGTCAGGGCGCCGGGGCAAATTCAACCTGTAGGTCAGTAGTTTGCGGTCAACATCCCGCAGCAGGATTGGGCCGTGGATATAGTCGCCCACGCATACCAAACCTCGGATGTTTGCGCCCTCCCACTGCGGCGCGATCACCCACACCTGCTCGTCATCGCTAACTAACGCCCGTACCTCCGGCACCGGCTCGTGCTCGCTAGCACTACTTAGTACCTGCGGCCAACACGACAGCAACAGCGGGTGCAGGTTGTCCTCAGCCTGTAGCGATAACAACACCGCCGCAACCGACGGGGATAGCTGTTCGCTTGGGGCACGAGCAGACGAGCGGTATGTCAGGAAGTCTTCTACTGCAAATGGCTTGCTCTTACTGTCGCGTTTGCTGTTTGCATATAGCGATGCAAACCGTGCTAGGGGCAAGTCGTAGTTTTGGAGTTGTTCTAGCTGGATGCGCTGGATCTGCTCTCGGCTCTTGATTACGTGGCAGCGCAGCTCGCTGCCGAATGTGGCGCGGTGGTACTGGCCGGGGAGGTAGTGGAAGAGTTCGTGGGCAATGGCGGTCCAGTCCGTTTTCGCTGTTTCCCAGAGGCCAGCGGCGGCTTTTTTACATCCTCCTCACTTAAAGGTGAGCTCGGGGTTGCCTCTGCCGCAACCTCATCCAAATACAAGTCGTACACCTCAGTTAGTAGGCGGCGGTGTAGACCCCGTGTATCCACCAGCCCCCAGTCATGCAGCGCTAAGCGGCATCTGATTAATGCTGTTACCGCCGCTTCCTTTGTGTACTCATTGCTGCTACTGAAAATTGCAATTACTGCATTTATTTGAGTGGCGTACTTCAGGCGGAGTTCTTGCGCCGCTGGCTCCATGTCAGTGCCGCCAACCGCCTGCTCAATAATTGCAAAGCCTTCTATGCGGGTGATCGACTCCCTAGTGCTGATTGCATCCGCAACTTTCGCCGCCTCAACAAAAGCGTTGGGACGCCCAGCCAGTAACTCGTCTACAACAATCGCTTCCTGTACCGTTAGCCCGCCTAACACCGGAAATTCCAGTACACCTGAGTCTGCATTGCCGCATAATCGCAGGCGTGGTGTCGCAGGGGCTACCAGGAATGGAAGCGGCACGGGGTACACCTATCTAGGTAGGGCTAGTGTAGCTAGTTGTTGCTGTTGGCGGCAGCCTGCGCAGCCTCATAAGCTCGGCGGTCTGCCTGCCTACGCGCTAGTGCGTGGCGGTTAGCTTCGGCGCGGGCGCGATTCTCGGCCTTCAAGGCGGAGGCGTTGCTGGTGGGGGGTTGCATTTGGGTTAGGTAGGGCGGTGGGTGAAGTAGTAAGGCAATGCGGTGCCAAATTGTGTAACTGGCGCATCGGCTTGCTCCTCCCAGCCAGCAGCAATCATGTCTTCGTGTGTTGTTAAATACTCCTTGAAGTAACTGCCGGGTGTGGAGCTGGGGTAAGGCATCCTGTAGGAAGCTGAGGAATACGATAAGTTTGGAGTTAGGGTTTTTGTGTAAACGCGGGGAAAGTTAGGGAAAGATGCTCCTCGCTTAAGTTTCCCTGTGTATATCGCCAATCCAGTGTCTTTATAGTAAACAAGTCCTGCTACTAAGCTGTAGAAACCGGAACCGTAAGTTGGGTCAAAATATCTATTTGCAAGTGCTGCAAAAGATTCGTTTGCTGTTTTTAGTGCCAGCATTTTGGTCCATTCCTCCTTTGCCGGGTGGCTTGCATCCAGAAGCCCCAGATACATTGATGCAAAATTGTGAAGCCCGGCAACTGTTCCGTCTCCCGTATAGCCCAGGTTGTGTGTACTAAAATTAGGCGGGCTTTGGGGATTCTGTGTGTCGTATCGCCAGGTTAAAGCGTAGGCTTGAACTTGGGACCATATATTTGGAGTAGTATCATTAAGTGGTTTAATTAAAAAATCCCAACCTGCATATCGTTTGTAGTTATCATTTCTATAGTCGTCAAAGTTATATCCAGATGTAGGATCTGACATAGGAGCTAGGCTAGTTGGGTAGCTATTCTGTGTTCTTCTTGCTACAATTTCCCGCACAAATACGCCTCCATTCTGCGTGTCGTAAAAGCGATTTGGAACGCCATTAGTTTGCATAGGAGTAAGAGTGTCCGTGTAGTAAAAGTTGTAGGATGGTCTGCTAAGTGCATAAACTGTCGAGTACCAAATGTAACGTCCGTCACTGGAGGCTATTGAAGGCAGGTGTTTAAGGCTCACTCGCGGGTGATTGGTAAACCACGTATTAGGTGGTTCGGGTAGTTGGGGTAACGTGGCTACTACTAACGAATTGCCGGGTGTTCCGTCAGGTATATTTTGTTGGTAGAAAGTCCAGTCAAACCTAAATGTTGTTTTGCCAAGTACATGTGTAGGCGAGTTTATGTATGTGCGATTATTACTTTCTTCTTTTGCAAATGAAGGCGCCCACGTTTGGGATGGAATAACTGTATAGCTGTTAGTTCTTTGCTGTTGATAGTCTTGAGCCCAATAGTCAGAAAAAAAAGGACCTATGTTTTGGTACTCAATCCACCTAGATGCTGTGGCAGTCCAAGGTGTATTTACACCAATGCGTGGCTCAAGTTCCATCGGATCTGGATTGCTTAGGCCGAAAACACTAAACTTCTTCTTCTTCCTACGCTGGGCGCTTAGCTCTTCCTCACGGGAGGAATTGTTTACACGGCTACTGCGGCGTCTTGATTCGTCTTCCTCTGCGGTTTTTACGGCAGGTGGCCCGCCTAGTTTTGTAGGAGCTGGGGCTACCTGCTTATCTGCCTCGCTCCTGCGGTGGGTGCGGTTTTGACGTATTGCGCGGGTGTCGCCACTGCGCTCCTTATTCTCATTAAGTAACTGCTGCTCACCCGTCATTCGGACGTAGATCTGGCGCAGTATTCCCATTAGTCGTCAGTAAATAATGTCACGCGATAGGTAATGCTTCCGCCGTCGATTAATGTCACAGCTGGGGATTCCACAATGATGCTGTGTAAGGTACTTGTGGAGCCTGATGTGACAACAACGTACAAGGTGTTGTATGTCCAGTTGCCACCGGCTGCAGTCCAGGTTGCTGTTATCTGGGGTAATTCGTAGCGGGCGTCGGTTGAGTCGTAACTGCCTGCTGCGATTGTTCCTGTCTTGTCTGTGTAGCCACTGCCCGTAAGCTTGATCGCATCCCAGTTGGCAACTGTGCTTAATGCGGTCAGAGGCGTGGAAGCTACGTTATTTGCCAGGCTGAACCTGTAGGTCTTGCCCTCATACGCAGAGACCGCCACTCGCGCTAACTCGGCTGGGGCGACAGTTGTGGTTAATGCCATGAATACTTAGTCGATAGGCTAGGTTGCCCCTACTCAACTGGGGTGCAACTCAGGGCAGCGCCTATGAACCATGCAGTGCCTGTTGTCGTATCACTCAGAAATACCCAGCTCTTATCAGCAGCTGGTAATGGGGTTGCAGACGTTGATAGCACTGTGGTCGCGCTGTAAACATTCAGCAGGCCGCTGTTGCTTGGGCTTGCACCAATGCGTATTTCTATCACTGGGAAGCCCTCAGTGAAGCTGGGGCGGAAGAACGCCACCTCGAATGTCCTTGCATTTGCGGCATCTCCGCCCCCAGATGCAATGTTGCCATCAACCCGCACCCTGAAAGTATTTGCAGTGCTGCGTGTCAGCACTTTCTGCATTGAGTCGTCCGCGCTGTTAATTAGGATCTTGGGTAAGGCGGGGCTTGTTGCAGTGCCGGGGTACAGACTGGAGCCGGAGCCGAATGTGATGTAGCCGTTCGGGCTTAGCCAGAAGCTGTTGTATGAAACGCCGTTGAAGGGGAAGGCGAATGGCAGAGCCACTTCTAGTGGTGTGTCATCGACGTTGCCGCTATAAGCCTGGACCCAGCCGGTGGGGGTGCCTGTTGTTAAGCCGCTGCCTAGTAATGGGAGTGCATTACCTGCAACTAAGTCAAATAGGTCGGTGCGCTCAACTGCGTAGTAAACCCGCGTCCTCAGCAGTACGTCGCGCACTTCGTAATAAGTCTGTTCCACCAGCGCACTGGCGCGGAGGCGCAACTCAGTAGTGCGGGTTGGGTATTGGAACTGGTCTGCTGTTGCAGCGGCACGGGTGCGTACCAGCACGTCGCGATCTGGGATCGGCACCCAGATTAAAGTGCGAGTTACCGTTAAAGACGTGCGTACATACAACGTATGTATGGCAACTTCCTGGTAAGGCGGGATTACAGCGGCAACCGTGATCTGTTTTGCATGTACTGGCGCAGTGTCGCTAGGTAGCGTTGTGAAGATGCTGCCGGGGTTACTGGCATCGAAGCCGGTTGGTGTCGTAGCGCTGTTGGCAGCAGTTGGGTTCGGGTTGGTTACTACTGCCGGGGCGATGGGCAGTGCCGTGATGCCGTCCTGTACTGGTGCCCAAGGGCTGGGGATTACATAGGCAGACGTTGTTGCTCCTACACCGCCCAGGTACAGGAAGTCCGCGCTGGCCACTATGCCGTTGCTGTCAAACGACCAGCTCTGTGCGTTAGCAATGTACGTAGCAATGATCCCGCCAAGACGTAACGAGATACCCATTGCTGGGTAGGGTGGCAGCTTGTCCGGTACGGTCTGGACGCTGAAGCCCATTCGGTGGCCGTAGGTAAGTCGCTGTTGGGTGCGGCCAAACTCACGCGCTAATTCAGGTGCTCTAGATTTATTTACTAAATAATGGGTGTCGCCAGTGCCAATACCCTGGTACTGCAGGTTTAGTTTTATCTCGTCGTCAGGAGCAATGGGTAGATCGTAGGCAGTTGTAATCGCATTACCTGCACCTCCAGTAATAAACTGTAGATCGCTAAAACTTTCACGGGGGTCTTTTGCAAATCTTTCAAAAGCCCGCTTCTGGGCGCTGGGGCGTTTAAGTAGGGGGCCAAACTCACGACTGTAAACTGTTGTTGTTCCGCTGCCGTGGTTTACAAGTTGAGCCGCTGCTGAAAACATATTATATGCCTGGGCAGATTTGTAAACATCCTCGGCCATTTTCGCTAATCCTTGTTGGAATTGGATGCGCTTAAATGCTGACTCTATGTAAGTTGTTTCTTGATATGTAACTCCTTCGTCAGGGTCGTTTTTAGGATTGCCGAATGAATCCCTAACGTCCAGGTTGTTTATTACAATTGAAGTAGCAAAAAGGTCAGTGCCGGGGTGGAGCAGCTCAGTTACTGCAACTAAGTTTGCATTAAAATACTTATATACATAGCTGGGTAAGTTAATGGCTCCCATTATTGCCATCGCAGATTCGTAGGTAAATGACTCAGTGAAGATGGGGTTGTTATCTCGTTCTGGTGTGTAGAACTTTGTTAGGGAACTGTAAGTTGTGGTGCTACCGTCTGGGTTGCGTCTGACTAGCCCTTTGTTAGTGTTTGCAAAACAAGGATTTGTATTCTCATCCTCCTCAATCGGGGGGACTAACTCAGACGCCTTGTATTGGTATCCATAGCGTGTTTCGCTTCTGTGCTCTACTAAGTCCGCCCCTCTTCCGTATCCGCCCGTTTCGTCGAGCATCTCGGTAACATATTGGGAATTAAGTTGCGCGGCAATTATCTTCTCAGTTCTAACTTCAGTTAGCTTCCTATCTAAAACGTCATAGGTACTTTTTGTGCTGGAGAACGGGTAGTAGCTGAATACGTGTTGAGAATCAGAACCGTTATATTTGATAATTACGTACTGCAGTTCTCCCTGCGTCTCCTCTAATTCCCAATCTCGCTTCTGGCGTTTTTCATCATCCTGCGCTTCTTCCTCCTCCTCTTCCTGTTTTGGCGGTTTAAACCTGTTGTAGCTGTAGTTGACAATTACTGTGCTGGCGGGTATCTCACCACTGCGTATTGGCGACACATCAATAATGTCATCCTCGTCTAAAACTGGGGAGGTGCCAGACCCATATAGAGTTCTGACTACAAAAGTTTCGTTCTCATTTAAGTAGCCTATTAAAGAGTTGCTGTAGAGAAGGTCGCTTAAGATGTTTACATAGCCGGCGGCGAAATCAAAAGAGTCTATAGCTACGGAGCCACTAATGCCTACGCCGCCCGATAACCCCAGAGACGCAAGACACTGGCTCACAATATGGTTAAGCGGCATGTTTAACGGTATGTCATTTACAGTTTTGCAGTCAACTTCTAAATAATCGACAACTTCAGCAAGGTCGGTTTTGCGCGATTCCCGGAAGTTCTCCAGCATTGTTAGTTTGCATCCCACGCTTACCGTTGTCTCACGGCGGAAGGGGTCGGCGAAGGAACTCAACACTCGCAGTGCGCGGGGGATGCGATTTACACGCCCCTGCTTCTCATAACCCAGTGATATGGATTGGCCGGGGGTAAGCTTAATTAGCCCGTTTAGTACGATCTCACCCTTGGTTTTAATTAGTCCTGTGCCTTGGACGTGATCGTCGGAAAAGCCGCCCCGGATTACTGGGCCGGCGCTGCAGAATACGTTGCCTCTAATGTCAAGTGCCATTCTTATAGCTGCGTAAGTTGCAGGGTGACGGCATACTCAGTTGTCTTTACGCCGTTGACAATGGCGGCAGTTGCGGTCGCGGCAGGGGCGGTGGTTGGGTACCAAGTGCCTGTAGCTGGGGTGGCTCGCACTATGGCCTCGTAGTAACCCTGCAATGCAGTCCAATTAGTGCTATTGCATGTGCCCTCTATGTTGCGAATCCGTAGGGCGTTTAGTACACCACTTATGTACGGTTGGCCTGCTGCGGTCTGTTGAACTTGGGGGCCGCTGGCATAAGTTTCGGGCGGTTGCGTCAGCGTCAACACCGCTGTGTAACCACCGTAACTAAGTGTTAGTTGTCCTAGGTCGGGCTTGAGCGCATCCTCCCGCTCCTTATTCTTCTCCTGTTGAGCTAATAACGCTGCTAGGTATTGTGCCGCGTCAACTATGTCGAAGGACACACTGATGTATGCACCAAGTTGGTCGCCCCTAGGCGCGGCTAAATACCAGCAGGGGATGGCACTCCAGCTCAGCCCAGCCGCAAGCCCCGTGAAAGATACGGTAGTGCCTAACGCACGACTCTTTAATGTGTCCTCATCCGTAATCCTCGTGGCTCGCCATGTCTCATACGTGGAAGTTAGCGTTGCCCATTGTGCGTATGTGCATAACCCTGTCACTCGCCAGGCACGGGCGCTTAAGCCGCTATACGCCTCTAATTCCTCAAAGCCAAAGGGCTGCGATTGCAGCGTGTTAAATGTGAAGTTGCCAAGTGTAATAGCCATTACGCTGCCACCCTCTCGGCACCGCCAGAATCCCAGCCGCCAGCGCCGTCGCTTACAACCGTAACGTTAATTGCGCTACTTTGTTGTAAGGCTTGCGTGTTTGCATTTAGCGCGTTTATTTGTGCCTCAGCTGCTGCTACTTGAGCTTTGGCAGCCTCTACCTGGCGAACAAAGTTGGCATTCTCTAACAAGCTCTTTGTGTTGTTGAAGTTTATGTTGGGGCGCAAAATACCGCTCTGAACCCCGCGCTGCACATCACCTAACGCCTGTCGCTTTAGATCTACTTGTGCTTCGCCAGGCAGCTTGTCAATGTTGCTCTCCAGCAATCCGCGCATTCCGTCCCTCGCTCCTTGTAGTGAAGCCGCAGCATCCGCTGCCTTACTGGCAAGTGCAGTGCCGGCTTCCACCATCGCTAACTTTGTAGCCTGCGCCGCAGTCTCTAACTTGCTCTGTAACTCAGCAATCTTGCTGGGGTCAACCTCAAACTTGATCTGGTTCTGAAGCTGAGCCTCAGCACTGCGGGCACTATTAACCCCCTGCCTATTTTGCTCCAGGAACGCGCGGGCGTCTGCATCACCTGCCCTGGCGGCTAAGACTGAATTGCCGGGGTTGGCAGCAGAATCGCCCCGCGCTAATGCCGCCGCCTGTTGAGCAACAGACGCCGTAATCTGTTGCGCAATGCCTCGGCGGATGATCGCCTCGTTCGCTAAAGCTTGGTTTAAGTCGTTCTGTATCTTTATTCTCTCTGCATCTACTTTTGCCAACTCTGCCACTGCTTGGGTCTCAATTGTCTGGCGCTCTACCGGATCAGCTTTGTCGCTTAAGGAATTAAGTTTCCTAGTCTTCTCCAATGTTATTAGTCTTTCTTGCTCGTCTAAGGCAGCAGTTCTGTTACCTGCGGTTTGCGCTTTTATTAGAGCTAAGTTGCTTTTGTTTATTTGTAGTGACCTGTTAAGTGCCTCCGCAGTGGCCTCCGAAGCAGCCTTATTTTCATTCTGGGCAGCAGCAGCATCCTTTGTTGCTTTAGCTTGTAATATTATATCATCTCTTATCTGTGTTCTTACACTATTAGCGTCACCTTTAAATTTCTTGCCTTCAAAAGTAACCTCTTTGTTAACTCCAAAACTTTTTTCAAGTTGATTAAAGTTATTGTTGACAATGCCTTCTGCTTTTGTGTTGGCCCCTGTTAATACAGCAGGGGGGAGTTTTACATTTGCATTAAGTACTTTTATAAAGTCGGCTAGTGGTCCTGCTACAAAATTTGCAGTAGTAACAGTTGCCTCAGTCCAGGCGCGGTTCAGTTCGTCAGTGGCTGCTGCAAACTTTTGGGCGTTTTCTGCCCCGCCAAATGTTGCATTTAAATCTCCCTGGGAAACTATCTTTGCCTCCTCCGTTCGACCAGCAGCAATTAAAGCTGCAATGTTCTTTTCTACGCCTTTACTAGAAAATAGCGCTGCTTGTCGTAGACTTTCAAACTGAGCAATCGGGTCGTCTAGGCCGGTGGCTAGCAGCTTGCCTTTTTCTAATGCTTCGTCAAATGCAGCGCCAATTGCAGTACCTACAACGCTAAGGGCAAACCCAAAACCGCCGCCAATCGCCCCGCCAGCTAAACCGCCAACCGCACCGCCCGCTGCTGCTCCCGCACCTTGACCGAATAGCAGGGGGAAGCCGCCGCCAATAAGGCCAGAACTGAGTGTTCCGCCAATACGCTCATTTATTTGCTTACTGCGCGCAGCTCGCTCCCGTTCCTGCTTTCTATTCTCAGCTGTAGTGGTGCGAAGTGTTTGTGCGGCAGTCTTGGCCCTTGCTTTTTGAAGCTCCTGTTCGGCGCGAACTGCTTGTGGGTCAGGACGAGCAAATGCACTTGTGCCGGTAAGGATTGAACGGTCCCGCCCACCGGTTGACAGATAATCTTGGCGGGCCGAGATCTTCTCAGCCCTACGCGCATTTCTTTCCTGTGTACGTTTTTCCTCAGCTGCTATAAAGGCAGGGGAATTTTTAAACGCAATCCCTCCTCTAACGGGTGAAGTATTTAGCTGCCCTATTCTCTTACCCTCAGCTGCCGATTGTTTGGCCTCAGCAGCGGCGGTTTTAAGAGTGGCTTGCTCTGCTCTTTGCCTAGCTTGAGTTAACCTTTCTTCAGCTTTAGCAGCTACTTCAAGCGCTATAGGCGATCCTTTGAAGCCGATACCGCCTCTTACTGGAGATGCGTTTAGCCCTCCAATACGTTTACCTTCAGCAACTAGAGCTGCATTTGCCCTGGGCGAACCTCTGAATGCCGCGCCGCCACCAACTGGGGACGAATTTAATGCGCCTATACGTCTACCCTCGGCAGCTGAAGCGCGGTCGCGTCTTTCACGTGCAGCATTAAATGCTGGGGATCCTTCTTGCCCAAGGCTTCCCCTTACAGAAGAAGCATTAGCCTTGGCAATTCTTTTATTGTTTGCGTTGTCTTTTTCTGCCGCTGCAGCTCGATCTTTTGCTAGTCGTTGCTCAGCTCTAGCGGCTACTTCCAGTGCTACGGGGGATCCCTTAAACGCAATACCTCCTCTAACTGGGGAGGCGTTTAACTTTCCTATTCGCTTCTCTTCAGCAACCTGACCCCTTAATTCATTACTCTGCTGTCTTTGAATCTTTAGCTTTTCGCGTTCTGCTCTTAATGACTCGCTTAACTTGTTTGCAATCTGGTTGAAAGTTCCAAACTGTCTGTTGGCTTGGGCAGTTGTCGCTTCACCTAGCTGGGCGCGCAGCTTTGTTGTCTTGACACCGCTAGCTTCTAAACTGTTTAACTGTTGGTTTAATCGTGCTCGCTTACTCTGTGCATCTGTTCTTGCAGTAATTGATTCCCGAGCGCCACCATCAAAGCTGACGGGACGAACCCTATTGTCTTTAGCCTTCTCGGCATTTAATTCCTTCTGTATTCTTAACTTATCTTTCTCCTTAGTTATTGCAAACTGTAAACTGTCAGCTGTTTTCTTAAATAAGCCAAATTGACGCTTGGCTTGAGCGGTAGTCGCATCGCCTAATTGAGCGCGTAGTTTGCTGGTGTTAACACCTGCTCGCTCCAGTGCGTTAAGTTGTTGATTAAGTCTGTATCTGGTTTTACTTGCGTTGGTTAGGGCATTGATTGACTCACGAGCGCCGCCCTGCGCCCGATCAGCTGGGGTGGTCCTGCTGCGGGTGGAAGTGCCGTCTGGCTTTAACTTAACTGGACCGGCTTGAACTCCCTCAATATCCTTCTTTAACTGGTCTAGTTGTGTTTTTAGCGTCTTTGTATCAAGCGTGATCTTGAGGACGGCCTCACCTAAATTTTGCCCCCCTGCCATCTGATTACATGCGCCTGTAGCTCTAGGTTGCCGGGGCAACCTTGGGTATGACAAGCGCTCTCACTGCTGTAAAGAATGCTGTTGTGACTTTCCAAGTCGCAGGGGTGGGCACTGTCACAGACCCCGCCACAGGTAATGTCAGCCCCAGCAGTAAATCCCTCTCCTACGACGCTTTCCTAAAAGCAGTATCCGTAGATCCGCAGGTTTACCCAGGCGTAAATGTGGATGCCATCCTCTATGAGGGCTATGTGATTAAGCCCCTTGAACTTGATGATCGCATCGCTGTCGGTACTGAAGGTACGCTGCTTTTTGGTACTGCACCTGCTGTTGAATTTGAAGTCGTAAGGGCACGGCTGGGGTATGGCAACACGGGCGCTTTGGGCGAAAGGCTCGCAACTATATTGGGTACGCGCATCACACTCTGGGCGCGGGCTAAGTAATGACCGCCCGGCTTAAAATAACTCAGTGGAATGCTAAGCAGATACTTGCTAAAGGGCCGCGCATCCTTAAAGACTACTCAGTGGTTTTAGGCGCACAGTTGCAGGAGGAAATGCTTACAGAGCAGTTCTACTGGCCAGTCGATACCAAACGTAAAAGTGGTGCCTTTATAAAGAAGGGTAATAGGGATATTTATGATACGGGCGAGCTTATTCAGTCGCAATCTGAGTCGGTCTCAGGTGACACTCTTACAATTAGGTACAGTGCGCCCTACGCATTGGAAGTGCTCACAGGAAAAGATCAGGCCGGGCCGGCACGAGATTGGGTTACACCCGCTCAGGATGCAAAGCCGCTCTTACCCTTTGTGATCGAACGCTGGAATAAAGGCAACAAGTAGTGGCCGGGGGTTATGCGCCGCCGGCAGCTTGGGCAACAAAGGTGTAAGCGCCGTACCCAATTAGGTCAAAGCTTACTTTCGCTACGTTTCCTGCTTGGATGTCTTCGCTAAAACTGCCTACTTGCGCTACTCCTTTGTGTACTTCAGGGTTGTTACCTGAACCGTCGGTAACTGGGGTTTCGCGATACCACTGAACAGTTGCACCTGATGCAGCGTTTAATGCAGCCGCCTTAAGTACCAAGTAGCCTGGGTCTTTTACGCTCAAATTCATTGAGCAGGGGATGCTGTATGACTGGCCGGTGATTAGTGATGCTTTGAAACCTTGGGAGGAATCGTAGTCCAATACGTCTACAGTGTCTGACTGTGCTTGGATGCCGCTGTTGTCTAGTGACAACACTCGGGTCATGCCGGTGGAAGTGGAAGGTATTGCGCTTGCGGTTGTGCCTGCTTTTACATAAAGCTTATAGCCAAGAGCCGCAAAAAAGGAACCGGTCATTTGAAGCTGTTTTATACTGGTCTAAGTTGCCTTACTCGTCTTCTTCACTTAGTAGAACGTCCCATGGGGTGGGCCGGGGGCACTCGTGTAGCTCAAAGCCGCGTATGTCGTGGTCGGTGGGTTGGGTTGCAACTAACGCGAGCTTTAACTGCACATCAGTTACTGATAAAGCAACGCATATCTCCTGCATCTTTTTGCCGGCTTCTAACATTCGCCGGGCTTGTTGGCCAATCCGACGCACGTTGCCGGGGGCCTTTACTAGCCAGTTGTTGTCGCGAATCCAATGCAGGATTTCGCCTTCGCAAAATACTGTTAGCAGTGTGCTAAAGGTGCCTTTGGCGGGTATCCATGCGCGGCATGTCTTAATGAACGCAATGTCGCAACAACTGAATAAGTCGTCGGTCGCAACAAATGGGTACTTCTTATACATCTTGCGACCCATTAAATGCAATATGCCCTGGTGGTCGCGGTACATCTGCCCGACATGACGCTGCTCGTCAGGACTTAATGGCGTCGCTAGATAGCCGGTGCGGGGGCGCTTCTTTGGTGAACTGGCTACAGGCACTCAGGTAGCGCGGCTACCTACCTAGTGTAGTGGGTGTAGCTAGGTAGGGTCAGCTGCGGACTACTGCAATCGTGGAGCCGGGCGTGTTCAGCACTAGGTCGTTTAGCAGGCCGGGGCTTACTACTTTGGCTGGGCTCGTGCTGCCAAGTTGGCGCTTCCATTCGATCTCGATTACATCCAACTTCACCCGTTGGAGGTCGGCATTGTTGATGCCGGGGATGATGGAGGTGGAGCCGCTGCCTGCGCTTACTGCGTTCTGAATGAGTGAAAGCGCAACCTCGAACTGGGCTTGCTTTATTTCGTCGGGTATTTCCGTGGCGGTGTAGGTTTTTTCACTGGTCGCGTAGTCTTTTCTCGGCCAGGCGAGCGCTTGGGTGGTGGTGCTACGGGTGCCGACATATTTCAGAAGATCGAGGGTGCGGGTGGCAGTAATAAGGGCGCGGGTCCTAACGTCGCTAGTTGCTGTGTACCAGTCCACTGCGTCGATGGCTGAGTCCGCAAACACCAATGCTTCAGCCAAAGTTAGGTAGCTGTTTGCATCCGCCGCGCCTGGGGTGGCATTGATAGTCGCGGCCATGAGACTCCCTTACACACCCTAGGTTTCCGTGCCGGCAACCTTGATTAGTGGCATCTGCTTTTGTGACCGAAGACGTTAAAACACCCCGCACCCGTAAAGCTCCTGAACCACGGAAATGGGTCGATGTAGTGCTCAAAATTAAAGAGATGGCTCAGCAGGGGGAAAAGGTGCCTGATATTGCTGAGTCCCTGCAACTTAGTTATGTGTTGGTGAATCAAGTAATCCTTCAGAGCTACAAAATGTCCGTCGATACCTTGAACCTCTTTAATCGTCAGGAACTAGCACGATTAGACGCCATCTAGTTGTGACTTCTTTGCGTCGCGAGTGGAATACTCCTGTTCGTGAACCCTGGAATGCAGTAATAAGTAAGTTGCTTAAAGCTATTGATAATCACTCTGGGTTGTTCCTTCAAACTGGGGATCAGTGGCACATGGATAAGGCTCAGCAGTTGAGGGAGTATGTAGCTGAGTTGAAGGATTGGATTGTGGCGCAAGAAAAAACCCCCCGCTTTTGACGGGGGGCTGGGGTGGTGTGACCTTGCGGTTAGGCGTAAACGCCTGTGTCGTAAGGGGTGTTTACCAGCATCCTTACTAAAGGCACGTTCTTTGCATTGGTGTATGCAAGTGCCCAGGAGCCGGTGGCAGCCAAGTTGCCGCTGCTGTTTGCGTCGGTGGGGTTGTCACCAGAGGCAGCCCAACGGGTGCCGAAGATGTGGTAGCCCATGTGCCAATCCACAATGATTGTGTCTTGGAAGCTCAGCTTGTTGCGGTCGTACTCAACGCGGAGATCCTGTTGGATGCCTTCGCCGATTACGCCGGAACCACAGAGGTACACGGGGTACTTGTTGAGGTGAGTTGCGGTGCCGCCGGAAATTACGCCGATCTGGTCGTCAACTACTACGTTCAAGCCCGCGAAACGGCCAACAATACCTGCGCCGAGTCCTGCGCCTACACCGCTGCCGGCGTAAACACTGCCGCCTGAAGTCTGTACTTGCAGGTAGCCGGTCTCCTCTAAATAAGCAGCTACCGCGCTGCTCATTACAATGGTGCTTAGGTCGCTGCCACGCTCACCCAGTAACTGCTTGGCAGCTACTACGTTGCCTGCAGTTAGGTAGTTCGCTGCAGTGGCAGTTGTGGTGCCGGTCTTGTTCAGGGTGTTGGCACCCAAAATGCCGGAGCCTGAGATGTTGCCGAATACACCGTTTAGCTGGGCTACCAGGGTCGCGGTCTTGGCTTTGTTCACAGCAGCAGCAAGCTGGTTGCGTACATGACCCAAAGGATCAGCTACACCAGTGCCGAGCTTGGAGATGTCGTCCACGCCGTAGGCAAAACCACGACGCAGAATCGTCATGATCTGCTCGTCTGTGCTGAGTGCTTGGGGGGTTAGGTAGCCCGCACCAGCGGTGCCCCAGCTGTTGCTGGAGTCGATGCGCTCTACAGTAGGCGCAATTGGATCGAACTCGGGTACGCGGATGCGGGTGCCGCCAGCGCGTACGTCAAGTGCGCTGTTGCGCGCTACAACGCCGCTTTGAACGAAACGGGATTCGTTGAAGATGCGCTCGGCTAAATAGCCGGCGAACTCGGGACGGGTGATCATGGCGGACAGGAATGTTCCGCCCATGTTTTGTAAAGTCATTTGCTTAATTGCGGGGGGTTACCGTGGATTACCCGCCGCTCGCCTCTAACCGGAAGGCTTTGGCAAGCTCGGGGTTGTCCGCCTCAAGTCGGAGCACCTCAGTGAGGTTGTAGCTCTCGCGCTTGTATGGGTTGATCGCACCACTGCCGGCGGCTGCACTGGCGGTTGCTCCCATGCCTCTTGCTGTACTCGCCGCAAAGTGATGGTCCCATCCACTACCCGCAGATTTCATCATCTGCAAGTGGGCCTCTAACGGTTGCTCTATCCCATTCACTACTACAACGGGACTTCCGTTGCTGTCTCGTAGCTGGGGGGAGAGAAGGCCGTATAGCTGATCTGGCGCTAATGCGTGGGCACTGCTGAACGCATTTAACGCTGTGGCGCGAAGGCGTTCGGCACTGATCGCATTGTCCTTATCGCTGAGTTGGGCCTCTAACTCGCTAATGCGCTGCATTAGGCGGGCATTCTCTGCGGTCGCGTCATCCCACAACTGCTTGTACTCACCATTGTTGGCTTGTGTTTGCTGGGTTGTGGTCTTTAATTTTGTCTCCAATTCCCTGAAACGCTTGTCTGCCTCACCAAGTCGCTCGTTTAACGCTTTGTTGACTTCCCCTTTGTCGAGGTTGTCGCGTTGCACAAGTTCGAGCTTCGTGCGCAGGGCGCTTAGGTCCTCGGCTGGGGCGGTGGTAGGGCGCTGAATCGCTGACTCAGCTGATTCCTCCACGGGAGGAACCGCTACAACTTGCTCAGGCATGGGTAAGGGGGTAGACGCTCTAAGTTGCCGCTGGGATTGTTAATTAATTGGGAGGATGCGACACCGGCATCTCGGATGCACAGGCGGGATGTACGGGAATTCTGTGATTCTTTGACGGATGAGGCCGTCTAGTGGGCGGCACACTGGGCAGGTGGCTGGATCTAACACCGCGTTCCATCTCCAACCGCGTTCGCCGTAAATAGGTGCGCCCTCAAACTCTGGATACTGCGTTGTTAGGTATTTCTTACGCTCGAAGACTGCCCGCTCCGCTACGCCGCTTACTTCCCAAATCGCATTGCTGGTGAGGGCGGTGTCCCTGTTGCGTAAGGTGCTGTATATCGTGCCTCGCGCATTTATGGGCTGCACTATCCCGCTGCGGGTGCGCTCTGCCACAATTAGACGGGCAATCTCAATAGTTGCGTCTTCCCTGATTAATGCACCTAGTAGTCGCCCCCGGATTGCGTTGAGGTGCGAATTTGTGTAGGGGCTTAGTCCTGTCTTCTCGTCTGGGGTGAATCGCGCCAAAAGCGTGTTGCCCCCACTGCGGGTGCTGCCTAGTAAAGCTTCGCCTCGTCGCGGTTTGTAGTCACGCAGCGTTAGGCGCAATCCTGCATACTCCGCTGCTCTCTCCGCATGTAAAGCGTCTACTTCCTCTAGCTGCGTTAATAAGATTGAGAGATAGAGGTCGCTGTACGCTTGTAGTTCTAAGCCGAAGGTGTATAGCAGGGGGGATAGGAGTAGGCGGCGGCTTAAACCTTTGTCTGGTAGTGAGGCGATTAGCGCCTGGCGCAAACGCCATAACAACAGTAGGAGGAGGGCCTTGGTGTCGTTGTTTACTTGCGCTTCGTATTTACTTAGTAGGGAATAAGTGGAAAGGAGGTATTCGTTTTCTGTCATTCACTTTAAGAAGGGCCGTTGCCCGGACGCATTGGCGTGGGCAGCGTTGCGGAAGATAGGCCCTCGCCTTGGCCGGTGCGGGCACTGTTTGTGCGCTGGAGAGCTGCTGGGTTTGTTGTTAGGGGGTCGAGGCCGAGGGAATTGTTTTGCTCGTTGATGTAGTCGCGGGTGCGTGTAACTTCTTCCTCGATGTTGATGCCGGCGGGTAATACTTCGCCCTGCTTTAGTACGTCTAGCAGCGTTTCCTGTGATATTGCGTTTTGCATGAAGAGCTGGAGGAGGGCTGTGATGCTGTTGCCGTCCAGCAACTTGTTGTCGTAGTCCTGCTCGATTACTACTTCTGGAGGGTCGATGCCTACGTATTGGGCTGCGATCTCTAACATGCTGGTGAGGGCATTTGCTAGGTCTGCGCTGATTAGCGCCATGATGCTGTCGCTGTCGATCCGGTCCATACGCTTGCTTTCAGCAGCGGCGTTGGTTGTGTTCTGTTGAGTCAGGGTGTTGATGCCTAGGCGGGCGATTTGGCCCTCCAGCGCCTCTAAGCATTTGAGCTGGGAGTCGAAGGCGTCTGTGGTCGGTTGCACAAATTCCGCCCCGCCGTCAACTGGTAGGAGTACGGCAGTGTTGACGCTGATGCCGATGGGGGAGTCCGCGTCTGGGTCGAAGCCTCGCATCGTTAGGATGGGCATCGCGCCGACGTGGACGCTGTGCATGAAGTCGCAGAAGCGTTGCGCGTACGCGATGTTTAAATACGCCACCTCTAGTAGGGGTGGGGAGCTGAGTAGGGTTGAGTGGCGGTTGCCGTAAACCGTTACTAGCGGGATGCGGTCTAGGTTTGTGTCGCCGCTGTCGTGCAGAAGCCAGCCGCCACTTGCGTCCCGGCGCCATAACTCGTAGTTGCCCGCTTCTAAAACGCGGATCTGCTCTACTTGCTTCTCCCCAAATCGTCCCGCTGATTCCAGCGCTAATTCGCGGATGCGGACTTGCGTTAGGTCTGATTGCGGGTTGTTGTTGCGGGTGCGCCAGCCACGGATCGTCTGCGGGTGGACGTGGATTAGGTATGGGCGGGCTGTGCTCCGGCGCTGGTCCGCCAAAGTGCGTGGGCGGTCAGCTGGGGGGTAGTCGATGATGGCGCTGCTGTGGCCGTAAAGCAGGGCGATTTCGAGTTGTTGACGGGCGAAGCTGTTGAGGCTTGTGCCATCGCCGCATACGTTTTGTGCCCAGTCCGCCCAGTAAGGGTCGCCTTGGAGTTGGATGCCCTTACGCAGGATTAAGCCGGCGGCTTGGCTAGCTAGGCGTTGGAGGAAGGGGGGTAGGACGGCATGGAAGATTCGGCGCTCATACGCACCTGCGTCCTCTCGCGGTTCTTGCGGGATTAGACGCGGGGCGTCCTGGCGTAAGGCAGCTGTGCCGCCTAGGCACACATTGATTGGGTCCCACTTTGGCAGCATTGACAACACGCTGCTGCTTAAGACGCTTGGGTTGTCCTCAGCTCCGCTGGGGAGGGGGGCCGGCAAGGGCTCGAAGGCGCGGGGGGCGGTGAAGTCGCGGCCAGGGTATGAACTGTTTAGGACGGCCACTCTGTACTTCGGTGCTTATTGCCTAGGTTTCCTTACAGCAGGGGCGGGGCAGAGTGGGGTTTTGGGTTGCTATTTGAACTCGAAGTTGCTGCCGCCTGTTTGGTAGCGGCGTAGGCCCGCCAGGGAGTGGAGCACGTAGCCGGCGGCATCCACCGGGCCGCTCTTGTCGTCAAGGCCGCTACCGCTTTTGTCCGGGGTGCCCTTGCTGTTGTAGGTCTGCGTCTCGAAGGCGCGGATTAGGTACTTACAGCTGGGGTGGAGGCGCAGGCGGTTGTTTAGAAGCAGCACCTGCACTGCGTTTACGCGGTCTTCGACGAGCGGGTTGCTGTTTGATACTTTGATCCGCACTCCGCTGCGCTTCAGGATTGCTAGGTCGCTTTCACTTGCGTTCGTTGTGGTGCGGTGTTTGCTCGCGGCATCCGGCACAACTGTTAGTAACCCTCGGTCGATGTGCGTTGGGTATAAGTCCTTGAGTCGGGCTGTGATTGTTGGCGTGTCCTTTGCAACGTGTTCTGCAACAAAGTGGAATATGTCCCCACGCCTTACACATACTTCCATGAAACAGGTGCCGACGTTGAAGTCCAGACCTACGTAAATCGTGTCCTCCGCACGGACTTCTTCATCACTCCAGTGAACGTCTCGGTCGAAATATGAGTAGACCGTTGTTTTGTCTAGGGCGGTGAATTGGCCCTGCAGGTAAGCGGCTAGTAGCTGGGGTGGGTAGTTCGCATATAACGAGTCGATGAAGCCGGGGGGGAGGTAGGGGTTGTCTACTGTTTTGGCCCGGATTAAATGGCGGTCTGGGCCGGCTTTTTGATCGAATGTGTTCCACATGAAGCCGTAGCCTTCTGGCGTTGAAGCCATCGCAAATTGAGGCTTCTTGCCGCCACGTAGTCGGGCCAAAATCATCTCACTGCCCTTTTGCGCTAATTCATACTTAGATGTGTCTATCTCATCGCATAAAGTGAATGCAAGGTTCGTGCCCCGGATGCGGTTTACGCTCTCTAATGTTCGGCATAGCAATGTGCAGGGGCCGTGCGGCAGGTGCAGGATGTACTCCGGCTGGGGGCTGGCACGGTAGTCAAAGTCAATCGCAAATCGCTCTAGGAACTCGTCGAAGCTTCTAACCCATACGTCCAACACCATCTGGAAGGTTGGCTCGAATACTGCACCAACAGTGTTCGGGTTGTCCATCGCAAGGAATACGCACTTTGCGGCTAGAGCCCAGGTCTTGCCCGCTCCAAAACCTGCGCATAAACCCAGGATTAAATGATCAGTGTCGTCAACAAATTCACGCTGGTGGGGTAGAAGGCTCTCGTAGATTCGGGTGCGGAGTTCGGTGTACGTCGTTGTGCATCGGGTGCTGACTGCAATGGGCGCGTCTAGACATTTTCCGCCTGGCACAATTCCGAGGACTCCCACTGGAATAGCTGACGTACATATGTAGATAGGGTACTCAATTGGGGCCGGATGGACATAGCGGGGGTGGGGCAATCTGTAAGGGGCTTTTTGTTAAGAAATGTGCTCTACCTAGGTAGGGAAGGTCAATTATGGGGGGTGTTGCAAGTGGGAGGGGGAGGGTATGTAGCCATGGGGAGCGCTCGCTTGGGTGGGGGTGGGGTGGTGGCTGGGGTGGTGGGCCTGGGGGTGGTTTGGACAGTGGACGGCTGAGAAGCGTTGCACTGCAATGGGTTTGGCCTGAGTACCTGTGGCTATGACAGGTGCGCAGGACCCTGGCCGGGGGGATACGGCACGGGCTGCGAATTGGGGCAATTTCAGCGGTTGGATTTGTTGACTTTTTCACCCTGCCTAGGTAGACTCGATTCGAGGGAAGGTTTGGATTTAGTTGGCCGGTTTGATCGGTCAAAAAAATCCGTCCTTTGTTTGCCGCTGCGCCATCGGCGCCGGTTCCCTCATCCACCCCTGCGGATTCTCCCAACAATGGAAACATTAATCTGTTCAAGTTTGGTTGCATTTATGAGCATTGGCCTAATTGCCGGTGTGCATGGTGCAAGCGCTGCGCTCAACAAAGCAGAGCAGCGGCTCGCCTTCCGGAATTGC
>OFRL01000335.1_pt1 | contig 23602 bp, 32 predicted proteins | sample 1543121 | NCBI WGS metagenome assembly OFRL01 (sample SAMN07774228, study PRJEB24372) | wastewater metagenome | isolation source: Lake Maggiore Cannobio | place: Italy: Cannobio | collected 2016-01
CTTCCTCGCTTACGGACATAGATTCTGCCCATATCGACGAAACTCCCCCATCAATAATCACAACCTCTTCTTCCTCCCCTCCACCTGCATCCGTCACCTCGATTGGGCATTTTCATAGTAACATCAACCATGCGGTTTTATGACTCTGCACTCATTGGCGTGGCATTGTGGTCAAATACAGTTTTGGTACGCTTCCTCAAGTATTACATTCACTTATTTCCTTTTACTTCTGATATTGATATTGAGAATATTTTAATTGCTATCAATGGTTGTGATTCTTCTGTGATGAATGGAAAAGATACTATTGTGCGTGATGGTGATATTGTAAGTGTTATTCCTGTAATCCATGGAGGTTCATCTAAAAAATTAATTTTTGAAATTCATAAAAAATCTATTCAAATTATTGAAATTCGTGGTCAAAAAACAAATGACGTAAAATTTATTGATGCTTTGAGAATAAAATACCCAAAAATTAAATTTCAAGTGGTATCTAGTAATTTTATTTGTAGCGTATCTCATTTAAAAAAAATTTTAACACTCTCTATTGAAGCTGAAAAAAATAATATTTTACTTTCAAATAAAATTGAAACTGATATCCTAATGAGGTTTGCAGTGACTTTACAAATTTCTAATGCAATTTCATCTGTTGGAATAAAACCTCTTACTAATTTTATTTTAATTGCTATTGGAAATAAAAACTCTTTTAATTTATTATATTCTGAATTATCTCCTTTATGTATAAATTTATTTTTTAAAAATAATGATTTGTTTTTAAAAAAATATTTCAATATTTCAAAAAAGCATATTGATTCCGTGTATTCTGAAACTCCTTTAGAAGATATTTTAGTAGAAAAAGCTTCTATTCTAATCTGACATACTACGTTTAGTTTTCTCAAGACTTAGTATGTCTGAATTTTTCAATACTGAAATTCCTGTAACTATTCCTAATATTTCAATTAAAATTACTTTATCTGGAAAATCTAATGAGACTTTATTTTTAATTTTATTTGCTACTTTTGTAATTATTTCTTTACTTGAAATGTCTGAATTTCTTTTTTCAATTAATATTTTATATGATTCTTTTTCTTCAATTTTATCTGACATACTTAAAATTATTTTTTCAATTTCATCTATTTTTGTTTCAATTGTTTTTTGAATTGGTATTACCCTTAAACAATATCTAATACTCCATGGTTCATCTAACAACATTTTTTTCATTTTTCTAACTACGTCAATTGGATCTAATTTTGTTTGTACTGTAATTATTCCTGACATATTACTTACTGAAATTTTGACGTCTGAATCCCCTAATTCATCTAAAATATCTATTAATTCATCCTCTGTTTCCCCTTCCAAATTTCTAGCACATGTAACTATCAAATTTATCATATCAAAATGTCCTCCATTTTCAATGCACCTTCTCTAATGATTTTGATAGTTTTATTTTCTACTTCAATTATTGTTGATTCTCCTTTACTTCTAATTGTTCCTCCATTAAGAAATAGATCATAATTTTTAATATTTTTTATACATTCATCTGGATTTGTATATGATGAATTTCCAGAAATATTTGCACTAGTTCCTACTATTAATTTACACTTTTCTAACAATTTTAAAGTACATTTAGAATCTGGAATTCTTACTGCAATTTTATTTTGTAAGTTTAATGATTTTTTTAATTTTTCATCTGTTAATTCTAAAATCAACGTTAGTGGTCCTGGCCAATTTTTTTGTATTATCTTTTCAGTAAATTCATCAATTACTACTATTTTTTTTACAATATCCAGTGAGTATGCTAATATTGGTAATGATTTTACTTTTTCTCTTGATTTAATTTCATAAATTTTTTTTATTGAATTTTGATTGTATGGATCACATCCTATACCGTATACGGTATCTGTTGGGAATACTATTATTCCCCCTTTCTGAAATATTTGATGTGTTTTTTTAATACCTTCTTCATTACAATCTACTTTCAATAGTTTTTTGATGTTCTTTTCTTTAATTATTATTTTCTTTTAGATCTCCTTTTATCTGTCTCTATTTTATTAATCCCATATGTCTTTCACACCTGATTTTGATGATAATGGATTTGAAGATGATTTAGATGATAATCTAGATGAAGTAATAAATTAAATATTAAGACCAAAATTATTTGTAAATTGTGTAAATGAATTATATGCTTGAAGAAATTCTCTACCTGATTGACTAATTTTATATTTGTTTGAACCTTGTGAATCAGCTTGTTCTAACAAACCTTGTGACACTAGTGTTTTTAAAATTGTAGAAATTCTAGAGTGAGAAATATTTGCTTTTCTAATAAGATAAGTAACTGTAGCTCCATCTTCATCTTTAAGATCATCTCTGGTAGTTGATAAAATATCTCCAATTATTTTTAATTGTGTTCTATATTCTGCCATTTTCTTGATTTATTATTTATAAATCCGTATGAGAGCCAATTGATATTTTTGTGTGTACAAAAAAGATAAAAGAATTTGACAACTCTTTATTTTTGAGCCTATTTTAGATTTTATCTAGATCATCATCAAATTTTATCTTCTTTAATGGAACTTTGCTTACTGGAATAAATAATGCAATTAATCCTGCAATTTTGATTGTGATTGACATTGAATATAGAATCGATTCTGGAAATACAAAAGAATACCATCCTAAAAATTCTCCTATTGCTAAAAGTGCCAATCCTAATGCTATTGAAATTGCATTTTTGTTTTTATTATCTCTATATGATAATATTGTTTCAATTGCACCATATACTAGTAGAATAAATGAAACTGATCTAAAAATATGTTCTACTTGAACAGTTGATACTAAAAAGAATGGTAAAATTCCTACTGATCTAAAGTAATTAGATTTTGGAAATAATGATTTTATACTATGAGAAAATGCTATAAAAAAATATCCTACAGTTTGAATTACAATTCCTACAGTTTGAATTCCTCTATCTATTTTTCCTGATTTTATTATATAATCTTCTAACACATATCCAGACCAAATGACAAAAAATCCTAAACTTATTAAAAGAAATGCAATTGCTAATCTAAATAGTGTTGGACTACCTGTATTTCTAAATCCAATGTATGATATTATTCCTATTGTAAGTCCTACTAAAAATCCAACAAGATTAAGTATATTTTCTAGTAAAAATTCCAATATTGTTTAGTAATTTCTTAAAGTAATTATTTTAATCTGATGAATCATTTTACTAAATTGTTAATCCCATTCATCCAAGGAACCTGCAGTATGTCCTTCTGTACTACCGCCAGCTGCATAATCTCCTAAAATGTCTGAATATTTGGGTTGATTGTGAGCTACAAATTTTACATATTCGCCATAGCTCATATCCAAATCACAAGAACCACACTTAACCATTGAATAATCCATAGCCATTTCTGCATTCCCATTACATTTTGGACATTTGATTTTCATACTACCTAGTACTGTTTATGAATTATTATTACTTTACATCAAAAAAAGATAAAAGGAGTTCTTTCTTGCTGATTTCTATGAGTCGTACTTGCAGTAAATGTAAAAGTTCTATTCCAGATACTGAACAATTAGGACCCGTAAATGAAAAATATCCTACATGCACTAAATGTTGGGCTGAGTGGAAACAATATCAAATTATGGTAATGAATGAAATGAAGCTAGATATGTCGATGGCTGATCATCGCAAATTATTAAAAAAACATGAAAAAATCTTTGTAGGTGTTTTATCTCCTGAAGGTGAAATTGTTGATTATTCAAATGAGGATAATCGAAAGCCTGATGAGCCACAAGGTAACTAAATTTTCAAATGATTTTTAGCATTATTTGGTATCATAATTAGAATTTTCTTTCTTTCATCATCATTAAGATTTTCAATAATTTTTTTAATTGTATTTGATATAGTCTCTTTTTCATTCTCCTCTAACTCCAAAAAGATTTCTAAAATTCCATCTAAATTAAATGCAATTAATTTTTCTGGCTGTATAAGTGATTCTTTAATATATGCATGAAACATTCCTTGTCTATGTTCTTCAGATAAATTTGCTATAATTTTTAACCACGATTTAAATAATTTTGAAAAATTTAGAAATGGAATGGTTGGACCTGCTTCTAATGCATTGTTAATGATTTCCTTTTTATCTGCTTCATCTTTTGAAAAAAATTCTATCATCCTTTTTTTTAAAATTGGGGTTCTTAGAAAGTCTGGTAGACTAGCTAAATTCACTATAATATTTCCAGCAAAATTATCTCCAGACATAGATCTAATGTAATTTTTATTGAATATAAAATAATGTAGTAACACTTTAGCTTAAATAAACGAAATAGATGTTTGACATTATGACATCAACTGTTGTTGTTGGAGGATTTTTTGGTGATGAAGGTAAAGGAAAAATTATTTCATATTTGGCAATAAAGGATGATCCCAAAATTATAGTTCGTGGTGGTGCTGGACCTAATGCAGGTCATACTATAGTGGACGGCGATAAAGTATACAAAGTTAGAATGCTTCCAAGTGGATTTTTAAATAAAAATGCTAAAGTAATGATTGGACCTGGTGTTGTGATAAATCCTGAAGTTCTTCATAAGGAAATTCAAGATTTTGGTGTATCTGGTCGTGTATTTATTGATAAACACTGTGGAATAATTGAGGAATCTCATTTAATGAGAGATTCTAAAGGGGAATTGAAAGAAAAAATCGGCAGTACTGGTTCTGGAACTGGTCCTGCTAATTCTGATAGAGCGATGCGTGTTTTAAAAATGGCAAAAGATTTTGATTCATTATCTTCTTTAATTGCTGATGTTCCTGCGGAAATAAATTCAGCATTATCTAAAAATCAAAATGTTCTAGTTGAAGGTACTCAGGGAACTTTTTTGTCATTATGGCATGGAACATATCCTTTTGTAACTTCTAAAGATGTAACTGCGTCTGGAATTTGTGCTGACGTAGGTTTAGGACCTACAAAAGTTGATGAAGTAATTGTTGTTTTCAAATCTTACGTTACTCGAGTTGGAACTGGTCCTTTAGCTAAAGAACTATCATTAGAGGATGCAGAAAAGAAAAACTGGTCTGAATTTGGAACTGTTACTGGTCGTCAAAGACGTGCAGCTGATTTTGATTTTGATTTAGCTAGACGTGCAATTATGCTTAATGGTGCAACACAAATTTCAATTACAAAACTTGATGTTGTTTTTCCTGAATGTGCTGGAAAAACTTCATATGATGAATTGTCTAGTAATGCTAAATCATTTATTAAAAATATTGAAAATGAATTAAATACGCCTGTAACAATTATTGGAACTGGTCCTTCAGTTAATGATATTGTTGATAGAAGAATCTAGGCTCGTATTTTTTGGATAAGTTTAATTTGATAATGTATTAGAAATCCCTGTGGACAAATTAGAAACTCCTGTTGTTGTTGATAAATTACCTCGTTATATCCAAGTATATTCAACTTTAGAATTTACAAGATTAGTATGTGCACTTGAACGTGCACCTCGTGTATCATTTTCACATAATCATGATGGGGAAAAAATTTTATCTGTACAAATGGATATTTTACAACAAAAACCAATTGTTTATTATACTCCTCTAGAACGTAATGGAAATTATCTTTGTTATGGATTAAAATCTGGAAAAGAGGAATCTGATATTGTAGATTCTACTTCGGACTCTAGCAAACTTTATTCTCCAATTATTAGAATTAAATCTCTTCCAAAAACACTTCAACCTGGCAATGGTACTCTTGATAGATATCAACCAATTGAGCTAGAAGATTTGTCTAGTCTTGCAAAACTTACGTGGGGTTTTGATGAAGTTCCTTTTCCTCTATTTTTATTTCCACACAACGATAAATGGCTGCTTGGAGTTTTTATGAATTTTAATGATGAGGGTACATCCTACTTTTGTCATATTGTTTTGGATAGTGATCCTAAAAACCCATTTGTAAGATTTTCTTCAACAAATGGAATTGAACCAACATTTGTTTCAAACCCATCTGAACATGGATACTCTTACATCAAAATAATAAAATTGAAGAACACTCATCCACTAGTTGATTATGGCCACCTTCAAAACTAGACTTTCTCAGATTTCAAAAAGCAATGGTAAAGTGATCCTTGCTAATGATTACAATTCATCAGAAAAAAATTTACAAAATAAAACTATTCAAAATATCAAAAAACTAAATCCCTATTTATGTGCAATAAAACTAAATTTTCATCTACTTCTACCACTTAGTGCTAAAGAAATAACTAAAATCAATGAAACTGCACATAATTATGGATTACAAACAATTGCTGATATCAAACTAAATGACATTGGAAACACTAATCGTGTAACAACTGAACATTTATGGAATTTGGGATTTGACGCAGTTATCGCAAACCCTATCATGGGATTAGATAGTTTGAAAAATTTAGTAAAATCATCTCATAAACAACAAAAAGGCGTGATTACTTTATGTCACATGAGTGCTCCTGAGGCTAAATTATCTTATGATATGGAAATTAAAATGGGTAAAAAACAACAACTATACCAGTTATTTTTGAATTGGGCATTAATTGCAAAAGTTGATGGTATTGTAGTTGGAGCAACATTTCCAAAAATTATACAATATTGTTCTAAACAAGCAGGAAAAAATTTAAGTATTTTTTCACCTGGTATAGGGACTCAAGGTGGAAGTGTGTCAGAAGTGATTTCATCTGGTACAAATTATTTAATCGTGGGTAGAACTATTTTGAATGCTAAAAATTCTGTTAGTGTAGCAAAAAAATTACATTTACAAAGTATTGGAAAGTAGTTTTTGTGCTTTTGTTAATACCGTTTTTGCATTATCAAATGTTGTTTTCTCCATTGCTGAATTGTAGTCCATCCATGTGTATCCAGTGTGTTCGTGTGAAATTTTAATTTCTTTAGTTTTAGTTTCTCCTAATAAGAATACAACTTCTTTTTTAACTAATTGTCCTTGATATTTAAAATCATACTTGATCCATTCTTGAAAATTTTCTACAAATGTTATATCTGAAATTCCAGTTTCTTCTTTTGTTTCTCTAATTGCTGTTTGATGAATTGATTCTCCTTTTTCTATTTTACCCTTTACAAAATCCCAATGACCTGATGGATAGTTTAATAATAAAAATAATTTTTTTGATTCTTCTATTCTAAATAATACAATTCCAGCAGATATTTCTTCAATCATTTTCCTAACCTTCTTTTCCTTACTTGAAATGTTCTGATGGCTCTCATTAAATCAATCTTTCTAAATTCTGGCCAAAAAATATCCATAAAAATTAATTCACTATATGCACTCTGCCACATTAAAAATCCGCTTAATCTTTTTTCACCTGATGTTCGTAAAATCATATCTGGTTCTGATTGTGGTAAATGTGATGTGTAAAGATTTGATTCAATTTCTTTTTTTGTAATTTCCTCTATTTGTAAATCTCCAGTTTTAATTTTTTCAGCAATTTTCTTCACTGCATCAACTAATTCATACTGACCACCATAAGCTAATGCAATATTTAGAAAATAATTGTTATAGTTTTTTGTTACATTATCTAATCTTGTTAAAACATCTTTAATTGATTCTGGCAGTAATTCTATTCTTCCAATTACTTTAACTCTCATTTTACACCTGTGTATTCTAGGATCGTTGTATAATTTTTCTAATCTGATTTGGATTAATTCATAGAGATCATCTAGTTCGCCATCTTTTCTATCTAAATTTTCTGCTGATAATGCATAAAGTGTAACAATTTTGATATTGAATTCTTCACACCAATCAAGTAAATTTTCAACCGCATCTGCCCCCTTCCAATGCCCCTTTTTATTAATCTCTAAATGCAGTTTTGCCCATCGTCTGTTTCCATCTAAAATTAATGCAATGTGTTTTGGAATATCCCCAGTTTTAATCTCATTTTCTAGTTTTTTACCATAAATTTTGTATAATCCTGATAATTGCAAAATCGTGTCTTTTATTTTATTCATTTCCCGTTAAAAATTAATAGATAGTTGGTGATATCAGTGTTTTTTAAAATTTTTTTAATTTATGGAAGTTCATCTGAAAGCATTTCTTGTTCTTTTTGTTTTCTATATTTTTTAAACAGAAGTGCGGCTGAAACTAATGTAACTGCTAATCCTCCTAACAATGGTGGAATTAATGTAAATGAACTCTCGTCAAATATCATTATGTTAGTAAATTGTGTAATTAATGGATATAGCGAAATTAAAACAACTATTCTGAGAATATCACTAATTTGTTTAGGGACTCCTCGTATCCAATTACTAAGTAATGTTCCAGCAAATATTGCTCCCAAACCAATCCATAGAATTGGCAATGATCCTGCTACATATTGTCCTATTGCTCTTTGATTTGTCAAAATCTCTACTAATCCATTTGACTCAATTATTTTTGAATCAATAGCATTAATTCCAGATGGAACTGATGATAGAATTATTAATATTCCTGTAACCATTGTAAAAATTCTGATAAATCCTGTAGGTGTAGGTTTCGACCAATTTGACCATATTCTATCTACATCAAATCCTCTAATCAATAATGTAATACCTAAAATGCTTAGAAGTAGTGCAAATATTTCAGCAGTATATCCAATAACAGTTGCAATGCCTCCTATCAATAGTAGAATTCCTGGAACTCCTAAAAAGAATTTTGAATATTTTGAATCATAAACAATCATTTTTAGATATTTTCCAAAAACTGCATAAGAATATTCAACAGTTCTGCTAACTTTCATTACTACTCGTTGTACTGATACTATTGGCAAAACATTTTGAATAACTGGAATTACACTCTCATCATCTTCTCCATCTGAAACAATAACTGCTCCATTTGCTTGAAATTTTTCTAATAATATTTTTGTTTCAAGTAGTATTTTTTCATCTGCTTGAACTCCTCTACTTTTTACTCCTGCAATAGTAGCTACTTCAACTTGATATCCCTTACTGATTAAATCTTCATATGTTTTAATGGCTGCAAATATTGAATTTGAATCAGCATCCTCTGGATCCTCTAGCGCCAATCTCTGTGCTGCCTCTATACATGCATCCCTTCCTATTACTGGAGTACTAATTCCTGTCTTCTCACCTAAATCATTATCCCTGTCTACACAAATTACTAATAATTTGTTGGCTGTTGATTTACTGACTTCTTTTTCTACTTTAGTAGACCTTTGTGACAATGCATACAGTAAGATGTAATTGGTTTTTAATGATTTCCAACATTTCTGATTAGTATAATTGGGTTTTGAGCCTATGGCCTTAACTCGTTAGATTTTTTAATATGCTCTATAGATTCTGTTTTTATTGTTTTTATTCTATCGATTGTTTCTAAAAGTTCATCCTCTGGGCTTTCATTTTGAATTTGATTTGCTAAGACTTGTGTTTCTAGAATATACTTGTTAAATTCCTTCATCCCATTCATATAACTAATGTAACTTTCTTGCCATTGTTCAGATGGTTGTGAAGTAATGAATTCGCTAATCTGTGTTCTTACTTGGGATGATGTTACTTCAGTCACAGTAATGTATTCCTCTGGTGAAATTTTACCTTCCTGTAAATTTTTGTATTCAATATCTACTGATTCTTGTAAAACTTCGTGAATATTTCTTACACCATCAAGATATCCTTGATAATCTGTTACTACAAAAGTTGTTTCGTTTTCTTGTGGAATTACCCATAACAGAAAACTTGCACCTGTAATTGCTGCCAAAATTATCGCAGTAATTGCAATTCCTTTTTTTGATGCCATTTTCTATTTTAATCATTAACTAGGTTATATTTGATAATTTTTACAAAAATTATGTGATTTATTCCATAACTTTTAAAAAAATGCTTATTTTATTTAATTAAACTTCATTTTTTTTGAAAAAAATTGTCATTTTTACGAAATTCATATAATTTTGACTTTTTTTGGTGCCTAAAAAAACTACATACATCCAGTTTATAGTTAAATATTTTTCACAGCCTCTGACTAAATACCACCAAATAAGTTAAGTTTCATAATGGTACAAGCATACTGTGTAAAATGTAGAGCAAAAAGGGATATCAAAGATCCTAAAGAAGTCAAACTAAAGAATGGACGTCCAGCTGTTAAAGGCACATGTCCAACTTGTGGAACTAACGTTTTCCGTATTGGCGCAATGCCAAAATAATAGATGGAAATTAGTCCCTACGATTTCACTTTTTCAAAAACAATATAGGGAATACTCTATACATTTTTTTTATGACTATATCTGATTATGAAAATCTGCTTAAACGTATTGAGGATAAATTAGGTGGTTCTAATATGAAATCTTCATCTAGATTTGAATTACCGACTGTAGATGTTATGTGGGAAGGACAAAAAACATTCTTACGAAATTTTTCAGAATTTCCTAAGGCTCTCAGAAGAGAACCTGATAAAGTTCTTCAATATTTATCCAAAGAATTCGCTGTACCTGCAGAACGTCTTGGTGATAGTGCAATGTTTGTTGGTCGTAGAGCTCCTGATGACTTTACTAGATTGTTTGAAATTTATGTTAAAGACTATCTTCAATGTCCGACATGTAAAAGTCCTGACACTAAAATCTTAAAGGAAAACCGTATTTCTTTTTTAATTTGTGAGGCGTGCGGTGCAAAATCTACTTTGAAAGGTAAATACGCATAATGCGATATTCGGTGCGAATTTCTGATTACCAACAAAATAAAATGGTCAATATGTGTGATGCTGAATTAATAGGAAAAAATATTGTTGATGGAGATTTAAAAATTTACATAAGTGAAAATTATTATGGTAAACACATTGTCAATAAAGATGAAGCTGTATCTCTTTTAAAATCTGCATCCATTATGAATTTAGTCGGTAAAGAAACAATTTCTTTAGCAATTGATCTTGGAATTGGTTCTGAATCTGGAGTTAAAATTATTTCCGATATCCCATTTTTAATTATTTTTAATACATAAAATGAATTCTTTTTCTTTTTCTTATGTTTTAATAGAAAAGCAATCTCTTTTATCTAGTGTGGAAAATAATATCTATTGACTGATACAATTAGTAGGAAATTAGAATCTAAAATTGACAATAAATTAATTTCAAAATCTAGAAGACATGAACTTGATGATGGATTTAAAAAAGGCAAAGTCATCAATGAAGTTTTAGATAAACCTACAGTTATGACTCTATACAAAATGATCACAGATCATGTAATTGCATATGTCAATGGTTCTGTAAGTGCCGGAAAAGAATCTCTTGTTTTTTGGGGTGTTACTGAAGATAATTCTAATGTTGCTTTAAAAATTTATTTGGTTAGTACTTCTAATTTTAAAAAACGTGAGCCGTATATTGTAGGTGATCCTAGATTTCGTCATGTCAAAAAGGGTACCAAAAATTTAGTCTATTTGTGGGCAAAAAAAGAACATCGTAATCTTAATCAATGTTATAAGGCTGGAATTCCTGTACCTAGACCTCTTTATGTAACTAATAATGTACTTGTTATGGATTTTGTAGGAGTTGGTGGTTCACCTTGCAAGTCTTTACTAACCTCAAATGTGGAACAAAATGACTATGAACAAGCAATATCTCTAATCAGGGATCTATATAATAAAGCAAAATTAGTTCATGGTGATTTCTCAGAATATAATATTTTTAAAACTGATGATGGATTAGTTGTATTTGATATGGGTTCTGCTGTTGATCTTAGACATCCAAATTCCAAAGAATTTCTTAAAAGAGACATTAATAACATTACAAGATTCTTTGAGAAAAGAGGAATGATTGTTGAAGATCCTGTTGACATTTTTGAGGATGTTGTAAATGAGCTTTGAGAAATTAATTCGTATACCTAATGATAGAATAGGTGCTTTAATTGGAAAATCTGGTAATGTAAAATCTTTAATTGAAAAATCTTGTTATGTTTCAATTGATGTTGACGGTGATAACGGTGAAGTTTTAATAAAATCTATTGGCAATGTTGAAAAAATGCAGCCGTTTAAGGCAATGGAAATTGTTAGTGCAATTGGAAGAGGATTTTCCCCTGAGAATGCAATGACCTTGTTGGAAGATGAAAATACATTACATGTTATCGATCTTAGAGAATTTGCTGGAAAATCTAATGCAAATGTTGAAAGGATAAAAGGGAGGATCATTGGAGAAGCAGGTAGAGCAAGAAAAAATATGGAAAATCTCACTGGTACACACATCTCAGTTTATGGAAGAACGGTTTCAATTATTGGAGATACAAGTAAATTAAGATTAGTAGTTGATGCAATATCTGCAATTTCAAGTGGAGGTATGCATGGTGCAGTTTATGATAAATTAGAAGCTGCAAACAGAAGAACAAAACAAGAAAAAATGCAATTGTGGGAAAATCAAGATGGCTTCTATTGAAGAAAAATTTAATCAAATTTCTCCTAGTGAGTTTTTCTATAGTAATCGTGATTTAGCTGGATTTAGTAATCCAACTCGTTCATTATACACTGCTGTTCGTGAATTTGTTGAAAATGCGCTAGATGCATGTGACCAAAAAGGAATTCTACCCGATGTTTATCTCACAATAAAGGCAGTTGACCCTGATAAACCAGACCCTAAACCTTACATTTTAACTGTAAAAGATAACGGACCTGGAATTGATGCAGAACATATTCCACTTGCTTTTGGAACTGTACTTTATGGTTCTAAGTTTGGACTTAAGCAAGCAAGAGGAATGTTTGGATTGGGTGCAACAATGGCTATTTTGTATGGACAAATTACAACTAACCAACCTGTAACTGTGAAAAGTTCTTCTGATGGAAAAATTCAAAATCAATTTGAAATATTATTGGATATTCAAAAAAATAAACCCATAATTGTAAAACACACTACTAAAGAAGTTACAAAAACCGGACTTTCTGTAAGTATTTGTTTAGAAGGTGACTATTCAAAAGCAGGTGGTAAAATTCGTGATTATGTTTATGAAACTTCATTAATTACTCCTTATGCTTCATTAACTTTTGATGATCCTAAAGATGAAAAATTTACTCATACTAGATTTGTAAAAGAAATTCCTCCACCTCCTACAATCATTCGTCCACATCCACATGGAATTGATGTTGAACGTATAAGAAGAATGATTGTTGAATCTCAATTTGAAATTCCAATAATTGATGATGCAATGATTGAAAAAGTTAGAAAAGATTTGGGATTATCTGTCAAAAAACTAAGTTTTACTTCGATTATGGAAAAAGCAAAAAGCAAATGGAAAAATCTTCCTCGACAAGTTAGAGTAGTTGTATCTTTAATGTCATTTTTAAAAATGGATTTTGAGAAACTTAATAAAATTAAAATTGAAGATATTGATGTATCAAACAAAAAATTATTTTATTGGGATTTTGGTGACTCACAATCAAAATCTGTTGACATGGATCCTGAAAGTATGTATTACAAGCAACTGACAAATACTGTTCAAGGAGAACCACTTACTACATTTTTAACAAAAAGATTTCAGCGTATAGGACCTAGCACTGCAGTCAAATTTGCAGAATTTGCTAAATTTAAGCCTGAAAGGAGAATGGGAACTTTAACAAATCAAGAATTAGTTCAACTCAGTGATTCTCTTCAAAAATTTGAAGATTTTATGGCTCCTGATTCAAGTTGCCTCGCACCATTGGGAGCAGAACCTCTTGAAAAAGGAATCAAGAAATTTTTTAATCCTGATTTTGTTGCTGTAGTTCAACGACCAGCTTCTGCCTACTCTGGATTTCCTTTCATTATTGAGATGGGAATAGCATATGGTGGAGACATAAAATCAGGTGGACCACATGTCTATCGATATGCTAACCGAATTCCACTGCTCTATGATGAAGGTAGTGATGTTGTTCTTAAAGTTGTAAATGAGACTGATTGGGGAAGATACAAAGTGAAAGGCGAACCTCCATTCATTATTGTTTCTCACATTTGTTCAACTCGAATTCCATACAAAACAGCAGGAAAAGAAAATGTTGCTGATAGACAAGAAATAGAACGTGAATTAAGACTGGCATTACAATTTTTATCAAGAAAACTTTCTTCCTTTATGTCTAAACGAGGACAATCTGAAATGGCAAAAAAAAGAGCTAATCTTTATGCAAAATATATTCCAATGATTGCAGAATTTTGTACAGAACTATCTGGAAATAAAAAACAACCTAATTATAAGAAAATGTTAGAAACTGAAATTGCATCTGAAATTAAAAAAGTAGAAGAGGAGGAGAATATAATTGAAACCATCTAAAAAAGAACAAGATAGTAAAATTAAGGCACGAAGTAAAAAGGCAGATGATAAACAAAAAACTATTCTTGAAATGCTCCAAAGTCATGGTGCAAAAATATATGACGATTTAGACAATGGTCAATTTCCAAAATTTTCAATTCCTAGTAGGTCTGTAAGTAATATTGTATATGATAAAAAACTTCGGCAATACATTTTAGGTAATAATGCTGCTTTGAGAAGTTCTAGAAATTCTTCACAATTGAGATCATTTACACAACTAATATGGTTGGCATTTTTTGCAAATAGATTAACCAATGAAAGAAAGTCATCTACTTTGAGAGATATTTATTATTCCTCTCAGGCTTTTGCAGTAGAATTTGAGGATCAATCTGAATCTGATAACATTATTGTTGATTTAGAGGCTGTCACTTCCAGAGCTCGAGAAGATTTTCATATTTTTCCTGAAGAAAGAAGTTCTATTTTTGGAGACTTGAATATTGAATATACAATTCCTGGTTATGAAGGAAAAACAATGAATTTGGCTAATCATCCTGATGGTTATTCTATTGGTCCAAGTTTAACTACTGCTGAATTAGTTGATACAAGTGCTGAAATTGTAATTGCAATTGAGAAAGGCGGTCTTTTTACAAGATTTGTTGAAGAACAAGTTGATAAAAAATTTAAATCAATTATCATTAATACCGGAGGACAAGCACCACGTTCCACTCGAACTTTGTTGAAAAGACTTCACGATGAAATGAAATTACCTGTCATTTGTTTAACTGATGGTGATGTGTATGGAGAGCATATTGCGATGGTAATTAAATCTGGTTCAGCTAATGCTGCACATCTTAGAGAATTAACAGTACCGGATGCAAAGTGGGTTGGAGTATGGGCTACTGATATTGAAAAATACAAGTTACCTACAATACCGATGACAGAAGCTGATATTAAGAGATGTTATGATTTACAAAAGGATCCTAGATATCAAGATGGTATTTGGAAAAAGGAACTTGATGTATTTTTAAGAATAAAAAGAAAAGCTGAACTCGAGGCTTTTTCAAAATATGGTCTTACAAATATCACTGACAAATATTTGCCGCAAAAATTAGAGTTAGCAAAAAGTCTTTAGTTATTTTATTCTTAGTGTTAGTACGCCGTTTCTATATTTGAAATCAAATATCTGCATTTGATTTGCTCCTTCAATTGGCACTTCTTTTGAAAACCCTCCTGTACCACGAACAAATAACATTCCATCAACTAATCTTACTGTAATTTTATCTTCAGGGCCTGGTACTTCTGCTACAAAAACAAATTCACCTTCGTTTTTGATTAAATCGTATAACCAATTCTTTGTTTCTTGCTCTCTTCCTTGATTAAACGTTACAGGCTTTTGTTCAATTGCCATTTTTTTAATTACTCTTACCCAATAGATCATTGTAATTGCTGCTAAACCAATTAAAATAAAACTAACATAGCCTGAATCTGCTCTTTGAGTCATCATGTAAATTATTCCTAAAAATAAAATTACCATTATGGGAATTACAAAATTTAATGACTGTTCATTTGAATACGTCTTTTTGTAACTTGACAAGCAACTCATATCCAAGTCCACTAAATATAAAGTATCTTTGATTTTTATTACCACTTTTGAAAATTAGTCTGTTGTCTGATTTAACGAAATCCAAACTAAAGTTTAGTGAAATTGCTTTTAAGGGAACTATTATCGCTGCAATTCTTACGGTTCCATCGATTATTGCTTTTTTAATTACTTGGGTTATTCTTGATAATCTGATAATTGCTGCAATACTAGGCGGAATTGTACATTTTATTGCAATGGGATTTAGTTTGAAAATTTCAAAAAAAATATTGATTAAAAAATAATCTATTTACTCATGTTTTATGTACTTCTTAATTTCATTAAAAAACTATGGATTCGTCAAAACTGGAAAACGATTTAATTTCAGAAATTAAATTATCTTCAATTCAAGCCAAAATTTTCTTATTAGTAACTTGGTATGGAAAAATGTCATCAATTCAAATTGCTGATAAATTAAAAATTACATCTGAAAATGCTCAAAAAACTGCTACTGAATTAATGTCACTTGGTGCTTTTATTGATATATCTGAAACTGAATTTGAAGCAATGCATCCACGATTTACTGCAGTTAACATGTATAGAAAAATGTGTGAACGAGAACAAATTGAATTTAAACGAAACAAAATTGTTGATAATATAGGAGTAATTTTAGAACAACCCTATAATGATGCAAGAACTAAATAATGCTAATTATTTGTGAACAACGTTGAGTATGAATACTGAAATTTGTAAACACCAGCCAGTCTATTTTGGTGTGATAAACATCAATGTTAGTGAACGAACTATTGGGTCTGTTGATGTATGGAGATGTGGTGTTTGCAAAAAAAAATTTTGTGAGGAAAAGCAGCTAGGAATAGAGTCTATCACTGATATTGTAGGAATGCCAAAAATCGAAGTTGATGAAAAATGGGCAGTAATTGTCAGTAAACTCCAAAAAGGAAAAGACAAATGGAAACTAGTAAAATTAAAAGAAAATGGTACAATCAAGCATGAAACACTAAATGAAAAAGTACTTTCATTAAAAATTGTAAATTTTAAAGTTGAAGATGATCAACATTGGAGCTTTTTGATTGAAGACAATGTTAACAAAGCTATCGAGATTTAGAATTACTTATGGATCTTAAAGTTCACATTAATAATATTCATGGAAGCCAGATGGCTGCAAAGATTAATGGTATTTTTACTTTAAACATGCAAGAATTTCATTTTACTGCAATTGCGTTTGGTAGAATTGGTGGACAAAACGTTGGTGCAAAACTTTCTAAAATTACTGAAATTGAATTAGAAAAATTAGGTTATAATGTTGAGGAAGTAATTATGACTCTTCAACAAAATTTACTTCAAGGGGATCTTACTCTTCCAGAAGGACTCAAAAGAGAGTCTTTTGTGGATGACTAAAATTCTGCTTCTTCTAATGCTTTAGCACAAGCACAAGATCTAGTTTTAGGAATTTTATCAATTAATTCTGTTAAAATTTTCTTTGTAGTATCTACATTTTTTGAAAGTGTTTCTAACACTTCTTTTGCTGTAACTGGTTTATCTGCCCATACATCATAATCTGTAACTGTTGAAATTGATGCATAACACATTTGAGCTTCTCTTGCTAGTTGACATTCTGGTACAAGTGTCATTCCAATAATATCTGCACCAGTTGTTCTATAGAATTTTGATTCTGCTCTAGTTGAGAATCGTGGACCTTCAATACACACATAGGTACAGTCTTTATGAATTCCAATATTTTGCTCATCTGTCACTTTAAGAATTGATGATTGTAATTCAGGACAAAATGGGTCTGCTACAGAAATATGAATTACTCTTCCGTTTTTAGAAAATGATCCATCTCTTGATTTTGTAAAATCTAAAAATTGTGTCGGTAATACAAAATGACCTGGTTTTAATTCTTGTTTTAAACTTCCAACTGCTGATGGTGCAATAATTCTTGTAACTCCTAATTCTTTAAATGCCCAGATATTTGCTTTAAAATTAATCATATGTGGTGGTATTGTGTGTTTTTTGCCATGTCTTGGAAGAAATGCAATTTTTCTTCCTTTAAAAATTCCTACAGTTATGGTGTCTGATGGTTTTCCATATGGTGTGTCTATATCAATTTCTTGTGAATTTTCAAGTAATCCTGAATCATAAATTCCAGTTCCCCCAAAAATTCCAATCTCTACATCTTTTTCCATTAATATTTCACCAGTGATTTACAATTGTATTTACTTATTCCTTTTATGCCATTCAAATCTGTTAATTCGATTATGAATGCAAATCCTGAAATTTCACCACCAACTTTTTCAATTAATTTAGCCGAAGCTTTTGCAGTTCCTCCAGTTGCTAGTAAATCATCACAAATTACTACTTTTTGACCTTTTTTAATTACATCCTTTTGTATTTCTATAGTATCTTTTCCATATTCAATTGTATATGATAATTTTACAGTTTTTCCAGGTAGTTTTCCTGCTTTTCTAATCATTATGATTCCTTTATTGTACTTTAATGCCAAAATTGTTGCAAGAAGAAATCCTCTTGATTCAATTCCTGCAAAGACATCTACATCTTTAGGATGAAAATGTTTTGAGAATTCATCTGAAATATATGATAATGATGATGGGTCTTTTAAGATTGGGCTAAAATCTCTAAATAATATTCCTTTTTTTGGAAAATCTGGATATTCTGTTATTTTATCTTTTAAATTCATGTTTGTCATTAAATTCACTAAAATAAAATTGTTTTAATTTTATTCTAGTAAAAATGCTATTTGTGATGAATTAGTAGGATCATATACTTTAATTGTATACATTCCAGGTAAGGTATCTTTAGAAATTGACCAAAATGTTTCACATTTGAATTCTTTTGTTGTGTTACACTTCATTTTCTCTACTAATTCATTTTGTTCATTAATTATCTCTATAAACATTGGAACTTTTTGGGACGAAATAATTGAAATTTTTACATTTGGTTGATATCCTGGTTTTCCTTTTTCTTTAACTGCTTTGATACTTATTCCGTCTTGACTTGTAGAGACTACTTCAAATTTCACTTTATTCAAGCTTGAACCACTTGTAATCTCAATTTTCCATGAGCCTGGTTTACCATTAGTAGGAATTTTGAATTTTTCTTCTTTAAACATTCCTTCCATATCAGATATTATCTCAATTTTTTTAATTTCAATTCCATCAGGATCAATTAATTTTCCAGTCATTAACATATTTGGATTTGATTTACCAATTAATAATATATGTTCTCCAAAAGTGTATTGATCTTTTGTTATTTTAGCATCTATTTGTCCAGACCCGATTTGTAATCCTACTGTGAATCTTTCATTACTTTGTAAATTATTTTTTTTCATTACTGCTGTATAAATTCCTGAAGAATAGCTTGACAAATCCAATTTATGACTACCTCGACCACCATTATTTAATTCAATTATTGTAGATTCGTCTTTGACAGCTCCTGATGGTGTAATAATTATCAACGTTAGTTTATCTAGTGGATTTCCAATTACTTCAATTATTGCATATTCTGTTTTTTGATAATTTTTTTTATCAAATGACATATTTAGTGGTGTGGCAGGCAATTGACCGTGTCCAACGTATATGAATTCCTTAATTCCGTTTTGAATTGCAATTAATTTCCATGTTCCTTCATTGTCATCATTTTGTATACTTTGATATTCAAATTCTATAAACCCAGAGCTCTGAACTTGAATAATATCTGAAATTTTTTCATTTCCTAAATTATCTTCTAGAATTAATTCTAATGAAGAGTTGGGTATTGCAGTACCATTAAATTTCATTAATTCACCTGGTTCAAACATTAATTTTGTTGGATTAATAAAAATTATTTTATTTGTAATCACAACAATTTTTTTTAAAACATTATAGTTTCCATCTTCAAGTAATATGCTGTATTCGCCTAATACTGCATCAAGTGGTATGGTTATTGAATCTAATAATTCCCAATTTCCGCTAGAATCTACTTGTGTTGTTTTAGTGATGATTGTATTTTTTTCTGAATTCACAATTTTTACTATTACTGATTTACCTGCTGTTCCCTTGCCTTTAATATCTAAAATATCACCTCTTTTAATAGAATTATCAATTTCTTCCATTGTTAGTTTGATATCTTCTGTTTCTGAAATTCTATTATCCCCACTTCCTAATTTTATGCTAATTTTTGTTTCTGCTTGATCATACCCTATAATTTTGAAATCTACTCTTTGTTCCTTTTCCAGATTTGGAATTACTCCAGTTGTAATAAATTCACCATTTTTATCTGTCGCAAAATCTGTTATTTTTTGTGCATCTATGTAAAAACTATATTTTTGGGATGCACCGAAATTTTCTCCTACTAGTCTAATTGTTGAACCTGGATTTGGTTTGTCTGGAATCACTTTAAATTTTGAATCTGAAAGAATTGTATTTCCTGTATTTTCAAATTTTTCATTTATATCTTGATTTTGAGTCACTATGGATAAATTATCTGATTTTACTAATCCTGTTTCTATAACTTCATTGTTTTGATTTAGTCCTTTCCAATTAATTATTGCATTTTGTTTATCTGCTTTTATTCCAAATTTTACTGATTGCCCTATTTTGATGCTTTCTGAAGATGTAAAAATTATTACTCCTTGTGGATTCTTTTCTCCAATCCATCCTTTTTCTGTTTTAAATGATTTAAAATTAAAATCTTCTTGCAACCAAATTCTAAACGTTTTAACATCTTCACTTGAATTATTTGTAAGTGTAATTAATGATGTCTCATCTAATCCTACACTTTTTACATCTAGTTCTTGAGCGTACACATTTGACGGAATTAAAATTAAAACTAGTGAACATAATACTATTGTTAAAATGGAAATCACCCTTATCGGTGGCATATTGATTATATTTTTATTTTTCATTTTTAACTACGCCCTTTAATTTTAAATTTTTCAATATCTGATGTATTTAATGTATTTTGATATTGTCTGATTCTTTCAGCAATTAATCTGTATAATGATCTAAATTGATCTTTAGTTTTATCTGATAAAAAATTTGTCTCTTCTAATGCAATTTTTTCACAAATATATCTAGTAATTTCTTCATTGTTAAATTCACCCCAATCATCATCATTGTGTTCTTGCCATATTCTTTTTAATTTATCTAAAACTCCTTTGGAATCTTTTGAATCTATGTTTTCAGGTGTAAGATTTGAATATCCTTCTTGTCTTAATTTAATTTCATATGTTTGATTTACTGCATGCAAATAATCTTCAATTACTAAATAATCTTCTATTGATTCTAATTTTTTACCTTCTCTTTCAAAAAATATTATCTGAACTGCGGAAAATTGATTTGATTCTAATTGTGCTAAAATCTGTTTAGATTCATCTGTATTATCTAACAAAACAAATGTTTTGTAACCGTGATTTCTATAAAATATTGCTAAAGGTAATACTGAATTTTTATTATATGCTGCAATAACATTCAATGGATTCATTGAAATATTTGGATCCTGTAAAAATTTATCAAATGCATTAAGATACATTGAATCTGACATTGTTTCTACAATAATTACAGGTCGAGAATTTGTTCCAATTTCTCTATCAACAATTGCTTCTACTTGACCTCTACATAATCCATACAAAATAGGTGTAAGCGTTTTATCATCTGCATTCCAATAATCATAAAATATTCGACTTAGATGTTTTCTTTTGTCTAATTCAACTACTAGTAAATTACCAGGTGTGTAGTCAAATATCATAAATGGAGAATGAGTTGCATATAGGACTTGATTTGAACCAGCCAAATTTTTTAATAAATCTGAAATTCCCATTTGTTGTGTTGGATGAAGATTTCTTGCAGGCTCATCTAAAAGTAGTATTGCTTCTTTTAATTCTGAACGTTGTGTTTCAGCAGCAAAGTTAACAATAAATGAAAATGTCCATTTAAAACCTTCTGCACGTCTATTTAGCAATCCTGTGTTTGTAATTGTTCCATCTTTATGCACATCAGAAATTACTACACTCATAATGTTTCCTGGATTATATCTCAAGTCAACATGAATAGGATCTCCCTTCCATGCTGGATTCAATTTTTTAGTTAATCTGTTACTTGCAGTATTGAGCAATTTGATACATTTTGATGGTTGTTCTTTAACTTCATCTAATTCATTAATATCTAATTCTGCTAAATAAAATAAATTCCTAACTGTTTCAGCTTTATCAAATTCTTCAATAAATTCAATTGAATCTTGTTTATTTTCATTTCTTAGATATTCATTTAGATTGATATTTCCATAAATTTTCTTATAATCTGAAAAATAAACAAACCTTGGATGTATCTCAGAAGAAATAAAATTTTGAAGTGCCATTTTTTGGCTTTGACCACTAAGTAGATTTGAAAATTTGTTTTCTGGATTATGATAAATTTTTTTCCATTCTTCAATGATTTGTGATTCTTCAATTGCTATTACCTGCAATTCATTACTAAATTCTGCCATTCCACTATCAAAAATTTCTTGCTTTTTTGGAACTGGTCCATCAAATAATTTTGTATCGATTTGAATTCTTATGTGATTTGGAAGTGTATTTAAAAATTCAATAATTTCTTTTGTAAAATTTTCCCATGAATTAAGTCCTTGATCAGCACTTTCACTAATTTCCACATCTTCAAATTCATATTGTACTTTTGGACTTCTATTAGTTCTAAATAATTTAATTTTTTTAATATGTGGTAAATTTGGAAATTTCTCTTTTAGTATTTCTACTTCATATTCATTTAACTCAAATTCCCCCTCAGCTAATCGTATTTCCTCTTTTAATTCTTCTGACATTTCATCACATAAATCTAAATCTGAAATTTTTTCATCCTTGTTTAGCAATATCAGTGCTTCTAGGATGGTTGTTTTACCACTTTCATTTCTTCCAACAAAAGCTGCTAAATCTCCTACAGTTATTTCACCTGAATCATGAATGCATCGATATGCTCTGACTCTAAATTTTCTAAGTCGCATATAGCGATATTTACACAGATACGATTTAACTTATTCGACACACTATAGTCTCAGTGCAAATTTTTGCTAAATAGATATAAGGGAACTCTCTATTTTATTTGAAAATGGCATCTTCAAGGGTGATTATTGTATTTGTTTTACCTGTAATTTTCTCAATTATTTTTGGTTCTGCAGTAATGGCTGATATTCTTCAAAAACCTGGTAGAGAATTAAATATGTGGCCAATGTCTTTTTCTGAGGGTTCATCTTCTCATAATTCTTCTTTAAAAATAATTGGACTTTCCAATCAATATCTTGTTTCAGAACCAATTGAAGTTCAAGTACAAATTAATGATTCATCTTTTATTTGCGGTGATCTATATATCACAATTTACACCACAGGAACTAATGAGGTAGTTACACAAGGTGGCTTTTTTGATCAATGTCTTAAAAATGGAAATTCTTTCCCAACTAATGATAAATTTTCTAAAGTCATAACTGCTCCTGGCTCTTACAAAATAGTTGCAGATATTGTTTCTACTGATTCATCAAATATTTCTACTTCTGGAACATTTACTGTTAAATAGGAATGAATTATTCTAAAATTATTAATAAATTGAAATTAGATATGGTGATTATATGACAAAAATTGATGAAGTAAAAAAAATAAAAGCAGAAATTGAAGAATTAAAGAAAAAAACTCAAATTCTTGAAGCAAAACCAGCTAAAAAAATAACAAAGAAAGCTGAAGCAAAACCAGCTAAAAAAATAACAAAGAAAGCTGAAGCAAAACCAGCT
>OFRL01000338.1_pt1 | contig 23556 bp, 22 predicted proteins | sample 1543121 | NCBI WGS metagenome assembly OFRL01 (sample SAMN07774228, study PRJEB24372) | wastewater metagenome | isolation source: Lake Maggiore Cannobio | place: Italy: Cannobio | collected 2016-01
GATCAGCCGCTACCAGCTAACAGAGCAAGGCCACGCCGCAGTTGCAACACGCGAACCCTGCTCAGTAAAGGAACGGGCTTTGCTCGTCAAGCTGAGCAAAGCACCATCGGGACTTCGCAAGTCCTCCCGCCGCTCCAGCCTTGCTGAATTATTGCAAGACTTCACGGTTCGTGGATGGGTACGGGAGGTTCAGGATCTGCCCTCTGCCCTCACCATACCGCTCGCCCAATCGTCCATACAATTGAGCCGAGCTCATGCCGACCACACCGCGTCACTCATTCCCGACCAGGCCCTCGCGTGGGCTAAGCCGCTCTTTGTGACATTGAAAAATCCTGGTCCCGCCCGAGTTCTAGTACAGGCCCCTTGGTCCGATCGATTGAGACTCTTACGGCAGACTATTCGCCTGGTACTCGACCGTGGGCAAACGATCCTCATTCTCGTCGGTGAAGCAGAACGGGCCCAATGGGTGGCCGACTTAATCCGTGATGATGAAAGGAACAGTGCCCCGATCTGTATCCATAGCGGACTGTCAGACCAGGCAAAAGCTGAGCTCTGGGATCAGATCCATCGACAGGCCGTGCGAGTAGTTGTAGGAACTCGGTCAGCCATCTTTCTCCCATTGCCTGCTATTGGAGCGATTTGGATCGAGGGAGAAGAAGATACGGCGCTCAAAGAAGCTCAGGAGCCCCGCTACCATGCAAGGGATGTGGCCTGGCTAAGAACACAAACTGAGAGAACAGTGCTAATCCTGAGTTCTTCCCATCCCTCCCTTGAAACCAGAGCGGCTGTGGGACAGAACGGAATCCTCATCCACAAGTCCGTACCATCCGATACGCGACCTGCCGTACAAATCGTGGATCTCCGCAAGCAAGGATACGGCACGGTGTTGAGCCAACCGCTCATTCAAGCCATCCAACAGGCGATCAGCCGCAAGGCTGGTGTCCTCCTGTTTCTCAACCGAAAGGGCTATGCCGGGGCCCTCGTCTGTCGCGACTGCGGCCAGGTGCCCCGCTGCGCCGCCTGCCGAGTGGCGCTGATGTATTCTCGACAGACGAATCGCCTGCTCTGCTCCTATTGTGGCAATAGATCGTCTATCCCGGATACGTGCAGCTCCTGCTCCGGCCCTCGGATGCAATTTATCGGAGAAGGCACAGAGCGGATTGAAGAGGATGCCAAGCGATTGTTTCCCCACGCCGCCGTGATCCGGCTCGATGGAGATACTATGAAGAAACCGGCAGAGGCCGAGGCCCTCTGGGGAAAAATCGACCGAGGGGAATGGGATATCATCGTCGGCACCCAATTACTCTTGCGACGCGGACCGCTTCCGACCATGGGCCTCGTTGGAATGGTGCAGGCGGACGCAGGGCTCAACGTACCGGATTTCCGATCGGCCGAACGCACCTATCATACATTGCTCGATGCCGTAGCCCTCGTCCGTCCAGTAAGAGCTGGAGGCCAGATTATCGTGCAAACCTCTCTGCCCTCGCACCATGCAATTCAAGCCATAGCACAGGATGACGAGGCTCTTTTCCTCTCAGAGGAACTGTCCCATCGAGCATCGTTGGGCTATCCGCCCTCCGTCCATCTGATTGCTCTCCTCGTCTCAGGGACCGATAGAGACATGGTGCGCGACGCGGCCACAGCCTGGGTGGCTCAGCTCACCTCCTGCGCATCACCTTCCGAAGCAAAGACCCGTCTGATAACTTCATTGATGGGCGGGCCGGGCCCTTTCACAATTCTAGGGCCAGTCCCCTCTCCTGTGGCAAAGCTCCGGGGCCGCTACCGGTGGCAAATTCTCGTCAAATCGGTCAACCGAGATGCGGGGCTCACAGCAGTGCGGACTACGGTGAAGGACATGGAACGGACCCACCATCGCCGGTCCATTAAGTTCGATGTCGACATTGATCCAATCGAAATGTGGTAGCCGCTATCGGTTCTCGCGAGAATGTTTGGATTGAGAGGTAGGCAGATGGCTATCTGGCACTTCTGATGAAGGCGAGATGCTTGGCTGACTGGCTCGCTTAAAGAGCCCGTAAGCAAACGTGATCCAAAAAACCGCCGAAAAAATTCCTGTCAAAATGGCTGAGAGGACCGCCCCCATCTGCTCATCTGTCGGCTCTGTCGTGATCGAGCGAACCTGAGCCATCATCATGATCGGCCAGGCCAGACTTTCCAGACCCAGCAACAAGGTGGCCCAAGCCCAGACCAATTTAATCGTGCGCCCCTGCCAAAGCAAGAATCCCGCTGCGGTCCCGACGGCAAGAACGATTTCCCAGGCCGAAAACGAACCCCAGGCCAGCCAGGCGCCCGCCGCTACGACGAGACTGCCCAGCAGAGCATTGAGTTGAGGACTCCACCAGCCGGTAACCATACTGAACGTTTCTCTCGTGGACGAGGGGACAGTGTGATTTCTGACAACGTGGGTGTCAATGGAAGACGCGACAGGAGGAAACAGGGCTAGGGCTATAATGCTGCATAGACTGCGTCAAGGAGCGTCTTCATCTCAAACGGTTTCTATGGAGTAACTTGAGAAAGAGGAACGGCGCTTGGCCCCAATAACTCAACTCCAGAAAATAACCGCAGGGATAAGCGAGCTTGAATTGGTGCCGAAGGCGGGACTTGAACCCGCACGGCTTGCGCCACACGCCCCTCAAACGTGCGTGTCTGCCATTTCACCACTTCGGCATATAGGAGGTCACTTCGACGACGACGAAGGAGTATTATAGAAGTGGGGCAAAATCCTTGTCAATCAATAGAGTGTCCGGTAGAATCGGGCGCAAATACTCACCGGATCCTCCAACGTTGTGCAGAACCACCAGATCCTGACCTCTACGCATGACGATGTCGCTGAACGACAAACCAAAGGGTCCGTCGTCGCATTGTTTGACGTCGACAACACGCTCCTGCCAGGCGAGGCCAGCGAGATACGATTTTTCCGGTTTCTCTGGCGGCGTGGCCTGGTGGGGTGGAGCGAGTTGAGCCGGACACTGGCCTGGCTGGCCGGGCATGTGCCCCCCTTTTCGCTGCACTCGCTCCGGGAACGGAAAGTATATCTCACGAACAAGCGCCCCGCCGACATGGAGTCCTCTGCGAAGGAGTTCTGTCAGGCGGAGATGATTGGCCGGCTAGCCCTACAGGGCCTTGCCCAGTTGGATGCCCATCGGCGGGCGGGGCATCAGTTGATTCTTGTGACTGGCGCGCCGGATTTTTTAATTGCGCCCCTTGCAGCATTCTTAAACGTGCCCACCGTTTTCGCGGCAAAACTAGAACAGTACAATTCCCTCTATACTGGCGCCTTGATTCCGCCCCTACCCTATGGCGTTGGCAAGCGCGAGTTGATTCTCGCTCATGCCCGCGAAATGGGCCTCGATCTAACAGGCTCCTACGCCTACGGAGACAGCCCTGGAGACTACGACCTCCTGGAACTAGTCGGCCACCCACTGGTCGTCAACCCGATCCGGGGTATGCAACGCATCGCACACCGCCGGGGCTGGCCTGTAACGGAATGGACATAACGACGTGACTCCTTACTCGTTTCACCTTTTGCCGCTCACGTCTTAAATTATGCGCATCACTGAAATCTTTTATAGCATTCAGGGCGAGTCGAGCTACGTGGGACAGCCCTGTGTATTTGTGCGGCTGACCGGCTGCCCGCTCCGCTGTACCTGGTGCGACACCGACTACGCCTTTTATGGCGGCCACGACTGCTCGATCGATGAGGTTCTGGCAAAGGTACAGACCTATGGATCCCGTCTCGTGGAGGTCACGGGCGGGGAGCCGCTCGCGCAACCTGAGAGCCTACCCCTCATGGTCAGACTCTGCGATGCCGGCTACATCGTTCTCCTGGAAACCAGCGGCAGTATCGATATCGCGCCGGTCGATCCCCGAGTCCATATCATCCTGGATGTGAAGTGCCCAGGAAGCGGCATGACAGAACGGATGCATTGGCCCAATCTTACTGCGCTGACTGCCAAAGATGAAGCCAAGTTCGTCCTGACCAATCGAGCCGATTATGATTGGGCGAAGGAGATTCTTGCCCTCCATCATGTGACCGACCGCTGCCCGGCGCTCTTCAGTCCGGTCTTCGGCTCACTCGATCTCCGCCAACTGGCAGAATGGATCCTCGCTGATCGCCTACCAGTCCGTTTTCAGTTGCAGCTACACAAATATATATGGGCGCCAGATATGCGCGGAGTGTAAGGCGCATGAAACGCGAGAAGAACATAGCTTAGACGAGCGACGAGAACAAAGGAGACGTGAATGAAGATCATGCAGGTCAAAACACAGGCTGGAAAAGCGGAGACGGCATCTACAGAGGTGTTGGTGCTCACGCATTGCGAGGGAGAGGGCTTAGCCAAACAGGATGCGGCCCTGCTGGATCGGGCTCTCGGAGGCTCACTGCGCAAGCTGTTGCAATCGAAGGAGTTCGAAGGCAAGGCGAACGAGGTCCTGCTCTACCATACCCAAGGAAAGGTGCCAGCCAAACGGCTGGTCCTGGTCGGTTTGGGCAAAAAGAATGCGGTCACACTGGAGACGATCCGGCAGGCGATGGGCTCGGCCGCGAAGCGAGTCCGCCAAGCAAAAGTCAGATCGTTTACGGTGGCGCTGCCGACCGTGACGCCCAGCGGGATGTCATCGCTCGAGGTCGCGCAAGCGATGGTCGAAGGCGCGATCCTGGGCAGTTATCAATTCACCGTCTATCGAAGCGAGGCCACATCGGATCATACCGTCGCGGAGATGAAGGTACTCATCACGCAAAACACTGAATTGCGGCACGTTGCCGAAGGGATCCGACGCGGCCTTGCCACGGCAGAGGCCACCGTCTTTGTCCGGGACCTCTGCAACCATCCCTCCAATATCCTGACCCCTGCCATGGTGGCCAATGAAGCAAAAGCCATCGCCAAAGCCGAAAAGATCACGATCAAGATTCTCGAGCAGAAAGACATGGAACGTTTAGGGATGGGCGCGCTACTCGGCGTGGCGCGCGGAAGCCAAGAGCCCCCAAAATTCATCATCCTGGAATATAACGGCACCAAGAAAAAAGATGAGCGTCCAGTCGTCCTGGTCGGGAAGACGATCACCTTTGACACGGGTGGAATCTCACTGAAGCCTGCCGAAAATATGGAACATATGAAGGCCGATATGACGGGTGGAGCTGAAGTTCTCGCCTCAATCAGAGCGGCAGCCAGACTCAAGCTCCCGTTGCGTCTTATCAGTATCCTGCCCGTAGCGGAAAATATGCCTGGAGGGCGAGCCATGAAGCCAGGCGATATTGTGATGACACTAGCAGGGAAGACCGTGGAGGTCCAGAACACCGACGCGGAAGGCCGCCTCATCCTGGCCGACGGCCTCGCCTATGCAATGCGCTACAAGCCGGCCGCCTTGATCGACATTGCAACCCTCACGGGAGCCTGCGTAGTGGCGCTCGGGCAATTTGCAATCGGGATGTTCGGGAACGACGTGACACTCAAGGAACAAGTGCGTCGGTCCGGGCAAAAAGCCGGCGAACGAGTCTGGGAAATGCCCCTGTGGGAAGAATATTTCGAACAGCTCAAAAGCGACGTCGCCGACATGCGCAACATCGGCGGCCGAGGCGGCGGTATGATCACCGCCGCGCTCTTTCTGAGCAAATTCGTGGGAAACTGCCCCTGGATACACCTCGATATCGCCAGCACGGATTGGAGTGAGCGGGAGCGAGCTTACGTGCCGAAGGGCCCCTCCGCGATTGGAACCAGACTGTTGTTGCAGTACCTGATTGATCGGAGCCTCTAATCGTGGGACCCTCCCCTCTCACTATACGAGATCAGATCGGACAGCTCTTCATGGTCGGATTTCTGGGCACGTCGATGACGCCTGACCTGGCTGCCTTTATCAAGGCATACAAACCTGGTGGAGTTATTCTGTTCTCACGAAATCTGGAATCCATCGAACAGATGGTGGAACTAACCAACGACTTGCAATCTTGTAGCCCCCATTCACCACTCTTGATCTCGATCGACCAAGAAGGTGGTCGGGTCTCCCGTCTCCCGAAGGGCTTTACCATTTTCCCGCCCTGCGACCTACTGGGTCGCTGCAACTCGACTGAATTGGCCTACGCAGCAGCTGCCACCACCGCCAGAGAACTGCGGGCGGCAGGCGTAAACATGAACATGGCACCGGTGCTCGACGTCAACAGCAATCCGGCCAATCCGGTCATCGGGGACCGGGCATTCGGAACAACGCCGGATATGGTCTGTGAGCTGGGCTGCGCCACGACAGCAGGGCTGCAAGACAATAAGGTCGTGGCCTGCGGCAAACACTTCCCAGGCCACGGCGACACCAGCGTCGATTCGCACAAAGAACTGCCGGTAGTCGAGGCTGCGCGGGAACGATTGGAAGCCATCGAGCTTCCTCCGTTCCGCCTCGCTGTTGCGCAGGGAGTCGCGTCACTAATGACTGCGCACGTTCTATATCGAGCTCTCGACAACGAATTCCCTGCCACCCTCTCGCCGGCCATTATCACCCATTTCTTACGCCAGGAGCTGCAGTATGATGGAGTGGTCTTGACGGACGACTTGGAGATGCGCGCGATCATCGACCATTATGGAGTCGAAGACGCCGCGGTCCGCGCCGTGCTAGCAGGCTGCGACGTCTTATTGATTTGCAAAGATCGGGACCTCGAGATTGCGGCTTTCACGGCCATCGAAAGGGCCGTTGCGGCAGGAACGATTTCCACCGAGCGGTTGAGCCTCTCGGTGGCTCGAATCGCCCGCCTCAAAGAGCGTTTCCTAGTGCCCTATAAACCGGTGACAATCTCCGAGGCAAAACTCATTGCAGGATGCCGGACCCATCAGACCTTACTCCGCACCATCGAACAGATCGGGAAACGGCTGCCAGCATTCGCAGGCCTGTAGAACCAAGAGAGATGTCCAGCTTCAGCAGGCTGCAGAAAATGGATTTGGTGGATCTTCTGAGCTACATTGAGACTGCTCTCGAGGCGCAAACGCCACCGACGAACTATTTCAGAAGACGACACGGCAAGGAGGAATTGTGGCACTCAAAAAAGGCGATATCCTCGATGAATTTAAACGGCACTCACAATGTTGCGGCTTGGTCATCAAGGTTATGGGTGGCGGTGAAGGATTCGCAAAGATCGTCTGTTGCGGGCATGATCTGACGGAAGAGGACCTAGTCCCAGATACCGAAATCATACGAGGTAGGAAAAAGGGAAGCCTGCTTCCCGCTGTGATCCTCGATGAGAAAAAGCTTTATCCTGATTCCTGCGGGCTGCGCGTCATGATCATCGACGGAGGCGCAGGCTTCACAGAAATTCACTGCTGCGGTCATACGCTGACGGCCAGCTCGATGCGGGATCTTCAGTATGGCAAGATGCGGGGGCCGGAGCCAGAGCCGGCAGCACCGGCGGGAACAGCCTAACGGCTTCACACAGGAGGGATCATGCAGCACAGAAAAGAGCTCATGTCGCGCTGGTGCGGGGTCATGGAATGGCTGGACCGGTTGGGCTATGCCACGGCGGGATTCAGCCTGCTGATTCTCGGTATGCTGATCTTTGTGCATGCCTGGTACATATTTGTGGTGGGACAGTTTAATCCCAATAACCCCCAGCAGCTCTTGCCTGCCGGACTAAAACTGCTGAACGATATTCTGCTTGTCATCATCCTGCTGGAGCTGTTTCGAACCGTCATCCGATTTCTACAGACGGAAATCCTCGACTTGGAGCCCTACCTTGCCGTCGGCATCATCGCCTGCACCAGACGAATCCTCACCGCTAGTGCGGAACTATCTCATCTGACCGCTATGACCGACACGCAATTCTATCAATACCTCATGGACGTCGGGTTGAACGTCACAGTCATCATGACCCTGACCCTCGGCGTCTTCATGATCCGCAAACGCCCAGCGCAATCCGCGGCCACATCGCCGTAGGTTTTTCATTGCTTCTCTTCCCTTACCCCTAAAAGGCAAGGGAGTTCGTTCCTTGACCGCACGCGTTCACCGAAGCTTCCGAGAACGTGCGGTGCGCGAGCAACATGGAGCCTCCTTGCCTTGCCCTCCCCATACTTCTTGTGGCATCATGCCCCCTCTTGGAGGCGGCATGCCACAGTTACTCGAATACGTTGGCTCCGTACATATCTTCCTGGGCCCCTACCGCGGGAACCCGATCGCCCTTTATTTAAAGCGGACGGAGATGACGTGCCAGATTGGCCCTAGGGCCTATCCTTGGAATGACATAGTCGGTAGTGGTGAGACGGCAAATAAGGCTGCGGCTGACTTCGAAGAAAAATGGAAAACTACGGGTCTCGCAGTGGAAATGTACTCCGGTCCCTCCTGGGAAGGGGGCATCAAGCCTGAAAGACCTGCTCCTCCCAAGCCTCCTGCCGCTCCGAAACCAGCAGCGCCAGCAGCGGTGTCAACAGCTTCATCCCAGGCGGTTCAGCCAACAGACGAATCGAACTAACCCGCTCTATTTAGCGTGAATGTTTTGAAAGATGGCTTCAGGGGAAGAGCCCGCCAGCTTGCTATGCTTCAAGCCATATCCCAGATAAACCACAATACCGATAATGGTCCAGACGACGAATCGGATCCAGGTCACCCAGGGGAGAAAACTCATCAGCCCGAGGCAGGCCAACATGCCCAGAATGGGCACGACTGGCATCAAGGGAAGACGAAACGGTCGGGGCTGATTCGGTTTCGTATAGCGCAGGATCACGACACCCATACAGACTAGGACAAAAGCAAAGAGGGTACCGATGTTCGTCATGTCTGCTGCGTCACCGATGGGAATCAAAGCGGCAAGCGTAGCCACGCCAATACCAGTGATAATCGTGGCATAGTGAGGCGTGCCATAGCGCGGATGCACGGTTGATAGCCAGGGAGCCAAGAGATGGTCGCGCGACATGGCAAAGAAGACCCGGATCTGACCCAACATCATCACAACCAGCACGCTGGTAATACCTGCCACAGCCCCGATCCCCACAATCGCCGCACCCCATTTGAATCCTACCCTATTGAGCGCTTCCGCCACCGGCGCATGAATATCGATCTGCGACGCGGGAACCAACCCGGTTAGAACTGCGGCCACGGCAATATAGAGGATCGTGCAGATGCTGAGCGAAGCGAAGATCGCCATCGGCAGATCCCGCTGAGGGTTTTTGGCTTCCTCGGCGGTCGTGGAAATCGCATCGAATCCAATATAGGCGAAGAACACGATCGCCGCGGCGGCACCGACACCTGTGAACCCCTGCGGCATAAAGGGAGTCCAATTGTCTGTATTCACGGCCGGCGTCCCCACGGCAATGAAAAAAAGAATTACTGCGAGCTTCAAGCACACAATAATGCCAGTCGCGCGGGCGCTTTCCTTGATGCCGATGACGAGGATGACGGTGACGAGCAGCACGATAATGGCAGCAGGAAAGTTGGCGACACCTCCGTCCGGTCCGCCCGGGGGATGAGTCGCCCAATGCGGCAATTCGATCCCGGCCAACCGGAGCAGATTATTGAAATAGCCCGACCAGCCAATGGCCACAGCAACGCAGGCCACACCATATTCAAGGATCAAGTTCCACCCAGCGATCCAGGCCAGAAATTCTCCCAAGGTGGCATAGCAATAGGTGTAGGCAGAACCGGCCACGGGAATCATGGTCGAGAGCTCTGCATAACAGAGCGCCGCAAGGGCGCAGGTCAGGCCGGAGAGCACGAAGGACAAAATGATTCCCGGTCCTGCTCCAGGGCGATGGACATCGCCAACGATGGCGGTCCCGATGAGCACGAAGATGCCGGTGCCGATAATCGCGCCGATGCCGAGCGCCGTCAGATCCCAGGCCGTGAGGGTCTTCCTTAAACGATGATCAGGGTCATCAGCGTCCTTGAGAATCTGGTCGATCGCTTTCGTCCGGAAAAGCCGGCTGATCACTACGCCACCTCGATCCGCTGAGACGCCAAACGGCGTATCGCAAAACATACGGCGCGACTGTCGAGCGTAAGACTAGTGAGATCTTTCAGCATTCTGCTAGCTGGCCCGCCGACAGGCTTCGCGCAAAAATGCCTTGAATAATCGCCTATGGAGAGGATGCTGCTCGAATAAAAATTCCGGGTGCCACTGGATACCGAGAAAAAAACGGCGGACCGGGGATTCAATCGCCTCGACGATACCGTCAGGCGCTACCGCGCTGGCAATCAATGACGAAGCGACGGCTTTGACCGATTGATGGTGGGAGCTATTTACTTGCATCGAAACAGACCGCACGATGCGGCGGAGCAAACTACCCGGCGCAACGGTCACGCTGTGACTGAGGTTCGTCGCGTAAGTCCGTTGCCGATGCTGGAGCGGCTTCGTCACTTGGGAGGCGATATCCTGGAATAGAGTGCCGCCGCATGCGACGTTCATAGCCTGCATCCCTCCGCAAATACCAAGCAGCGGGATATCGGCTCGCTCGGCTAGATGAACAAGATCCAACTCAAAGCTCGCGCGTCGGTCGCTTACAATTCGAAACGGATAGCGCTGACGCTCACCGTATAATGAGGGGGGGAGGTCCGGCCCGCTTCCGGTAAGAAGGAGTCCGTCGAGTTGCTGCAGCAAACGCCGCCTCGCAGCCCGGTCGGCGACGAGTGGCAGCACCAGCGGGATACCGCCCAGCTCTTCAATGGCGCGAATGTAGCGCGCGCGCAGGAAGTAGGTGGGCTCGCACCCACCCCATTCTTTTCGATCACCGGCATTGAAGTCTGGCGTAATGCCGATGATCGGTTTCATCGTCTAACGAGCTGGCGCGGACCCACCTTTGGAATCCGCGACTCCCAGAAACCGCACGGGTTGATTGCCTTGGAAATGATCTGGGGTCAAGATATAGGTGCCGTAGAGAGTCGTGGTCCACACGCTCTGGGCTGCATGTTCGTCCGCGCCAGAAAACACATAGGTCAATCCTCCGACAACGCCTCCGGCAATACCGAAGGCTAATTTTGCAGGAAAATACACGAAATTGGAAATCCCGGCTGCGAACTGTAACCCCGCGCTGGACGGATTGCCCCCCTCAGCGCCTCCACTCGAAGAAACCGAGGCGCCCTCCTGGCTCCAAGCCAATGGCGCCATCGTGACGGTACACAAGGCCAGCAGCATACAGACTACGACCAGCTTAAAGCGGAAGGCCACACACAGGCGAGCGGATGATGCGTACATATTCACAGGTATGCCTCCTTTTTCAATAGAACAAGCTGAGTGGTGATGGTTGCCTCCGGAGCGCTTACCCATATTACAGGGTAAGGGAGTTATAGCAAATTCGACTCGGATTGCAAACCCCCTGCGACGCAGAGAGAGCACGCTGTCTACGAAGCGTCAACCTCTCCCGGGGCGAGGTCCAGCTCAGCGGCAATGTATGATGTAATAAAGCTCCTCCGCCTGATAACCGCCTCTCCGAATTCAACGATCCAACTATCCTCTGCGAGACATTGGTTCTCTTGTGCGATGCCGGACTGCAAGAGGATGTCCAGCTTGCACCAACAAACCGCCTGGACAAAGAGCTCGCCCGCTCGTTCCTGGCATGATGCACGATCTTCCGCTGAGAGGTCACGCAAGGCCTCAGTCCTCCAGCCGAGAAAATCCATGTCGGTACTGAGCCTGTCGATCTGGCGCTGTGTCATATTGACGGCAACCTGGATGCCGCCCTTCCAGCTCCGTTTTTTGACGTTGAACACACAAGAACAAAGGCCAGGGCTTCCCGCCACCGGCTGCGGCCCGACAAACAGGGTCACCCGAAACTGAGAAGACTCTGGTGCATGTTTGACTGCCATAGCGCTCATTGTAGCACGACCGCCGGTCTTCTCCGCCGTCTCATTGACGGCTTGGCCGCGCGACGATAAGATGTTCACGATGATTACAACCCTCCATGAGCGCGTGAATGGGATTCAACAGGCCCTTCGAAATGCCGAGATTGACGGCTGGCTCTTCTACGACTTCCGCGGTAGCGACCCCCTCGCCTATCGCATCCTCCAGCTCGACCCGACGCTCCATGTGACGAGGCGATGGTACTACTGGATTCCGGCGCACGGCGCCCCGGTTAAAGTACTCCATCGCATCGAACCGCATGTACTCGATGCCTTGCCGGGACAAACTGACTACTACGTATCCTGGGAACAGCAGCGGCAAATCCTGGCTCTTCTATTGACCGGCAGTCCCCGTGTCGCCATGCAATATTCTCCACTGAATGCCGTGCCCTACGTGTCGCGCGTGGATGCCGGTACAATCGAGTTGATTCGAAGCTACGGTGCCGAGGTGGTCAGTTCAGCAGATTTGATCCAGACATTTGAAGCGCGCTGGACAGATCGGCAACTGGATTCGCATCAGTTTGCCGCGGCAGCACTCCGACGCATCGTGGACGAAACATTCAGCCATGTGCGTGACGTAGTCGCCCAAGGCCGTGGTCTCACCGAATATGACGTGCAGCAGTTTATTCTGGCTCGCATTAGCGAGGCTGGCATGGTCACATCAAGCCCACCGATTGCCGCCGTCAATGCCCATAGCGCCGATCCCCATTATGGCCCGACAAAGACCGGATCCGCCGAAGTGACCCGTGACTCATTGCTCTTGATCGATCTCTGGGCCAAACAAAAGGAGACCGGTGCGGTCTATGCCGACATCACCTGGACCGGCTATGTCGGGCGAACGGTGCCGGTCAAGCATCGCGCAATCTTCGACTTGGTCCGGCAAGGCCGGGACGCAGCCTTGACCTTTGCTAAAACAGAAATTGTGGCAGGGCGCCGGCCCTTCGGCTGGGAAGTCGACCAAGCCTGCCGGCAGGTCATCCAACAGGGCGGCTATGGCGACCAGTTCGTCCATCGCACCGGCCACTCGATCGGCGAAGAGGTTCATGGCAACGGAGCCAACATCGATAGCCTGGAGACGCAGGACACCCGCCGCCTGATGCCACGGACCTGCTTTTCGATCGAGCCTGGGATCTACTTGCCTGGCGAGTTCGGGATTAGAAGCGAACTGGATGTGTACCTCGCGGACCGGGAAGCTCTGGTCTTTGGCTTGCCATTGCAAAGCGAAATCGTCTCCATTCTCTAGCCCTGGCCATTTCTTGACAGTGCCTCCTACTGGCCTATACAGTTAATTTGGTTCTCAAAACAGTAGGGCCACAATCGATTGATCCAACGGAACAAAGGAACGACGCCATGTTTGGTACCATGGGGATCTCGGAGCTCATCATTATCCTGGTCATCGTTCTCATCATTTTTGGGGCAGGAAAACTTCCGCAAATCGGTGAAGGGGTGGGCAAGGCGCTCCGAGGATTCAAAAAAGAAGTCAATGAAATCCCCGCGCCAGAGGCGGTGCAACCGGAGATCACTGAGCCCGCCCCCATGCAGATCCAAGCAGCGGTCCAGACTGTACCAGCCACAACTGTGACGCAAGGACAGGCGCCTGCCTCGTTGAAACCCACCGCTCCTTATACACCAGGCCCGGAACTGACCCCTGGAACCACCGCCGCCTTGATGTACAAGATGGCAGCTCCGCCACAGCCGGTTCACACAGCGGCATCACCTGCAGCCCCGGCAGCGGCGCAGGGCCAGCAGCCCCCCACGATGGAAGAACGAGCAGCGGCGCCCACCCCAATGATGAAGGCACAGTATCCGCCTCTTCCTCCTGGGGCTCAGGCGAAGCCAATAGCCAAACGCCCCTCAGCCATTGTGAACAAGGATGCCGTAATCCGCGTGCAGGCGCAGCAAGCGGCGATGAAAGCGAAGGCCGCACAGTCAACCAGCGTCTCCCCTCAAGACATGCAGAGCTTGGGCGAGGGGCTAGGCGATGCCTTACGGACCTTCAAGCAGGCCGTCGCCGATGTTCGGAATTCAGTCGATCCTGAAATACGTACGATCCAAGCTGAAATGGATTCGGCACAGAAAGAGTTCCAGCAATCCCTCGAAGCAGCTAAAGAATTGCCCGCCTTGCATGAGGAGCCTCCGAAGCAAGCGTGAGCTGCCGAAAGAGCTCCATTAGCCTGGCCGCTATCTGGCCCCTGGTCTATCCCGCTTTCTCCTCCTGCGCCATCGGATGGTCGGCTCTGTCACTGACCTTTGCGCTCTTCGGCTGTATCCAGGATTCTCCCCCTTCATCTAAAGCGCAAACAGTCTCACTGCTATTGGAACTGCTCCACGATGAACGCCCAGAGATGCGGCGAACGGCAGTGGAGTCCCTCGGAAAAATCGGCGACCCGCACGCCACTAGCTCGATCCTCTCACTCGCCCGCGACCCAGACGCACTGGTTCGCGAAGCGATGGTGACTACGCTGGGACGATTGAAGCCGGCAGCCACAGAAGCCATCGTGCTCCTATTAGCGCAAGCGCTGGAGGATCCCATCAAGTCGGTTCGTCAGGCCGCGATTGTGGCAATCGGCGAGATCGAGCCCGGCGCGCAATTGCTGGAACCGATCGTCTCCTTGCTACGTTCTTCGGACATGACGATCAGAAGTGCGGCGGTGCAATCGCTGCTCCAAGTCGATTCAAGCCAATCGATTCCTGCGCTCATCGCCGCAGGCCGTGATTCCGATGCGGAGGTTCGCCAGGGCGTTGTGGCTGCGGTGGGGGAATGGGGAGGAGCCGCCGTCGCCCCTTGGCTCAGAGAACAGTTAGCGCACGATCCCTCGCCCAGAGTGCGGACAGAAGCAGCCTATCGCCTAACAACATTCAACGATTCTGAGACTAAGGCCGCGCTGGAAGCAGCGAGCACGAAGGATCCGGACCGCGAGGTCCGGCGCTGGGCACAGCAGAGAGATTAGGCGTCCTTGCCCAGTCCACGCCGGTAGTGGCGTCCAAGCATGACCGCTCCGTCAGGAAGGCCCTGTAACAAAATAGCCAGGATAGGGAGATCCTATCCTGGCTATTTTTAGAGTACACAACACTGACCTACTAGATGAGATTCAGCTTACTTACAGTAAGTTATGCCGTCTTCACATCCTTGTCCTGTTCGAAAATTCTGATAGGGGGGTGCTTCCCAAGGATGGCATCCTCCGTAATGAGGACTTCCTTCATCTGCTTTTGCGACGGGGCATCGTACATCACGTCCAGCATCACATCTTCCAGAATCGCACGCAGTCCTCTGGCGCCGATTTTCTGGACAAAAACTTTCCGCGCGATCGCGCCTAATGCGCCTTCCGTGAACTTCAACTTCACATTTTCAAAAGAGAGTAGCTTCTCATACTGTTTCGTTAGGGCGTTTTTGGGCTCGGTCAAAATACGAATAAGCGCGCGCTCATCCAGTTCATCCAAGGTAGCCACGACTGGGAGCCGACCAACGAATTCCGGGATCAACCCGTATTTGAGGAAATCTTCCGGCTGAACCTTCGCAAACAGCTCGCCCAACTTGATTTCGTTCTTTCCACGAACTTCGGCGCCAAATCCCATCGACTTACGGTTCAGCCGCTGTTCGATAATCTGCTCGAGCCCGACGAACGCACCACCACAGACGAACAAAATGTTGCTTGTATTGACCTGAATAAATTCCTGATGCGGATGTTTGCGCCCACCTTGAGGCGGTACGTTGGCAACGGTACCTTCAATAAGTTTGAGCAGCGCCTGCTGCACCCCTTCACCCGAGACGTCGCGCGTGATGGAAGGGCTGTCGCTCTTGCGGCTGATCTTGTCGATTTCATCGATGTAAACGATGCCGCGCTCCGCACGCTCGACATCATAGTCCGCTGCCTGCAGGAGCTTAAGAATGATGTTTTCTACATCTTCACCGACGTACCCTGCTTCGGTCAGCGTGGTGGCATCAGCTAGCGTGAAGGGAACATCCAGATACTTCGCAAGAGTCTGCGCTAAAAGCGTCTTGCCGGTGCCCGTCGGCCCTAGCATGAGAATGTTGCCCTTCTGGAGCTGCACCTCATCCGTGTCCTTGTCCTTGGACGCGATGCGCTTGTAGTGGTTATGCACGGCCACGGAGAGGATTCGCTTGGCCCGCTCTTGCTCTACGACGTATTGGTCCAGGTGGTGCTTGATTTCCATCGGCTTTTTGAGCTTCGAGGAAATCTCTTCTTTGCCTTCCGCCCAGTCCTCGGCAATGATGTCGTTGCAGAGGTTGACGCACTCGTCACAGATGTAGACGGTCGGCCCGGCAATCAATTTGCGGACTTCGTCACGGCTCTTTCCGCAGAACGAGCAGCGGAGATGTCGATCCATCTTATCCGACTTAGCCATGCGTCCCCCTGTTACTTATCCTTCGCCGCGTCTTTCCCTGCATCGCCGCTGACGGCCTTGAGGAGCTTGGGAGGCCTCGTGATGACTTCGTCGATGAGACCATACTGCTTAGCCTCTTCCGCCGACAAGAAATAGTCCCGTTCCGTGTCCTGGGCAATCTTCGCCAACGGCTGGCCTGTATGCTTCACCATGATCTCGTTGAGCCGCTCGCGGATTTTTAAAATCTCTCTGGCATGAATATCGATTTCCGTGGCCTGCCCAGAGAACCCCCCCATGGGCTGGTGAATCATCACCCTGGCATTCGGCAGGGCGAATCGCTTCCCCTTGGTCCCGGCGGTGAGCAAGAACGCTCCCATGCTGGCAGCCTGGCCCAAGCAGATAGTGTTGATCGGGGGCTTTACATATTGCATCGTGTCGTAAATACCCAGACCTGCCGTGACGCTTCCTCCCGGCGAATTGATGTAGAGATTGATGTCTTTCTCCGGATCTTCCGCTTCAAGGAACAAAAGCTGGGCGATGATCAAGTTGGCGAATATGTCGTCAATTGGCGCGCCTAGGAAAATGATCCGGTCTTTGAGGAGTCGGGAATAGATGTCATAGGCCCGCTCGCCTCGATTCGTCGTTTCAATAACAATGGGAACCAGCATGCACGTCGTTCCTTTCCGTTTACAACCTGTTGAGACCGAGGAGCCGGAGGACCGGTACCGTTCGGCTCTTATCCCTGAATCACCGCATTGCGATACACGAAGTCCAGCGCCTTGTCTGCCAGAATCCTGGCGCGTAATTCATCAATGGAATCTTGCCCGCCCGACTTAATCATCTTCACGAGATCGGCGGCCGGCATTTTGAGCTCCGACGCCAACCGCATGACTTCGGCGTTAAGCTCATCCTGCGTGACCGTCAGCCCTTCCTTCTCGGCAATCGCTTCCAAGATAAGCCCGAGCTTCACGCGGCGATCGGCTTCGGTGCGATGTTCTTGACGAAGCGCTGTGAGCGCATCCATGCTCAGCGCGTCTTCGCTCCCGCTCTTCTGTTGCTGTTGCTGCACGTGCTGACGAATGATCGCCTCTAGCTCGCGCTCCACCAGAGTTTCCGGAAGATCGAAGTGGTGGGTCTCCCCCAGCCGCTTGATGATCACATCCTTGTAGGTATCTTCGATCTCTCGCTTCAGGGCCTGCTCCATCCCGCCCTGCAACTTATCTTTGATTTCCTGGAGCGATGTGTAGGGGCCGCAGTCTTTGGCGAACTCGTCGTCTAGCACCGGCAGCTTCTTCTCTTTGACGGCCTTCAACGTCACATTGAACAGCACTGTTTTCCCTGCGACGCGAGGATCGGGATGGCTGGCAGGATAGGGCTGGGGAATCTCGACGGCGTCGCCCTCTTTCTTGCCCATAACCTGCGAATCAATCTGCACCCCCAACACGGACGCGTTCGACCCGACCTTGTGAAGCTGCCCTTCCTTCTTCGTTCCGTCCAGCGGCGCCCCGTCGAGGGTGCCCTGCACGTCCAGCACGATATAGTCGCCCTCCGCAATGATATGGCCCGCCGGCGCCGCTTCCAGCCGGGCTTGCTGTTCGCGCAACACTTCGAGCCCGCGGGCCAGCTGCTCCTCAGTCACGGTACGCTTGTCCGGCTTGAGAGAGATAGGACTCGGCGCCTTGTAATCGCGCAACTCAATAGTCGGCTTGATCTCAACAGTCGCGGTAAAGATAAACGGCTCGTCCTTCTTAATCTTGACTCGTTCTAGGGGAGGGATTTCAACAAGAACCGGCACAATCCCCGCTTGGCGAACGGCCTTATCGTAGTAGTCTGGCACGAGATTTCGAATCACGTCTTCTTCCACGGATTTCGAGTAGCGTTTTTCCAGCAAGGCCAGTGGCGCCTTGCCCGGGCGAAATCCCGGGATATTAACCTGGCGGTTCAACTCGACGTACGCACGGGCAAATCGTTGCGTGACCTCGTCGGCTGGCACCTCGATCTTGAGGGCGCGTTTCATCGGTCCTAATTCCGTCACTTCCATTTTCATAACTGGTACTACCCTTTATCTTGTAAGAAGCCTACCAGATACCACCGCGCCGTCGCAGCCGTCCGTGGTTTGGTGCGAGCGGAGGGACTTGAACCCCCACGGTTACCCACGAGATCCTAAGTCTCGCGCGTCTGCCAGTTTCGCCACGCTCGCATGGTGGAGTTATGCTGAAGTTACCTCCAGCATGATGAGCAAACAAAGGAAATAACTCAATAGAGCTAGTCTTTTGTACCGTTAGGCGCCTGCTACTGTCAACCTATACTCCTGGGGAATAGAGCGCCTGGCGAACAGGTCCTGAGCCATCCCAAGAACGAAAAACGGGTGAGGTTAAGAGACTTTCTCTCGAGCCCCATCCGGCCAGCTATGCACGACTCCCTATCCTAATTCAGGGATTGCTAGCGCCCTCCTCTTCGGAGAGGTATAATACCGGCTAGGCGGGTCCATCGCCTCAAGCTCACGTGCCGACGCAACGTAGGCACGTGAATCGTGGAACGAGCGGGGAACAGCAGGAGGCGCCTCTCGTCCACTGCATTCAACGGCCTTCCCTCAGGCCATGTTCCGTAAGGAGGTGCATGATGCGAGCGTTTCTCCTTTCTATGGCCTGCCTGCTGGTTCTGCTGCCGACTCCCTCCTGGCCCTACCGCGATTCCTTTACGATCGATCAGAAAGCACAACTCGCCAAAGTCCAAACGGTTCTTGTCGATGCCATAACTCTCACCGATCAGGGCGCAGTGGAGGCAGGACCGATTGCTGATCTTGTCTCACGGAGGTTGGGCGAGTTGGGCTATACAATAGTTCGGGATCCTACAAAACCCCACGATGCGGTCTTCAAAGTGAAGTGCGAACAGCGAAAGACCTGGGAAGGCACCACTGTGGCCGGCGGCGACGCAGATCTCCCAGATGCGCCATCGCGCACCTGGAAAGGACCAGCCTGTCAGTTGACCTATCTCTTGGGAGCCTTAAAGGTCAAATGGCAGCGGGAGGTGCGCACCGGCTTCGACGATGCGGTCGTGGCAGCCCAAACCGCACAGGCCGGGGAGCCAGGAGCCTATGCGATAGGAAAACTGCAAAAAGAGCTAGAGACGTACGAGTTTCCCTTGCTGTTGACGGCGGAATGGGGCCAGCCTGAGCGGCTATTGACGCTACTGGATTCTGCCGGAACCTCCCAAGCTCGAAAAATCAAAATCTTTTCGTTGCTCGGCGAAATGCAGGCCGATGAAGCGCTACCGAGACTGAAGCTCGCGCTCCAAGATCGAGACTTGGCGAAACAAGCCTTGTCGGCGATGGGTAATCTCGGGCGGGAAAGCATTCCGCTGCTGATTGAGATCATGACAACGACCCAAGATCTCGAGATGCAGGCCGCCGCCGCTAAAGGGCTGGGCCAGCTCGGCGGGTTGCATGGAGACGCCTCCGTCGTGCCCCCGCTGCTGACTAAGCTCACGGATCCCAAGACTGATTGGTCTGTACTCACAGAAGTGGCCTGGGCCTTGGGAAAAATTCCTGATAAACGATCAATTGAGCCGCTCTACAGTCTCGACGCAGAACTCCAAAAAATGTACGATCCGGAGAACGTACCGCTAAAGAAACTCAAAGCAGCGGTGTTCTGGTCGATCAAACAATGCGACACATGGGACCAGTTTAGTTAAGCAACCGTCTCTTCACGCGACTTTCAGTAAAGGCCAACAGAACCGGGAAGCGTCAATGACATGACGATTCGCTCTGGTGTTACCTTGCCGCTCACCAGACCGCGTGTTAAGATGCGCGCTCGCAAAAATCGATGCGGAGAGGTGCGAGAGTGGTCGAATCGACATGCTTGGAAAGCATGCGTCCCAGCAATGGGACCGTGGGTTCGAATCCCACCCTCTCCGCCAAAAATAGTGATGGGCCATGAGTCATACCGTCACACGAGAAATACGATCGGGGCGTTTCTCGCCTATCGCGTATCACCGGTCAACGGGGCTGGGCCCTGTGCAACAGAACCCTGTGAACCCCGCCAGGTCCGGAAGGAAGCAACGGTAAGCGGTCAGTTCTGTGTGCCGCAGGATCACCTGGCCCCACTTCAACGTGAGGCATACGACCAGCAGCTTAAAGCGATAGGGTAACAAAAATGCCTGAGCCTCTTGCCTAGGCCTCTGGCCACGTAAAACTATGGATTACCAAGTCTCCGCCAGAAAATACCGGCCCGGTACGTTTGATGACGTGATCGGCCAGCCTCACGTCGTACAGACACTGGTCAACTCCATCGCCACGAAACGAATCGCCCAGGCCTATCTCTTTTCCGGGAGCCGCGGCGTGGGAAAGACGACGGTCGCGAGAATCCTCGCCAAAGCGCTCAATTGCCAGCAGGGGGAGCCCGGCACGCCTTGCGGTGCCTGCTCCAACTGTCTCGAAATCGCGGCGGGCACCTCTGTCGACGTCATGGAAATCGACGGTGCGTCCAACACGAGCGTAGACGACGTGCGCGAAATCCGCGAGAACGTGAAGTTTGCCGCATTTCATGGGAAGTACCGAGCGTACATCATCGACGAAGTCCACATGTTATCGAACTCGGCCTTCAACGCCCTGCTAAAGACTCTGGAGGAACCGCCCCCGCACGTGGTGTTTATTTTCGCCACTACCGAGATCCACAAAATCCCGGCGACGATTCTCTCCCGTTGTCAACATTACAACTTTCGGCGTATTGCGCGAGCCGAAATCATCGAACGGCTCCGCCATGTGGTGAATCAGGACCAGATCGTCATTGAGGAGCGAAGCCTGATGGCACTCGCCCGAGCCAGCGAAGGCAGTATGCGCGACGGGCTCAGCCTACTCGACCAAGCGGTGGCGTTCGGCGGCAAGACAATCGTGCATGCAGACTTGGAAGCCCTGCTGGGAGCGGTTCCGCAAGAATTAGTACGCGCCATGATTCGAGCCATTACCATGCAGGAAAGTGCCACGGCCCTGCACGTGCTGGCCCAACTGCTAAACCAAGGGCACGATCTCCGCGCCTACTGTGCAGAAGTTGTTGAGTATCTACGGAACATGCTGGTGGTGTCGGTCGTGCCTGCGCCGCAGGAACAGCAGGGCCTGATCGAAGCCGCCACGGAGGACCTGGCACAGATGGTGGCTGACGCCAAAGCCTTCTCGCCGGAACACCTTCAAGAACTCTTTGCGATTTTCACACAAGCAGAGGATTCCCTCCGGCTCAGCGCCCATCCCCGATACGCACTTGAAACGGCGGCAATACGCGCCACGCGGTTGCTACGTGGTACAAGCGAGAAGCCAGTCCAAGCGATGCCACCGGCCCAGCCGCCACGCCCGCCCTTGCAGGCACCCACACGCGTAGAAAAACCGGTGCAGCCCAGTCGCTCAGACAATCCGCTCCCCCCATCAGCCCCAAAATCTCCACAATCAACTGCTCCCGTACCAGCGGCGCTAATGCCAGCAAGACCTCCGGCTCTCGCAACGGCGGCGCCCGCACGAAACCCGATCCAGACTCCTGAACCTGTCCGGCCGCCCAGCGCCAGCACTAAAGGGGCCGCGACACGACCTGCCCCGGCTCGTCCCGGTGAAGCAAACCGCCAGGCCATCACGCTCAATTGGGAGCAGCTTCAAGAAGAAGTGACTGGGGCCTTTCCCAATATCGCCCCCTTCCTGGAAATAGGGCGGCTCGTCGGCATAGACGGCCAGGTTGTGACGATTGGCTTTCCTAAGCAAGCAACGGTGGCCAGAGGGATGATCGAGAAGCCGGACAATATGGCAGTGCTCACCTCGATGTGCGAACGACTGGGCGGACAAACCGTTCGGCTACGGGTTGTTGAATTGACCGAGACGGATCCCCCAGGGCGCACGGTGGCAGAACTCAGGACATCAAAAGAAAAAGAACAAAAACAGGTGCTCTTCGAGCAGGCAAGGACTCATCCGGGCATCAAGCCCACGCTAGAAATGTTCGGCGCAGAGCTCGCAGAGGTTCGGCCGATATCGAACCAGCAGGAGATCGAAGAATGAAAAACCCGTTAGCGAATATGGGGAATATCCTGAAGCAGGCGCAGGCAATGCAGGCGCAAATGGCAAAAGTGCAGGAACAGGCTTCGGTGAAAACCGTCACCGGGACGGCCGGCGGAGGCAGCGTAACCGTCACCGCCAATGGGGCGATGCAGCTACTCAGCATCGTGATCGATCCCGAAGTCGTGAAAAGCGGCGATGTGGAGATGGTGCAGGACTTGGTCATGGTGGCATCAAACGACGCCCTCCACAAGGCACGCGAGATGATGGCGAATGAAATGAAAGCGGTGACCGGGGGAATGAACGTCCCCGGATTATTCTAACGGATAAGTATATTTATTATGGCAGTTGATCAGCAGGGACTTCTCGCCCGATTGGTACGCGAATTGGTTCGTCTCCCCGGCATTGGACAAAAGACGGCGCAGCGTTTAGCCTTTCACGTCTTGAAAGCCGAGCGCGAAGAGGCGCTCCGCTTGGCCGACGCCATTCGTGCCGTGAAGGACGGGCTTTCTTTTTGCCGCCAATGCCGGAACATTGCCGAAGGGGAGCTCTGCGAATTCTGCCTTGACCCTAAACGGGACCAGACGAAAATTCTGGTGGTAGAAGAGCCCAGTACGACCTATGCCATCGAGCGGGCCGGTGCCTACCGAGGCCTATACCATGTGCTGCTCGGCGCCCTATCTCCACTGGACGGGGTTGGACCGTCCGATATCCGGGCCGAAGAATTGGTCGATCGGGTGAAGCTCGGAGGGATTCAGGAAGTGATCCTCGCGACGAGTCCAACAATCGAGGGTGAAGCGACCGCTATCTATTTAACCAACCAGCTGAAACCTCTTGGCGCCAGGGTCTCCCGTATCGCCTATGGCATTCCAGTCGGAATGGATATCGAGTATGCCGACGACGTGACGCTGCTGAAATCAATTGAAGGCCGTCGCGACCTGTAGAGCCTGTTAGGCAAGATCAATGGCCATACGCCTCCCATTGACCCCTCTTCCAAGCCCCTGTTATAGTCGGCGCGCGTAGAATGAGTGTACTCTTCAGACAGGTGTCTAGATGAAAACAAACCTTTCGGCTAAGCGCAGTGTATCCGCTCCCACAGTGACGCAGCCCGTCGTGCACACCTCCCCCATCACAATTGCAGCCATCGAGGGAAAATACGACGCGATTCGTCGCGACCTTGAGCAACAGCGTCAGAATATTTTAAATGAAGTGGTCGAGGGCCTGACCAGTTCAAATAGTCAGGAGACCTTCCCTGATGTCAGCGACCAGGCGTCGGCGGAAGCCGAGCAACGCTTCTCGATGAGAATTCTCGAGCGCGAGCAACGGTTGGTCAAGAAGATCGATGAAGCGCTGGCTCGAAT
>OFRL01000344.1_pt1 | contig 23326 bp, 17 predicted proteins | sample 1543121 | NCBI WGS metagenome assembly OFRL01 (sample SAMN07774228, study PRJEB24372) | wastewater metagenome | isolation source: Lake Maggiore Cannobio | place: Italy: Cannobio | collected 2016-01
TGCTTTAGGGCGCGGGCAACAAGTGCGCTGGCTGCTTCCGGTTCGTGCAGCAAGCGCAGCATGGCACGCGTCCATTCAGCAGGTGCGAGCGGATTGAGCAGCCAGCCGCCATCCCCCACTACTTCTGGCAGGCTGGCAGCGGTTGAACACAGCACGGGCGTGCCGCACGCCATTGCCTCGAGCGGCGGAAGGCCGAAGCCTTCGTAAATGGACGGAAAGGCAAAGACGCTGGCGGCGGAGATCAGCGCGGGCAGGTCTGCGTCGGGCACGTGGTTCAACAAGCGCACATGCGGTTCTAGACCGCTGTGCTCTAGTGCCGCCAGAAAATCTTGGTAGAGCCAGCCGCGCTTGCCAGCGATGGCGAGGACCAGGTCTGGCTCGGTGGCCAGCAGGGCGCCGAATGCGTGCAATAGCATGGTGTGGTTCTTGCGCGGCTCGAGCGTGCCCACGGTTAATACGAAGCGCTCCGGCAGGTTGTAACGCTGGCGCACGGCCGCCCGCTGCTGCGGATCGGTTACAGGAATAAATTGCGCGTCGAGCCCCTCAGTAATTACGTGGATCTTCTCGGGCGGCAAATTGAGCACGCGCAGTGCGTCGCGCTTGGTGTTGGTGGAAACTGCAATGATTGCATCTGCGTGCTGCAGGAAGCGCGGCAGCAGCGCCTCAAAGAAGATGCGGTTCTGCCACAGGTGATGTTCGGGAAATAAAAATGGAATGACGTCGTGCAGTGTGAAGACTGTGCGCATGGTGCGCAGGCGCGGCAGCAGGTGGCCGGTGCTGTGATAGAGCTGCACGCCGGCAAAGCTGCGGTCCATGTTTAGCGCGCCCAAATAGCTGGCCGCATTGCGCAAGCGCCATGGTTTGTTGCTGTGCGGGAAAGCGTAACGGGGCAGGTGCGCAAGATGCGGCGGCACTTGCACGCGCCTGGAAAGGTTGTAGGCCAGTGCGTAGTCGCCTTGCGGATCAACCTCCAGCAGGCCGCGCAGCAGGCCGGCGGTGTAGCGCCCCAGACCGGCTTGTTGTTGCAGCGCGGGCGAGGCCTCGATGCAGATGCGCGGCATGCGCTAAGCCGCAGCCGTTGGCTGCTGCGCCAGCAGCATTTCCACGGCGGCGCGCTCTGGCATGGCATCCTGTGCGCCGCGTTTGGTGGTGCACAGCGCTCCGGCGGCCATGGCCCAGCGCAGCGCATCGGCAAACGGGCGGCCGGCTGCGAGGGCTGCTGCAAGGCCGCCATTGAATGCGTCTCCGGCAGCAACTGTATCGATGGCGGTGACTTTGAATGCCGGCAGGGCAGCGCTGCTTTCGCCATCAACAAAGTATGCGCCGCGTTCGCCAAGCTTGATCACAACGCGGCCGACGCCGCGCTCAGTGAGCAGGCGCGCAGCGCGCTCGATGGCCTGCGGGGTATCCAGCTCAAAGCCAACCAGCATGCGCGCCTCGACCTCGTTGGGAGTGAGGACATCAATCAGCGGGTACAACTCCGCGGGCAGCACGGCGGCGGGCGCGGGATCCAGAATAACCGTGAGGCCGGCAGTGTGTGCCGCCCGTGCGGCACCGAGCACGGCCGGCATGGGCACCTCCAGCTGCAGGAGCAGCACACGCGCGTCGGCGGTGGCGTGCTGCAGGTGCAGCACGTCTGTCGCATCTACCGCCGCGTTGGCACCGGGCACAACGATGATGTTGTTCTGGGCTGCATCATCAACTGCAATGATGGCCACACCCGAAGACGTGCCAACCGTGGTGGTGACGCCGGTTACGTCCACATTGTCGGCGCGCAATGCTTGCAGCAAGGCCGCGCCAAAAACGTCCCCGCCCACGCGCCCGAACATGCGCGTGGCGCCACCTAAACGCGCGCAAGCCACCGCTTGGTTTGCACCTTTGCCACCGGGCACGGTGGCAAACTGGGTGCCCAGTATGGTCTCACCCGCAGCGGGCAGGCGCGGCGTGCGCGCCACAAGATCCATGTTAATGCTTCCGAAAACTAGAATTGTCATCGCATATTCCAAGCCAGCGGTTAGATTTTCGCACAGCTTGGGCACGGGCGCGCGGCGTTTGCACTTAACCACGCGGGTGCGCAAAAAAATTCTGCGGTGCGGGTAGGTTCGGGTTAGATAAAGAAGGCGTAAAGTTAGGTTGTGCGGGGCGGTGGGTTGGCCAAGACCGCGGGAACAAGCTGGATAATGGCAGCGGCTTGCGGGCTGGCTGCCGCTTGCAAGCTGCTGCTGCTCCGCCGCGCAGCTGTGCTTACGCAGCGCAAATCTTTGCTGTGTATCTATACTGTGAAGTGAATACAAATTGCGGGGTGCTGTATGGATTTGAATAAGTTGACGGACAAGGCGCAAGAGGCAGTGTTGGCTGCGCAGGCGCTGGCCAATGCGGAGGGGCCGGGGTTGATCCAGCCGGCGCATTTGCTGCTGGCGCTGCTGCGGCAGGCAGATGGCGTGGTGCCGGCGGTAGTGGCGGGGGCCGGCGTGAACGCGTTTGATTTGGCGGAGGAGGTGAGCCGCGACTTGGTGCGCCTGCCCAAGAGCAGCCGCACAGATGCCAAGACCGGGCTGGCGCGCGCGGCGGGAGATGTGCTGAAGAATGCGCTGGATGAGGCGGCGCGCATGAAGGATGACTTTTGCTCCACCGAGCACGTGCTGCTGGCGCTGGCGGACAGCAAGGAAGAGCAGGCGCGGCTGGCCAAACACGGACTGACGCGTGAACAAATTCTTAAAGCATTGACTGGTGTGCGCGGCAGCCAGCGCGTGACGTCAAAAAATCCAGAGGGCACCTTTCAGGCGCTTGAGCGCTATGGCCGCGACCTGACGGAGCTGGCGCGCCAGGGAAAGCTGGACCCGGTGATTGGGCGCGACGAAGAAATCCGGCGCGTGATGCAGGTGCTCTCGCGCCGCACCAAGAACAACCCGGCGCTGATTGGCGAGCCGGGCGTTGGCAAGACTGCAATTGTGGAAGGCCTGGCGCAGCGCATTGTGAAGGGCGATGTACCCGAGGGATTGAAAGACAAGCGGTTGGTGGCGCTGGACATGGGAGCGTTGATTGCGGGTGCAAAGTTCCGCGGCGAGTTTGAAGAACGCCTGAAGGCGCTGCTGAAGGAAGTGACGGATGCTGCGGGCGAAGTGCTGCTGTTTGTGGATGAGCTGCACACGGTGGTGGGCGCAGGCGCAGCCGAAGGCGCACTGGATGCGGGCAACATGCTCAAGCCGCTGCTGGCGCGCGGCGAGCTGCATCTGATGGGCGCCACAACGCTCGCTGAATACCGCAAGTATATTGAGAAGGATGCCGCGCTGGAGCGGCGCTTTCAGCCAGTGCTCGTGGATGAGCCCTCCGTGGAAGACACGATCTCTATTCTGCGCGGGCTGAAGGAGCGCTACGAACTGCACCACGGCGTGCGCATTCAGGATAGTGCCGTGATCAATGCGGCCACCCTCAGCCAGCGTTACATTGCAGACCGGCAGCTGCCGGACAAGGCGATCGACCTGATAGACGAGGCGGCATCGCGGCTGCGCATGGAAATTGATTCCAAGCCACAGGCGCTTGACGACATTGACCGCAGCTGCTTGCAGCTGGAGATTGAGCGGGCAGCGCTGCGCAAAGAGCGCGATGACGCGTCCAAGGAACGCCTGCAGCAGCTGGAAGCACAACTGGCCGAGCAGCAGCGCGCAGCCGGCGTGCTGCGCAGCCATTGGGAACTGGAGAAGGCCGCCATTCAGGAGATGCGCCAGACGCGCAAGCGGGTGGAGGCAACGCGCGTGGAAATTGAGCAGGCTGAGCGGCAGTCCAATCTGGAAGCAGCAGCGCGCCTGCGCTACGGCACATTGCGCGAGCTGGAGCTGCAGCTGAGCGCGCAGGAGCGTGACTTGAAAAGCCGGCAGGGCGATGCGCCGTTGTTGAAGGAAGAAGTGGATGCGGAGGATATTGCGCAAGTGGTTGCCAAGTGGACGGGCATTCCGGTGGCGCGGCTGCTGCAGACCGAGGTTGACAAGCTGCTGCACATGGAAGAGAACCTGGAGCGGCGCGTGGTGGGGCAGGCGGAGGCGGTGCGCATGGTATCAAACGCGGTGCGGCGCGCGCGCTCCGGTTTGCAAGACCCAAACCGGCCAATTGGTTCGTTTATCTTTTTGGGCATGACGGGTGTCGGCAAGACGGAGCTGGCGCGTGCGCTGGCCGAATTTTTGTTCGATGATGAGGCCGCGCTGGTGCGGCTGGATATGAGCGAGTACCAGGAGCGCCACTCTGTGGCGCGCATGCTGGGCGCGCCGCCCGGATATGTGGGCTACGATGCAGGTGGGCAGCTGACCGAGGCAGTGCGCCGGCGCCCGTACAGCGTGGTGCTGTTTGATGAGATAGAGAAGGCGCACCCCGATGTGTTCAACGCACTGCTGCAGATGCTGGATGATGGCCGGCTTACGGATGGGCAGGGGCGCACTGCGTACTTTAAAAATACGGTGGTGATCATGACCAGCAACCTTGGCAGTGATGTTTGGAGCAGCAGTGGCGGCGGCACGCGCGAAGATGCACTGCAAGTTTTGCGCGGGCACTTCCGGCCGGAGTTCCTGAATCGCGTGGATGACATAGTGGTCTTTCGCCCGCTGCAGCGCGCGCAGATGACGGCAATTGTCGAGATTCAACTGGGCCGGCTGCGCAAACTGCTGGCTGAACGCAAGCTGACGCTGGAGCTTACAGACTCGGCTTTGGCGCACCTGATTGAAAAGGGCTGGGATCCGGCCTTTGGTGCGCGCCCGTTGAAGCGTGCGATCCAGCATGAGCTGCAGGATCCGCTGGCTGTGCGTTTGCTGGAGGGGGCATATGAAGCGGGTGACACTGTGCGCGTCACGATGGAAGGTGATGCATTGTTGTTCCTGCCGCGCGCTGTGAGCGCCAGTATTTAGCAGCGGCGCAAACATATAATCTGATTTAGATTCACGCCAAGCTGAAATGCTGAACAGTTTTATGAAGTGGTTTCAACGCGCGCCGGCTGCGCAAGCGGAACCGCTGCGGCGCAAGCAGGCGGCAGCGGGGGGCAGCGCACAGCTGCCCGCGCCGGTAACGTTCGGCCAACTGCTGCTGGGTGCCGCACAAAGCTCCGGTTTGCAGCGCAAAAGCAATGAGGATGCATTGTTTGCCAAGATTGAAATACTTGGCACCCGCGGCCAGCCAGCGCATTCTGGTTTGTTTGTTATTGCGGACGGTGTGGGCGGGCACCGGCAGGGTGCGCAGGCAAGTGCATTAGCAGTGCAGACTATTGTGCAGTCAGTAGTTCCCGTGCTTCTCGCGGCGCAGGCTGAAGGTGGTGTGGGGCCGAATTTGGATGCGCAAGCCAGCTTGAGCGCTGCGCTCAGTGGCGCTAACTTGGCGGTTGCGGCCGCCTACCCCGGCAGTGGCACAACGGCAATTGCTGCGCTGGTAGCGGGCGGGCAGCTGCATCTGGCCCATGTGGGGGACAGCCGCGCCATGCTGGTGGAAGCGCACGGCATGCGCGTACTAACGGAAGACCACACGCTGGTGCGCCGCCTGCAGACGGCGGGGCACATCACTGCGGAGCAGGCAGCAGTGCACCCGCAGCGCAGCACCTTGCTGCGCGCCGTGGGGCAGGGCGAAGGCCTGCAAATTGACGCCAGCTCCCATGCGTTTGAGTTTGGCAGCCGGCTGCTTTTGTGCACGGATGGATTGTGGGGCTGCGTCAGTGATGCTGACCTGCATCAGATTATTCAGGGGGCGGCAGACGCGCAGGCTGCTTGCGTTGCGATGGTGAATGCGGCCAATCTGGCCGGCGGTCCCGACAACATCAGCGCGCTGCTGGTGCATTATGCGAGGTAATTGACATGCCCAAGACGGACAAGCCGCGCGACACACGGCGCATTTTAGTGGTGGATGATGAGCCGCGCATGACGCGCTTCATTCGAATGAACCTGGACCTTGAGGGCTTCAGCGTGCATGAAGCGTTTGACGGGAAGGAGGCGCTGGACCGCGTGCGCGAAGTGCTGCCGGACCTTGTGATCCTGGATGTGATGATGCCAAAAATGGACGGCTTTCAAACGCTGCAAATGATGCGCGAAGTTTCAAGCGTGCCCGTGATCATGCTCACCGCGCGCGCCAGCGAAGACGACCGGGTGCGCGGGTTGGAGCTGGGGGCGGATGACTACATCACCAAGCCGTTCAGCCCGCGCGAACTTGTGAGCCGTGTCAAAGCGGTTTTGCGGCGTACCGAGCCCTCGTCGGTCAGCGGCAAGGAGCCGATTGCGGTTGACGAGCGCCTGCAGATTGACCTGGACCGGCGCGAAATATTTGTGGAGGGCAAGCCGGTCAAGCTGCGCCCCACGGAGTTTCGGCTGCTGTACCACCTGGTAAGCAACGCCGGCTGGGTTGTGCCGCATGACCAGCTGCTGGCAAAGGTCTGGGGCTATGAGTACCAGACCGAAACACACTACCTGCGGCTGTACATCAATTACCTGCGCGACAAGCTGGAGCAGGATCCGCACAACCCCAAATATATTCTCACCGAGCGCGGTGTGGGTTACCGCTTCATCGACTATAAGAAGAAGGCGTAGCCAGGCCTTCGATCAGCGCGCGCAGCACGCTTACGCTGCGCGCATATTCGCGCAGCGACAAATGTTCGTGCGGGGTGTGGTCAAGCGCAGAGTCGCCCGGGCCGTACGCTGCAGCCGGGCAGTCCCAGAGCGGCCCCAAAATATTCAGGTCTGATGTTCCAGTCTTCAACACAAATTGCGGCTGGCCGCCGGCTGTGCGGATGGCTGCAAGCGCAGCCCGCACCAGCGGCGTATTCTTCGCAGCGCGGTAGGCGGGCAGTGCTTCGCCGCGGGCTGTCACTGTTACTTCGGGGCCGCTCAGCATGCGCACAACATCATCGGCAACTGCGGCATGCATGCCTTCGGGCAGGCGCAGGCAGATTTGCAAGCGCGCTATTTCTTCGAGCCCGTCATTCTCAGAGTGCATGCTGCGCAGCAGCGGCGTCACTTGGTCAAACGTGCGCTCGCGCCCGGTGTTGAACTCGCGCGCCCAGGCCTGCAGGCGCTGCCACGCAGCTGCGGCTTGCTCTGGCGCAGCGGCTGCTTCGCCGGCGCTGTGAGAAATTGCGCGGCGCACGGTCAACTCAAACCACGCACTGCCTTTATAGCCGAGCGTGACGCGTTCCCAACCACTGGGCTCACCCACTAGCAAATAATCCGGGCGCGCAAACTGTGCGCGCAAGTGCGCGGCACCGGGTGAGGCAGCCTCCTCGCCCACTGCGCCAATCACCGTGATAGTCAGGTCCGCAGCTGCGCTGGCGGCCGCGGCATCCACAAACGCAGCAAGTGCACCCTTCGCATCCACTGCGCCGCGCCCGTAAAGCACATCGCCTTCCGCGCGCACATCAATCTCGCCCGGCACAGTGTCGATATGCCCGAGCAGCAGCAGGTGGCGCGCACCAGTGCCAATGGTGCCCACTGCATTGCCGGCTGCATCCACATGTGCACGCAGCCCAAGTGCTTGCATGTGCTGCACCAGCCACTGCACCGCAGCGTTTTCGTGTCCGGACGGGCTGTAGATGCGCAGCAAGCCGAGCAGTGTCTGCGGGAGATCGTTATGCATTTGGAATTGCTATGGTGATAAAAATAATGTATTCGTGCGCTGCCAGCCGCGCTGCTGAACTTCGCCAGTTGTAAAGTGTCTGCCGCAACTGCCGGCTCGCTGCCGGCCTGAGTGGTCTTGTGCGCGCGGTGCGGGTACAGTGGTTGCCGGTTTGCAATGGGTCCCTATTGGCTGCTGCGCAGCGCTTCTGAGATTGCGTGCTGCACGCATTCCAAATCTTCTTCGCTGATCACTAGTGGCGGCAGAAGGCGCAGCACGGTGTTGCCGGCGGGCAGCGCCAGTACGCCGCGCGCTTGCAACGCCTGCAGCACCGGAGTAACTTTAGCTTTAAGTTCGAGGCCGATCAGCAGGCCAAGGCCGCGCACCTCGCGCACGCCGGGCAGGTTTGCGTTGCGCAAACTGAGCATGAGTGCGGTGCCAAGGCGCTCCGCGCGCTGCGGCAGCTGCTCCGCTTGCAGCGCGTGCAGCGCTGCGAGCGCAGCCGCGCACGCCAGCGGATTTCCGCCAAAGGTGGAGCCATGCAGGCCGGTATCCAATGCGCCGACCCGGCTGCCAATCAACACGGCGCCGATGGGCAATCCGCCGGCCAGGGATTTTGCGATGCACAGCAGATCGGGCTGCACGCCAGAGTGCTCGCAGGCAAAGATGCGCCCGGTGCGGCCAATGCCGGTTTGCACTTCGTCGATGATAAGCAGCGCGCCGCGATCGTGGCACAGGCGCTGCGCCGCCAATAGATATTGCGGATCGGCCGGGCGCACGCCGCCCTCACCTTGCACCACTTCCAGAATAACGGCGGCGGTTTGGCTGGTCAACGCGGCATCGAGCGCGTCAAGATCGTTATAGGTCACATGCGTTATGCCGGCCAGCAGTGGTTCAAACGGTTCGCGATATTTGTCCTGGCCGGTGAGGCTGAGTGCACCCATTGTGCGGCCGTGAAAACTGCGCTTCGCACTGATAACCGCCGGCCGGCCGGTTGCGGCGCGTGCAAACTTGTAGGCAGCTTCCACCGCCTCGGTGCCGGAATTGCAAAGGAATGCGCGCTCAATGCCGGCTGGTGCCAGCTCCACAAGGCGCTGCAATAGCTGCGCGCGCTGATCATTGTAAAAAATTTCCGGGCAGCTCAGGAGTTGCGCAGCTTGCTGCTGAACGGCGGCCACAACTGCGGGGTGGCAGTGCCCAAGGTTTGCGGCCCCCTGTCCGCCAACGCAATCGATATACATGTTGTCAGCGTCGTCCCACACCCGCGCGCCAGCACCGCGCACGATTGTGAGCGGACGCTTGGAATACACGCCGCTGGTGTGCGCAGCCTCGAGAGTCTGCCAATGGCCGGTGCTGACATTGGGCGCGGGGAAAGTTGAAGCAGGCATTGCAAGCATTGTGGCGGTTTCGTCAGCTGGCATGGTGTTGGTCTCCTAGCTAATGGTGGTGCCGGCGCCGTTCAGGGCCGCACTGAGCGGCGCGGCGCAGCGCCCGTCGGCAATCGTCACGCGCGTCACGCCGCCATCCAGGGCTTCGCGGGCCGCAAGCAATTTGCGCTTCATGCGTCCGTGCGCGAGTGTGTCTTGAGCGTGCTGCAAATCGGCGGCGGGCAGCCGGGAAATGAGGGACTGCTCGCTGTGCACATCGCGCAACAAGCCGGGAACATTGCTGAGCACAATCAGCGTGGGTGCGCCCAGCGCCACTGCCAGCTGCGCAGCTGCGCGGTCGCCGTCAACATTTAACGGCGTGCCGTCAGCTGCGATTGCGACCGGAGCAATTACCGGCAGATGGCCGGCCTGCAACAGGCTGACAAGCAGCTCTGCGCGCACCTGCTTGATGCTGCCCGTATGGTCGTCGCGCAGTACTTTGCGTTTTCCGTTTGCGACCACCTGCAGTACTGCTTTGCGATCCGCAAGCAGCAATCCGCCGTCAATGCCGCTAAGGCCCACTGCGCTGCAGCCCAGTGCGTTCAAGCGCGCACACAGCTGCCGGTTGAGCAGTGCCGTGGCCATCAAGAATATCTCAAGCGTGCGCGCATCTGTGTAGCGGCTGCTGTGCCCGCTTGCCGTGGTTACAAACTGAGCGGGATGTCCGAGCTGTGCGCCGAGTTGCGTTGCCATGTCCGAACCGCCGTGTACGAGCAGCAGTAATTGGCCGGCGCGCTGCAGTGCAGCCACATCAGCGCAGATCGCGTCGCGCGCCACGCCGGCGGCTCCGCCAATTTTTACGACCACTAATGTTTTGGTTGTGGCTGCTGTTTGCATGTTACACGGGATGCAGGCCGCGAAAATCGAGCGCAGTGGTTTCGTCGAATCCACACATAATATTCATGCACTGCACGGCGCTGCCGGCCGCACCCTTCATTAGGTTATCAAGTGCGCACACGCTCACCACGCGCCCGGTGCGCGCATCCAGGTCAAAGCTCACATCTGCAAAGTTTGTGCCCGCCAAAAGTTTTGGCTCGGGCCGGCGATACAACCCGTGCGCCTCGCGCACAATGCGCACAAACGGCTCGGCTTGGTAGGTGCTGCGATACGCGCGCCATAAATCCTGCTCCGTAGTGCCGGGCGGGGTGAACGCGTGCACCGTTGCGAGTGCGCCGCGCACCAGTTCCACCGCAGTCAGAGAGAGGTGCACATCCGCAAGTCCAAGGGCCTGCTGCACCTCCGCAGTGTGGCGGTGTCCGACGGGCGCGTAACTGCGCACCACGCCGCTGCGCACCGGATGATGGGTGGCTGCAGATTCCTGCGCGCCGCCTTCTGAGGAGCCTGTCTTGACCTCGGCAACTATTGGCCGGCCTGCAAGCAGCAGCCCGGCGCGCTGCAGCGGAAGCAGCGCGAGGATTACGGCTGCCGCGTTGCATCCCACGCCGCTGGCGTGGCTGGCGCTTGTTAGTGCGGCGCGGTTAACTTCGGGCAGGCCGTACGCAAACTTGTTTAGCCAGTGCGGCGCAATATGCGCGGCTCCGTACCACTGCGTGTAGTCTTCAGCCGAGTTCAATCGAAAGTCTGCTGACAGGTCGATCACCTGTGGCGCAAGTTGTGCGTAACGATCAATTTCGCGCATGGCTTCGCCGTGTGGCAACGCGAGGAATAGAATGTCCGCCGGCTCCAGGCTGGCGGGTTCGCAGAAGTTGGGCAGGCTGAGGCCGCGCAGCTGCGGGTGCACGCGCTGCAGCGGCCGGCCGGCTTGCGAGCGCGAGGTTACCTGAGCCAGCGCCACTTGCGGGTGTTGCGTCAGCAGGCGCAGCAGCTCGCCGGCTGCGTAGCCGGATCCGCCGACGATTGATACGCGTTTCATGTGCGGGCGTTGTGCGGAGCGTCTGACGCTGCGCTGCCATTTCTGCCGGCATGCAGCGTGAAGTCCACAATCATGCCGGGCAGGTCAACACCGGTGAGCGGAACGGTGGAATGAAACTCCATGGTGTGGTTGATTTCGTTCACCAGCAGGCCGCGCTCAGGATCTTCAAGCAAATCAATTGCCAGTACCCCGCCGCCAACGGCTGCGGCTGCCCGCTGGCACAGTTCGTGGATCTGCGGGGTCACCGGGCACACGCTGGCGCTGCCGCCGCGGGCGGTGTTCGTTATCCAGTGCGCTGAGGTGCGGTAGATTGCGACCGGCGTCTCAGTGCCAATTACAAATGCGCGGATGTCACGCCCCGGCTTGCGCACCAGCTCTTGCATGTAATAGATGTGATGCTGATGCGTGCCCAAAGTTTCGCGATGCTCGAAGACGGCTTCGGCTGCATCGCGGTCATTGATGCGGTTTACCAGCCGGCCCCACGAGCCCAGCACTGGCTTGAGCACAAACGGATAGCCGAGCTCTTCGCCGGCCTTCAGCGCGGCCTCTGCACTAAAGCAGATGCGCGTGCGCGGTGTGGGAACGCCGGCGCTGGCGAGCGCAGCGCTTGTGGCGGCTTTGTCCGCGCAGACTGCGCTGACAGCGTACGAGTTGACTGTGGGAATGCCCCAGGCATTCAGCTGTTGGGCCGCATAGAGGCCGCGGCTGGTGCTGAGGCTGCGCACGAGCACAGCGCTGTAAGTATTCCATGCCCCCGGGTCGTCAACGTCGAAGCTGACTTCGCCGTCATTCAAGCGATCGTAGGGCGTGCCGCACTTGTCCAGTGCCGCAAAGATCCATTTCTCCTCCACACGCAGCCGGGAGTAAAGCACTGCGAGGCGTTTATTTAGTGGTGGCATAAATTAATTGGATCGAGAAGGTGTGGGCGCACTTTTGTGCTGCGCGCCAGCCCATTGGAGCGTGAGAACTGCGCGGTCACTCACCCCAATCCTCAGCTTCCACCGGCGCCAGCTCAAGCTGTAGTGGTTGCAAGCTGCGCAGCTCAAGTTCTGCGCCGCAGTCCCCACAGACAACAATCTCGCCCAACTCTGCCTGTTGGAGCGGAATTGCGCCAATGCATTCCGGGCATTCGGTGGTGGTGGTGACAGTGTTTGTACTCATGCGTGTTTGGTCTCCTGAATTTGGAAATAAAAAAGCCCCGGATTTACCGGGGCCAGTGTTTGGCTTTGCTTTATGTTTAGTGGTTACCTGTTCAAACCGTGTGCTTTGCTAAACGAAAACAAACCAGCCCCATCATTATGGAGTTGGTCTTCTTGCTCTGCTTTGTTGCGCTGGAGCAGGGGGCGGTGCCGATGTAGCTCATACTGCCGAATAGTAGCAGCTTGTGCTTGAAAACGCAAGTGGCAAATTGCAAGTGAGTTTTCGGTTGGCTTTCGGCGGTAGAGAATTTGGGGTTTGCGCGGCGCTATACTTAGTGGGGCAAGCAAGTGACTCAGACCAATCAAACTGCAGAGCGTACGCAGAGCTCGGGCCGGACTGGGCGCCGGATATTCCGGAGCCACCGTGAATTCTTTACATTTATGGTAATAATTGCGGCGCTAGGTTTCTTGTACGTATGGCAGGTGATGCAGCCGCCACCGAAGCCTGTTTACCCGTGCGATGTGCAGGGAAGTAATGACCCCAAGAATGTTGAGTTATGCAAGTACGCTCAGTAACTGGAGTTTCTCGTATCGTGTAGTGTGTGCCTGCGCGGCACAGCGTGCGTGCATTGGCTTATATGATTGAGCATTGGGTGTGCCGCAGCGGATGTGGCGCATGCTCTGCGCTAGATGATTGACCTTGGCTCGGCCTGCAGCACCGCCAGTGCGGCCGGGAGCGGCTGGGAAGCGTCACTTTAAATCATACACAGCATTGGCTGATTAGAATGTGCCGGTTGCGGGGCGACACCCTGTATCAAGCGTGACTTAAGACTGTTGCGCAGCGGGCCTGTGCGTGGTTGTAACCGCTTGAGCAAGTCTGCTGAGAATGGTGGACTCTGCCGATACTGGGTGACGGAAGTAACTCGGTGTCATCTCAGGGGTGGGATTCTCCGCCGGGTTTTGGGCCAGGGTGGCGTTAAGTGGCTTTAGGGCAGCAAGTTTCCAAAGTGCGAAAAGCTGGCATACGCAAAATAGCACAGACTGTGCATGAAATCTTCACCGCTTATACATATTTCGGTGCAATAATGCGACTATAAATTGATCCGCGATCTCAGACTATCGTTAGAACTTTGTACAAACCGTTGGCAGAGGTTACGCATGGCGATAAACTGCGACAAATTACTTAGAGTTTGAGGAACTATCACATGACTATTGCAGAAGCTTCGCGGGTAAGGACCAAACAGATTGTGCCAAAGTGGCTGATTGTGTTTGGTGTTGTTTCAATTGTAGCAATGGCTGTATTTGGCATGGCCCGTGTGTTTGTTCCAATCCTGCAATCGCGCGGCGTGATCCCGGGCGCACCACCGGTGGTGGTTACGGCTCCAGTGGAAGCGCTGGATGCGGTGCGCACCGTTGAAGCGTCGGGTGCGCTTGAAGCTGCGCAGCAGGTTGATGTGTTTTGGAAGACAACTGGCACCGTGAAGGAAGTGCTGGTGCAGGTGGGCGATGAAGTGGTTGCAGGGCAGGAGCTGATGCGGCTTGATCCGCTAAGTGCGCCGCAATCACTGCTGGCTGCGAAGGCAGAGCTGATCAGTGCGCAAACGACCCAAGACGCGCTCTTGAATCCAACCGATATGCAGGTTGCCAAGGCAAAGCAGGCGCTTGCCGCCGCGCTGGAGAACTTGCGCACGATGGAGCGCCGCAGCAAATCTGTGGCGAAGCCAAATGTTTCTTACTATGAGACTGCGCTGCGTGATGCGGAGTTTGGTTTGTTGAAGGCGAAACAGAATTCTGAGGCTGTGGATCTCTCCACCAGCGGCAGTGCAAAGAACTCAGTGGACGCTGCTGTGGATAACGAGAAGAAGGCGCAAGAGCGGCTGATTGCTGTGCAGAAAGGCTTGGGCGGATGCGGCTATACCCCCAACCCTGCCTTCCGGCGCTTGAATACAGTGACCGTGGGTGGCCGAACCTATAGTGTGAACAGCGACTTGTCGCTGAGTTTGGTGACTGACACCGATACCTTGCTGGATCCGGCTGTAAAGTGTGACCCGGCCCGCAAAGTAACCGTGGATGGCGTGGCGCAGACCGAGCAGGAGGCGCTCGACTCTTATAACGGTGCGCGCGATCGCACGCGTCAGGCGCAGATTGCTTACAGCCAGTCTGGCATGACGAACACGATGGCTTTGGACAAGGCGCAAGATGACCGTGACGATGCTGCGCGTTATTTGAAAATTGCGCAAGAAGACCCCAACCAGCTGGATATGCAGGTGGCCGAAGCCAATCTGCTTGAGGCACAGGCACGGGTAGCGGACGCCCAGGAGAAACTTGGCGAGCTGGTGGATGGTGCAAAGCAATCCGATTTGGATGCAGCGGATGCGCGCGTGCAGGCAGCGCAGGCAACGCTGAATGGTTTGGCCGTGCGGGCGCCTTTTGCGGGCACCGTGCTGGCTGTGAACTACATGGCTGGTGACACAGCCGGTGCGGCCACGGCAGCTGTCCGCTTGGCGGACATGAGTTCTTTAAGTATCGAAGTGTTTGTGGACGAGACGGAAGTAACCCGCGTAAAGGCGGGGCAGTCGGTTGTGATTAGTTTTGACGCACTGCCAGATGTGAAAGCGGCTGGCAAGGTGATGGAAATTGCGCGTTTCGGAACTACGGTTCAGGGCCTTGTGCGGTACAGTACACTCGTGAGGCTGCAGGATGCCATGCAAGCCTTGGCGCTGGGCATGACTGGCAATGTGAAGATTGAAACCGAGGTGCTCAAGGGCGCGCTTGCCGTGCCAATTGACTCGATCAAATTCGACGAAGAGGGCGAGTACGTAATGCTCAAGGCAGCTGGCGGTGGCGAGGACAAGCGCGTTTCCATCCGGACGGGGCTGCTGCAGGGAGATCAGATCCTGGTTACCGGCGACCTCAAGGCCGGCGACACGGTGATTGTGTTTGATGCCAAACCGACTGAGAGCGGGAGCCCGTTTGGCGGCCGGTAAGGAGCTTGACCCAGTGATAAACACAAACGAGTTTGCGGCCGTGGCTGCTGTGGCGGCCGAAACGCATGTTCACAGCAATGGCGGCAACGGTACCGGTGCCAAACTTGCGCGCGAGGTGATGCGCATTGAAGACGTGCGCAAGAACTACCAAATGGGCGATACAGTTGTGCGCGCGTTAGATGGCGTGAGCATGACCGTGCGGAGCGGCGAGCTGCTCTCCATCATGGGGCCGTCCGGATCGGGCAAAAGTACTTTGATGGCAATCATTGGCTGCCTTGACCTGCCGTCCACGGGCCGCTATTGGCTGGATGGCGACTATGTGGAGAACATGAACGAAAACCAGCTGGCCAACGTGCGCGGCCGCAAGCTGGGCTTTGTTTTTCAGCAGTTCAACCTGCTCTCGCGCACCCCGGCGCTCGAAAACGTGATGCTGCCTTTAACCTATGCTGGCATCCGCGGCAAGGAAAAGAAAGAGCGGGCGATGCACGCGCTGGAACTGGTGGGCTTGGCCGATCGCTCGCACCACCGCCCCAATGAACTTTCTGGCGGGCAGCAGCAGCGCGTGGCCATTGCGCGTGCGCTCGTAAACGACCCCGCCATCCTGCTGGCAGACGAGCCCACGGGCGCGCTTGACAGCCGCACGGGCAAGGAGATCATGGAGCTGTTTCTAAACTTGCACGAAACTCGCGGGCTGACGCTGTGCCTTGTGACCCATGACCCCAAGGTCGGCGCGCTCACGCCGCGCGTCGTCCGCCTGGTCGATGGGTTGATAGTGGAGGACGGCGCATGAACCTGCAAGACAACATTCAAGTGGCGCTGCGCGCGCTGGCGGCAAACAAGTTGCGCTCGGCCCTCACCATGCTGGGCATCATTATTGGCGTTGCGTCTGTGGTTGCATTGATCGCGCTGGGCAATGGTGCCACCGCTGCAATCACCGCGCAAATCGAGGGCATCGGCACCAATCTGGTGACGGTATTCCCCGGCCGCTTTGACAAGGGCGGGCCGCAGGGCCGCCTGCAGACGGTGCTGTTCTACGATGATTACACCGCGATCTCAAATGTCAGTGGCGTACGATCAATGACACCCATTTTTCAAAGCCTGACAACTTTTAATTATGAGGCTGAGACCAGTGCTGTGCAGTTGGAAGCGGCGCTGCCGTCTTATGAGACCGTGCGCAACGCTGTACTGGAGCGCGGGCGGTTCTTCAACGCCAGCGATAACGCCGGGCGCGCACGCGTGGTGGTGATTGGTTACAAGCTTGCCACTGATTTGTTCGGAGCGATTGATCCGGTTGGGCGCAGCCTTAAGATTGACGGAGTAATGTTTGAGGTGATCGGTGTGCTCAAAAAGAAGGGAGGCGGTGGTTTTGGCGGCGGCGGCGATGACGGCGCAATTATTCCGCTTGAGACTGCCTACACGCGCTTGTTTGGCGGCAAGGCCGTTTCGCAAGGACGCCGCGTGGTTTCATCAGTGTCCTTCGCAGCCATAACCGCAGATGAAGTGGAGCCGCTGATTGTGCGCCTCGAGCGCATCATGCGCCGGCAGCACGGCTTGTCGCTGACTGACAAGATGGACTTCACCGTATTTAGCCAGAACGCATTTCTGGATGCATTCACCATCATTACAGCCACGCTAAGCGCATTCCTGGGCGCCATCGCCGGCATCTCGCTTTTGGTTGGCGGTATCGGCATCATGAATATCATGCTGGTGTCCGTGACTGAGCGCACCAAAGAGATTGGGTTGCGCAAAGCCGTGGGTGCCCGGCCGCGGACAATTCTGATTCAGTTTTTGATTGAGACGGTTGTATTGTGCATGGTCGGCGGCCTTGCCGGTGTTGGGCTGGGTTGGGGGGTGGCTGCTGGCGTGCGGGCGCTGGACCTAGTGAAGGCGGAAGTTACGCCCGGGTCGGTGGCGCTTGCGTTTACTTTTGCGGCGTTCGTCGGTCTGTTCTTTGGGATTTATCCGGCTAGCCGGGCAGCGCGCTTGAGCCCGATCGAGGCATTGCGCTTCGAATAAGCTGCTGCAGTACGATGCGACATGCTGAACAGCCCGCCATTTTGGCGGGCTGTTTTTGTTTACCGATAATCAATAACAGTTGGGGCTGAGTAATCATAGGTTAGCAGGCGGTGATGTCTTCAAGACTTGAAACACAGCATGCTAAAATGGCTCGATGCTCAGTAACATTTCTTTTATTAACTGCGAGACGCTGCCAACATGACCGCAACCATTATTGACGGAACTGCGATTGCGGCCAAAGTGCGCGCCGAGGTGGCGGCGGGTACGGCGGTGTATTGCGCGCAGCGCGGCAGCCGCCCGGGGCTGGCAACAGTGTTAGTCGGTGAGAATCCCGCCTCGCAAACCTATGTGGCGGCTAAACAGAAGGCCTGCGCGGAAGTGGGCATCCAATCTTTCGGCCATCACCTGAAAGCTGAAGCTACTGAGGCAGAGGTGCTGGCGCTGGTGCAGCGCCTGAATGCCGACCCGGCCGTGCACGGTATCTTGGTGCAGCTGCCGCTGCCGGACCATATCAATGAGGAGCGCATTCTCAATGCAGTGAGCATTGAGAAAGATGTTGACGGCTTTCATCCCGTGAACATTGGCCGGCTGGGCATGAAGGGGCGCGAGCCGTTGTTTGTGCCGTGTACGCCGGATGGCTCGATGCGTTTGCTGCAAGAATACGGCGCCACATTTGCGGGGGCGCATGCGGTGGTGCTGGGGCGCTCGAATATTGTAGGCCTGCCGGCCGCGATGCTGCTGCTAAAGCGTGATGCTACGCTGACTGTGTGCCACTCGCGCACCAAAGATTTGCCTGCGGTGTGCCGGCAGGCGGACATTCTAATTGCGGCGGTTGGCCGCACGGAAATGGTGAAGGGAGACTGGGTGAAGCCGGGCGCGTACGTGATTGATGTGGGCATTAATCGTAAGCCCGACGCTTCGCGCAAGAGCGGCTACCGATTGGTTGGCGATGTGGACTATGACGAAGTGCGCGAGGTGGCGGGATTCATTACGCCGGTTCCGGGAGGGGTGGGACCAATGACAATTGCGCAACTGCTGAGCAATACGCTGCGCGGCGCCAATGCCAGCCTGGCTGCTGCGTAAACCGCTGCCGGCCTGTGCCCAAGTGCGCGGCATTTCCGCGCGCAGCACGGTGCTCGGCTCGGCAATGCAATGAGCAGCAAGGGTGAACGCGGCGCGGCCGCAGGCGGCGAGCCAAAAGTTGTCGTGCGCAATTTATGGAAGGTGTTCGGCCCGCACGCACAGCGCGTGCTAGCGGCTATCAAGTCTGGCCACGCTCAGGAGCCAGTTGCAGTTGAGGGCGGCCACGTAATCGCTGTGCGGGATGCAACGTTTAGTGTGCAACCGGGCGAGATCTTTGTGATTATGGGTCTTTCGGGCAGCGGCAAATCTACGCTGGTGCGCTGCATCTCACGCCTGATTGAGCCGACGGGCGGTTACATTGCGGTGGACGGTGCGGAAGTAACCGCGATGGACGCCGCGCAGCTGATGCAGCTGCGGCGCCACACGATGAGCATGGTGTTCCAGCACTTTGGATTGTTCCCGCACCGCACGGTGCTGCAAAATGCAGCGTACGGTTTGGAAGTGCAGGGCATGCCGCTGGCGCAGCGTGAAGCGCGCGCACGCGAAATGCTGGAGCTGGTGGGCCTGGCGGGCTGGGCGGGCTCGCGGCCGCAGCACTTGAGTGGCGGCATGCAGCAGCGCGTGGGGCTCGCGCGCGCACTGGCCGTTGATCCGGCGGTGCTGCTGTGTGATGAGCCCTTCAGTGCGCTTGATCCGCTGATCCGCCGCGATATGCAGGATGAGCTGCTGCGCTTGCAGCAGATGATGCACAAGACCATACTTTTCATCACCCATGATTTCCTTGAGGCGCTCAAGCTGGGTGATCGCATTGCGATTATGAAAGACGGCCGGCTGGTGCAGGTGGGCACGCCGGAGGAGATTGTTTCGCACCCGGCGGGCGATTACGTGCGCGAGTTTACGCGCGATGCGCCGCGCGCAAAAGTGATCACGGCGCGCAGCCTGGCGCAGCCGCGGGCCGGTGTGGACGCGCCCGCAGTGCCGGCAAGTACGCGGCTGGAGGAGCTGCTGCAGCGCATGGCCGCCGGCCAGACGCAGCTGAGCGTGTGCGAGGACGACGGCACGCTGCTGGGCGTAGTGGACCAGGCTGCCGTGCTGCGCGCATTGGCAGGCGCTGCGCCGCGCTGATGGCCGAGCGACGCGCCCGGCGCTGGCTGGCGCTGTGTGCCGGCGCAGCTGCAGCTGTGTTGCTTGGCGTTCATTTCGTTGGCGTTGGCTTTGGTCCGTTCCCGCTGGAGTGGAATATTGGATTGCGCCAGCCCATTGACGGCTTTCAGAGCTGGGTGATTGGCAACCGCAGCACGCATCCAATATTTATTCTGGTCTTTGGCCCATTTTCTGCTTTTGTGGACTGGGGGCTGCGCGCGGCCGAAGACATCCTGTTGTGGCTGCCGTGGCCGGTATCTGTCTGGCTGTTTGCCGTGCTGGCCTGGCATGCTGCTAACTGGCGCATAACGCTATTAACTGTGGGCGGTCTGTTCTTCATGGGACTGATGGGCCTGTGGGAGCAGAGCATGCAGACGCTGGCCTTGATGCTGGTTGCGGTTTCGCTGTCGCTGCTGGTGAGTGTGCCGCTTGGAATTTTGGCGGCACGCCACGCGCACCTGCAGCAAGTATTGCGCCCCATACTGGATTTGATGCAAACCATGCCGGCGTTTGTTTACTTGATACCGGTGCTGTTGTTCTTTGGTGTGGCGCGCGTCCCAAGCGTGGTGGCCACCATGATCTACGCCATCCCGCCGGGCATCCGCCTGACGGAGCTTGGGCTGCGCCAGGTGTCGCCGACAGTGGTGGAGGCGGCGCGCGCATTTGGCGCAACGCGCCGGCAGTTGTTGTGGCATGTGCAGCTGCCGTTGGCGCTGCCAGCCATTATGGCGGGCGTAAATCAGACGATCATGATGGCGCTCAGCATTGTAATCATTGCAGCGCTGATTGGCGCGGGCGGGCTGGGGCGCGAGGTACTGGTGGCGCTGCAGCGCCTGCAAGTGGGGCGCGCATTGGAGGCCGGGCTGGCAGTGGTGATGTTGGCGATTATTATGGATCGCATTAGTGGTGCGTTGGCGGACCAGCCAACCGACCTGCGCGCGGCAGATGCTAATTCTGAACCCAGCGCGCAGCGGCCCATGTGGCAGCGCGCCCGAATAATGGTGCCGCTGGTGGCCGGGCTGCTTCTGGTTGCCTGCTTGCTGGCCGGCGTGCAGAACTTCCCGGCGGCTGTGCGTGTGCCGCTCTACCAGCCGGTTGATGCTGCTGTAGCTTGGATGCGCGACAACCTTTACCGCATTGGTGACAGCGGCTGGGGCAGCGGCCCACTCAGTGACTTTATTACCATCCGCATGCTGGACCCATTGCGCGCATTGTTTGCGCATGGGCTGGCGTGGCCGGTGCAAGTTGCGCTGGCGGTTTGTGCGGGCGCTGCGCTCTCCGGCTTTCCACTGGCGCTCCAAGCCGGCCTCGGGCTTTTTGCAATCGGCCTGCTGGGAATGTGGGAGCTGGCCATGGATACTGTCAGCCAGGTGGTGGTGGCGGTTGTAATTTCCATTTTGATGGCGGTGCCGCTTGGCATTTGGGCAGCGCGCAATAGTTTGGTTGATGCGCTTTTGCGCCCCATTTTGGACACGCTGCAGACCATTCCATCATTTGTGTTTTTGGTGCCCGTGATTATGCTTTTCAATGTGGGGCGTGTGCCCGGCGTGATTGCATCCGTCTTGTACGCACTGCCGCCCGGCATCCGCCTCACCACATTGGGCTTGCGGCAGGTGAACGATGAGGTGCGCGAGGCGGCGCGTGCCTTTGGTTCCAGCAGCTGGCAACAGCTTACCAAAGTAGAGCTGCCGCTGGCGCTGCCTTCAATTTTGCTGGGTATCAATCAAGTAATCATGATGGTGCTCGCGATGGTTGTAATCTCGGGCTTGGTGGGCGGCGCCGGGCTGGGCCTGGAAGCGGTGATTGGCCTGGCTAAAGGCCAGACCGGGCGCGGCATTGAAGCGGGCTTGGCGATTGCAATTCTGGCAATCATTCCGGATCGCATGTTGCAAGCTGCAGCGCAGCGCATGCAGCCGCCGGTTTGAAGTGGCTGCAAGCCACTTAATTGAAAACGCCCCCGCAACCGGGGGCGTTTTGTTTACAGTGCGCGATACAAAAGTAAGTTGGCGCGCTAAGGCAGCCACGCTTTCCAAATGGACTCGTTGGCATCCACCCACGCACGCGCGGCTTCCGCTGGCTTCTTGCCGTCAGCGTCGATTGCAGCCACCATCTTGATTTGCTCGTCGGTGCTGTAGCTCATGCGGCTAAGCAGCGTGTAGGCATCCGGGGCGCTGGTCTTCAGCGTTGTGCTCGCAATCTTGAAGAGCAGGTCAGTTGGATAGTCACAGTCCACTTTGCCGGCTGCCTTGTTTTCGTCTGTATAACATGCAGCTGTGTTTTCCGGCAGGGTCACGTTAGTCAGATCATATTTGGCAAATGCGGAGTGCGGTTTGTAAAAGTAAATCAGCACCGGCTCCTTGCGACTGAAGGCGCTGTCCACAGCAGCCATGATGGCTGCTTCCGATCCCGCGTATATCACCTTTAGGTTGAATCCAAGATTCGTGATGATCTGCTCGTCGTATTGCACCCAGCTTGGGTCACCGCCCAGGAACTGGCCCATCTCACCAGTCTCAGCCGTCTTGAAGAGCGCAGCCGTTGCCGGATCCTTGAAGCCTTCCCACGTGGCCAGTTCGGGGTGGTCAGCCAGCATGTAAGTGGGGATGTACCAGCCGATCTTTCCAATTACACCCAGCTCGCCCAGTTTCTCCACCTTCTTCTGGTCATCAATGAACTGCTTCACATTGTCAGCGTGGCCGGACGGCCACACTTCCAGGCTGGCAGAAAGGTCGCCGGTGGCGAGCGCAGCCCACTGCGCATTCTCGTCAATCGTCACAATCTCAACTTTGTAGCCGAGTTTGTCCTCAAGCAGGATCTTGGCGACGTTGACATTTGCAGCGGAAGCTGACCAGGGGTTCTCGGCCAATTTAATTATTGGCTTTGGCTGGGGGGCACAGGCTGCTAATGTGCCGGCCATCAGTGCAACCAAAATTACAGATGCAATATTTCGGTTTGTTTTCATGGTGTTTGTCTCTCCCTGAAGCAACTATAGCATATGCTCCAAAGATGGTTTTCTGGATTATTTGATGCCGGTTGCATGTTTGGCGAACGGGCAGCTGCTGTGACTGCTCACTCCACCGTCACGCTTTTAGCGAGGTTGCGCGGTTGGTCAACATCGCAGCCGCGCAACACGGCTACATGATATGCCAGCAGCTGCAGCGGAATTACCGTGAGCACCGGGCTTAGCAGCCACGGAACCGGCGGGATCCAGAGTACGTGGTCTGCCAATTGCGCCATGCGCTCGTCTCCATCGGTAGCCACCGCCACCACCATCCCGCCGCGCGCGCGCACCTGCTCCACCTGGCTGAGCATTTTCTCGTGCCACTGGTCGCGCACGGCAATGCAAACTACCGGCAGGCCGGGCTCAACCAGCGCAATCGGCCCGTGCTTCATCTCGCCGGCCGGGTAGCCTTCGGCGTGGATGTAAGAAATCTCTTTGAGCTTGAGCGCACCTTCATATGCGATGGGCATGTTGATGCCGCGCCCGAGGTACATGCAGTGGCTGGTGTGTTGCAGTGCCTGTGCAACCACTTGCACTTGCGGTTCGCGGTCCAGCACGCTGCCGGCCAGATCCGGCAGGCGCGCCAGATCCTGTGCCAGCGCCAGGCGCTGCGGGGCGGGCAGTGTGCCGCGCAAGTCGCCCAGCAGCATTGCCAGCATGTACAAATCCACCAGCGGCGTGGTGAAGGCTTTGGTGGAGGCCACGCCAATCTCCGGGCCGGATTGCATGGTGATGTGGCCATGCGCCACGCGCGCGGCCTGGCTGCCGATGGCGTTGACAATGCTCCACACAACTGCGCCGCGCGCTGCGGCTTCAGCGATGGCTGCCAGCGTGTCGGCGGTTTCCCCGCTCTGGCTGATGGCGAGCACAATTGTGTCGCCGTCAACAATCGGGTCGGCGTAGCGAAATTCGGACGCAATGCTGACTTCGACGGGCAGGCGCGCGAGCGACTCGATCATCAGCTTGCCCACCATGCCCGCGTGCGCTGCCGTGCCGCAGCCGGTGATCACCATGCGCTTGGCGCGCCGCGCCAGTTCCGCCGTGAGTTTGAGTTCGGGCAGCTGCACGCGCCCGCTGGTGAAGTC
>OFRL01000346.1_pt1 | contig 23281 bp, 22 predicted proteins | sample 1543121 | NCBI WGS metagenome assembly OFRL01 (sample SAMN07774228, study PRJEB24372) | wastewater metagenome | isolation source: Lake Maggiore Cannobio | place: Italy: Cannobio | collected 2016-01
TACAGGGATTGCCCTAGAAGCTGTGCGATTTGATCCCGTGTGTATTGCTAAAAACTCGCGCAGACACAAACTCTCATCAGAGGCATCTAGGCGTTTAGAGCGAAGTGTCGATCCTTCTTTGGCTGAGTTCGCTTCTGCACGATTTGTTCAACTATTAACGTCGCATAGTTCTGCGGTTCATGTGGCAACTGTTGTTGCAGGCGAGCCCCTTTATCCACCAGTTGTGAAGATTGATCCCACCTATATCTCTAAGATTCTTGGCTTTGAAGTATCAAATGCTGATGTGGCGCGCATCCTTCGCCTCATTGGCTGCGATGTGGATGAAAAGAACTGGACTGTAGATCCACCATCATGGCGTCCGGATTTAGTAGGCGTTTCAGATTTTGCTGAAGAAGTAGCGCGCATGATTGGTTACGACAAGATTCCTTCTATCTTGCCACCACGACCACTACACGCATCTTTAACCCCAACTCAAAAGCGTCGCAGAGCTGTTGCGACAATGCTTGCAAGTCGTGGATTAGCTGAAGTTCAAACATTCCCATTCACAAACCAGGAAACTATCGATGCAATGGGCTTTGTTGGAGAGCGCGCATCTACTTATGCGATAGCTAATCCAATGTCTGAAGAGTTTCCCTTGATGCGCGTGCATTTAGTTCCGGGGTTGATTGAAGTTGCCCAACGCAACATCAGTCGCGGGGCAAAGGATTTTGCAATCTTTGAAATGGGATCAATTTTCCGTAGTGCACAGAAGTTAGTCTCAGCAATTTCACCTGACTTGTCAAAGCGTCCAGGCCAGAAGGTTATTGAAGAGATTTTTGCATCTGTGCCACCACAGGCTTATCACGTGGCTGGTTTGCTCGTAGGCAAAGTAGAGAATGAGAATTGGCAAGGAAAAGCTCGGTCCTACACCTGGCACGATGCAATTGAGTATGCGCAAGATATCTTGGCGCTATGTAATCTTGAGTGGAGTATTAAGCGCTCTGATTTTGCACCATGGCATCCAGGACGATGCGCTGAGTTAATCGTTGATGGAAAAGCTGTGGCACATGCCGGCGAGCTGCACCCACGAATCATTGCTAAATATGGATTGCCTGAGCGAAGTGTGGCATTTGCCGTTGGCTTAAGCGCTCTCCCGGATTCATCTCTCGTACGCCCCACACGTGTGGGAACAATGCCAGCAGCCCTACAAGATGTTGCACTAATTGTTGATGAGAAAGTGACTGCAGCCCAAGTTCAAGCGGCGTTAACAGAGGGTGCTGGAGATCTACTTGAATCAATTTCTCTCTTTGATCGATACGACAAGATTGGTGATGGGAAAATCTCCCTGGCATTCACCCTTGTCTTTAGAGCACCGGATCGCACGCTGACTGGCGATGAGGTTTCAGCCATGCGTGAGGCAGCTACTGCGGTGGCAGCCAAGAAGTGCGGAGCAGTAGTTCGTACCGCATAAATATGCAGATGGTTGCATAAATATCGACTAGGAGATATCCTAGGATCATGAAAACAGCGGTCATTGGTGCAAGCGGCTATGCCGGGGGAGAACTCCTTCGTTTGCTAGCAGTTCATCCCCATTTTCAAGTCACGGCTATTAGCGCTCACTCTAATGCCGGCGAGCTAGTCACATCCGTCCACCCACACCTAACAACTCACAACGGTGAGAAGTTTTTAGCTGTTTCAGAGATAGATTTTTCAGATATCGAACTCGTCTTTATAGCATTGCCACATGGTGAATCAGCATCACTCATTTCAAAGATGCCACCTACGGCAAAGATTGTTGATCTTGGTGCGGATTACAGATTAGAAGATGCTTCTGCGTGGGAAAAATATTATGGCGGAGCCCATGCTGGAGCTTGGGTCTATGGTCTACCTGAACTCAGTGCGGGACAGCGTCAAGCCATTGCTAAGGAAAGCAAAGTGGCCAATCCTGGTTGCTATGCAACCGCTATCACTTTAGGTATTGCACCTGCAGTGAACCATGTTGATGTCAGTGACGTAGTTGTTGTTGCGGCATCTGGAACAACTGGTGCGGGTAGAAGTGCCAAGATCAATTTGATTGCAAGTGAGGTCATGGGATCGCTGACCTCATATAAGTTCGGTGGAGTTCATCAACACACTCCTGAGATAGAGCAGGCCGTATCCGCTATTGCTCAAAAGCCAGTAAAGATCTCTTTCACGCCAATACTTGCTCCAATGCCTCGTGGCATTCTGGCAACCATTACGGCCAAATTAACCAAGCCTATGAGTTCTAAAGAGGCACACGATCTCTTTGCTAAGCATTATCAGGGGGAGTATTTCGTAGATGTATTACCTCTTGGCCAGATGCCTAAGACTGGTTCTGTCACAGGATCTAACAAGGTTCAAATACAGGTTGCCGTCGATGAACACACTCAACGTTTGGTAATTAGTGTTGTCCTAGATAATTTAGGAAAAGGCGCAGCTAGCCAAGCGATCCAAAATGCAAACATCATTACTGGTTTTCATGAAGGTTCTGGTCTATCAACTGATGGCTTAGGCGCATGAAACTACCTGCCGGCTTTGTAGGAGCTGCTTGTGCTGCAGGTTTAAAGAGCACGGGAGCACTTGATTTAACGCTGATTGAAAACACAGGGCCTACCTTTTTCGGGACTGCCGTATTCACATCAAACAAAGTGGTTGCAGCACCGGTCATCTGGAGCAAGCAAGTAGTCAAAGATCAGATTGTTAGAGCGGTAGTGCTCAACTCTGGCGGGGCAAATGCCTGCACCGGACCACAAGGATTTGCTGATACGCATGCAACAGCGGAGTTGGTAGGAAAGTTACTAGAAGTTTCATCGGGTGAAGTAGTCGTTTGCTCAACTGGCCTTATTGGTCAATTACTACCTATGACAAAGATTGAAAGTGGCATTAGATCTATTGCATCAGTTCTCAAGTCTGAGTCACTTCAGGAGTGCGCACAAGCCATCATGACAACAGATTCAGTACCTAAGATCGCACAGGCAACCCTAGGCAAAGTTGAGGTTGCAGGTATCGCCAAAGGCGCCGGAATGTTGGCTCCAGCTTTAGCAACCATGCTCTCTGTTGTTTTGACAGATGGGCAAGTTGGTCCCAATGCGGCAAAGATATTTGCTCAAGTAACTGATCGAACCTATAACCGAATTGATTCAGATGGTTGTACGTCCACCAATGACACTGTGCTCTTCATGGCATCTGGTGCTTCTGGACAAACACTTTCTGATTCAGAGTTAGAAGAGTTATTGATGAAAGTGTGTGGGTCTCTCGCGGCGCAACTTATTGAAGATGCAGAAGGATCTACCAAGTCAGTTGCGATTACAGTCAACAATGCCGTGAGTGAAAAGGATGCCGTCGAAGTAGCTAGAGCATGTGCTCGTAACAACCTACTCAAGGCTGCAATCTTTGGTGGAGATCCAAACTGGGGCAGAGTATTAGCTGCCGTTGGTACAGCAGATGCCCATATGGATCCACTAAGAATTGATGTAAGCCTCAATGGTGTCCAAGTGTGCACAAACAGCGCATCCGATGCCGATAAGAGTAAAGTTGATTTCAGTAACCGATTAGTAGAGATTGTTATTGATCTCAAAGTAGGCAAAGCCAGTGCAACTGTGATGACTAATGACCTTTCACATGACTATGTGCATGAGAACTCGGCGTATTCAACATGATCGTCGTTAAATTAGGCGGGCATGCCATGAAAGATGAAAACGGGGCTTTTGCTCAGGCAATTGCAGCGGCTCAAGCAACAGGTGAGTCCGTTGTTGTTGTGCACGGTGGCGGACCTCAAATTGATGCGGCGTTGAAAGCTAAGGGAATTGAAAGTTCATTCGTTGGTGGCTTTCGCTACACAACACCAGAGATTTTTGAAGTTGTGGAGACGGTCCTTGCTCATGAAGTTGGACCTAAAGTCGCACAGGTTCTTATAGCCGGTGGCATCAAGGCCGAAGCACTATCAGGTCGCGCGTTGCCGACTCTGATTGCAAGAAAGAAGACATCATTAGTTGATGGAAGCGTTGCAGATCTAGGGCATGTGGGTGATGTTGTCAGGGTCGATGCTTCGGCGCTAAGAGAAATTGTTAGCAAAGGAATTGTTCCAGTAGTTGCACCGATAAGTAGTGATGAAAGTGGCGCTGGTGGATTGAATGTGAACGCCGATTTAGCTGCTGCCGCTATTGCTGGCGCACTAAATGCTTCTGCATTAATCGTTATGACAGATGTTGCTGGGATTTACCGTAATTGGCCAGATACTTCATCTTTGATTCAATCCATTTCATCAGAAGAGCTCAGCGCCATAAAGGCAGGATTTGCTGAGGGTATGGCACCTAAAGTCCAAGCCGCACTGGACGCAGTTGCAGGTGGTGCTAAAGCTGTGAGAATTATTGACGGTACGGATCCAAACAGCTTTGCGGACGCATTGCTGAGTAAAGGTGGAACGCTGGTGATCGCATGAAAAACACAGATCTCATAAAGCAGTGGAAGAACACAACCCAGAACAACTACGGTGTGCCATCCCTTGCTCTTGTAAAGGGCAAGGGCATCGTCGTTACTGATGCCGATGGGAAGCAGTACTTGGATTTCTTAGGCGGAATCGCGACTAGTGTTTTGGGCCATGCACATCCAGCCATTGTGAAGGCTGTTAGCAAGCAGATTGCACTGCTAAGCCATGTGAGTAATTTCTATGCCCACCCCAACGCCGTTGCTTTAGCGGCAAAGCTCATTGAAATGACGGGTGATAAGGGCGCACGAGTTTTCTTCTGCCAATCTGGTGCTGAAGCTAATGAGGCAGCGTTAAAGCTTTCTCGTCGCACAGGACGTAGTCGAATCATTGCTGCGCAAGGTGCCTTCCACGGCAGAACAATGGGTGCACTTTCAATGACTGGACAACCTGCAAAGCGTGAACCATTTTTACCTTTGGTTAAAGGCGTTAAGCATGTTGCCTATGGCGACATTGAAGCAATGCGTCGTGCTATTTCAAGAAAGACCGCAATGGTGATCCTTGAACCAATCATGGGTGAAGCCGGAGTGATCATTCCACCAGTTGATTACTTGGCACAGGTGAGAAAACTCTGCGACACATATGGGGTGTTACTAGTAATTGATGCAGTGCAAACGGGCATGGGTCGCACAGGCGATTGGTTTGGCTATGAGTATTCAGGGATAAAGCCAGATGTGATTACTTTGGCCAAAGGCTTAGGAGGTGGATTGCCGCTAGGCGCCATGATCGCTTTAGGAAAGGCAGCATCACTGTTTGAAGCCGGAGATCACGGCACAACATTTGGTGGCAATCCAGTAACTACTGCTGCTGGTCTTGCAGCCATTGCAGTCATTGAAAAAGACAAGCTTATTGAAAAGAGTGTTCTGCATCATGAATACCTGTTAACAGAGTTAGCAATGGTTAAGGGTGTCAAAGAAGTGCGTGGGGCTGGTCTGCTGATTGGAATTGAGTTGGATTCACCTACTGCAAAAGAGTTTGCTGCCAAGATGGCAAAAGCTGGCGTTTTGGTGAATGCGGCCAATGAATCAACTATTCGTATTGCACCTGCTCTCATCGTCACTCAGGCACAGCTGGTGAAATTTGTTTCTACTTTTAGAAAGGTGATCAGTGATGGCAAGTAATGCAACGAATGTTTCTGCGCGCAGAGCAAAGGCTATTGCACTGATTCAATCTGGAACCATTCATTCGCAATCTGATTTGGTCGTTGCCTTAAAAAAGAGTGGATATCGAGTCACTCAGGCAACTGCTAGTAGAGATCTAGAAGAGATTGGTGCGGTTCGTGGACGTGGCAGAGGTGGTGAATCTGTTTATCAAATCAGAGAGTCATCTGATGATGCTCTCTCTCGCATTAATCCTGTGCCATCAAAGTTAATTCTCTCCGTTGATCACAGTGCCAATTTGGCCGTGATTCATACTCCACCAGGGGCGGCGCAGTTTGTAGCTAGTTCACTCGACCACGCCAATCTCACAGGTGTTATAGGCACGATTGCAGGCGACGACACGATTATCCTTGTGTCCAAGAAAGCAACAGGTGGGGCGCAATTAGCGAAAGAATTACTCGCTTACGCAGCAACTAAGAATGGGAGAAAGTAAATGGCGCTCTGGGGTGCTCGTTTTAGTGGTGGCCCTGCTGATGCTGTCTTTGCACTCTCTCGTAGCGCCCACTTTGATTGGCGGTTAGCCCCCTATGACATTCGTTCATCCCTTGCACATCTATCTGTTTTGGAATCAAGTAAGTTAGTTTCAAAAGATGATGCAGCTGCGATTCGTGGTGCTCTCAAGGAGTTAGCCGCTGAAGTATCCAAGGGCTCTTTTATTGCAGATGCTTCAGATGAAGATGTTCATAGCGCCCTCGAGCGTGGGTTAACTGCAAAGCTCGGCCCTATCGGGGGAGCACTTCGTGCTGGCAGATCGCGCAATGATCAAGTCACAACCGATCTTCGCCTCTTTGCTATCGATCACATGTTGGAAGTTGCTTCACTGATTACTGCGTTGAATACCGCAGTTTTGAGTAAAGCTAATGAGTATGTAAACGATAGTGCTCCAGGATTTACTCATATTCAACATGCACAGCCCGTTTCATTTGGCCATGAATTAGCAAAGCACGCCCATGCTTTTGCAAGAGATCTTGATCGCATTAACGACTGGCTAAAGCGCACATCAGTGAGCTCTCTTGGAGCCGGTGCTCTGGCTGGATCATCTCTTCCATTAGATCCAGCCCATACAGCTAAGAACTTAGGCTTTGATACAAGCTTTGCTAACAGCATTGATGCCGTCAGTGATCGTGATTATGTTGCTGAAGCGTTATTTATCTGCGCAACAATAGGTTTGCACTTATCTCGTATTGGTCAAGAGTGGACGCTATGGGCATCGACAGAGTTTGCTTGGGCCAAGGTTGCAGATGAGTACTCAACTGGTTCATCAATCATGCCTCAGAAGAAAAACCCAGATATGGCAGAGCTGGCACGAGGCAAGTCAGGACGTCTGATTGGCAATCTTGTTTCAGTAATGACGATGCTCAAAGGTCTGCCTTTCGCATATAACCGCGATTTACAAGAAGATAAAGAACCGCTCTTTGACAGCATTGACACTTTGCTTCTTGTTCTACCTGCAATAACAGGAATGGTTGCTACAACTGATTTTAATCGAGAGAAAATGGCAGCAGCAGCTCCAACTGGTTTCTCTTTAGCAACTGAAATCGCCGATTACTTGGTTCGAAAGAATGTTCCTTTTGCTTCTGCCCATGAATCTGCAGGCAAGTGCGTTGCTTTATGTGAAAAGAGTTCTCGACAATTACATGAACTCAGCGATGATGAATTCAAGTCGATTCACCCTTCTCTGGATGGGGGAGTCAGAGACGTACTTAATGTTGCTGGGGCATTGAATTCACGGACCACAGCAGGAGGAACTGCGCCAGCATTAGTTGCTGAGCAGATCAAATTGGCATTGCAAGAAAATCTGACGCAATCTAAGAAAATAGCCGCCAAAGCGCAGGCCTTTTCAGAGATGATGGGGGCATGAACCTTCTCGAAGATCTACGCTGGCGCGGGCTTTTAGCCCAGTCCACCGATGAGGCTGCTCTCCTTGAATCACTGAAAAAACCCATCACTTTGTATGTGGGCTTTGATCCAACTGCGCCTTCACTTCACGTTGGCAACCTCGTAGTTCTACTTGTTCTTCGCCGTTTTCAATTAGCTGGTCACACACCAATAGCTCTTGTGGGCGGTGCTACAGGATTAGTAGGAGATCCCAGCGGTAAGAATGAAGAGCGCACGCTCAACAGCACTGAAATCGTTGCAGGCTGGGTCAACAGAATCCGCACGCAAGTTTCAGTTTTCCTAGATTTTAGCGAAGGTAAGAACAAGGCCATTGTTGTGAACAATCTTGATTGGACATCACCATTAAGTGCAATTGAATTCCTGCGCGATATCGGAAAGCATTTTAGCGTTAATCAGATGCTCTCGAAGGATTCAGTCTCAGCCAGGTTAGAAGCTGGCGGAATTTCCTATACTGAATTCTCTTATCAAGTGCTTCAGTCATATGACTTCTTAGAACTCTTCCGACGCAATAACTGCACATTGCAGTTAGGTGGTTCAGATCAATGGGGCAACATTGTTGCTGGTTTAGATTTGATTCGCCGTGTTGAGCAGGGAAGTGGTCATGCGTTAACGGTGCCACTTTTAACTAAAGCCGATGGAACTAAGTTCGGTAAGACCGCTGGGGGATCAGTCTGGCTAGATCCGTCCATGACTTCTCCTTATGCTTTCTTCCAATACTGGCTAAACACCGATGATAAAGATGTAATTAATTTTCTAAAGGTCTTTTCTTTCAAATCCCATGATGAAATTACCGCGCTAGGAAATGCGCATAAGCAAAACCCTGGTCTGCGCGAGGCACATCGCGCCCTTGCCCGTGAACTCACTGCACTCGTGCATTCACAAGCAACAACTGATCGTGTGGAGGCTGCTGCTAAGGCTCTTTTTGGTCAAGGTGATCTGACAGAACTTGATGAAGAAACGCTGGCTGGTGCACTAGCTGAACTACCTAGGACTACTGTGTCGAAAAATGATGTGATTCCGACGTGGGTAGATCTCTTAGCAGCAACAGGTGTCGTTGACTCGAAATCTGCTGCACGTCGCATTGTTAAAGAGGGTGGCGCATATCTCAATAACGAAAAGATCTCGGGAGAAGATTTTGCACCTCAAAAATCTGACTTTTTATGCGGTAAATATGCGGTTTTACGAAAAGGCAAGCGAGATTTAGCGGCCGTGGAGCTGATCTAAAAAGCACTATTTTTGGCTTAAAACGTTAGCGGGCTTGCGTTTTTTGATATGTCAGAATTGGTGAAAAAGGAGCTAAAACCCCGATTTGACCCCCTAGCCCGAGGGGGTTATAGTTTCCCCCTTGCTGTGAAACGGACGATTGAGGCCGGACAGCATTGACTCCCCAATCTAGAGCTCATATGAGCGCGGTTTGACCGTGCTCGCGTGTATGCACTAGGTTTGGCGGTCTGCCCTGAAAAATAGGAGAAATCCTAGGACTCAGTGCGCATCCGTACCTTGAGAACTCAACAGCGTGCTAATAAGTCAATGCCAATATGTGGCTCTATTTGTCATGCTTTTAATAGCAAAAAACCAGTGTTTTACACTGCTTTGATAGATATCCACGGCAAATAAATACTTCAATGAGGTATGACCGTTAAAAGTTATACCCGTTGATTTCCTTTGGTAATAAGACAAAATAAACGTTAGTTTGTTTGTCTGTACGCCAGATAAAACTTTCTATGGAGAGTTTGATCCTGGCTCAGGACGAACGCTGGCGGCGTGCTTTACACATGCAAGTCGAGCGATGAGATCCCTTCGGGGAAGGATTAGCGGCGAACGGGTGAGGAACACGTGAGGAATCTGCCTTCAACACTGGGATAACTCCGGGAAACCGGGGCTAATACCGGATACGAGGCCCGCAGGCATCTGTGGGTCTGGAAAGTTTTTCGGTTGAAGATGACCTCGCGGCCTATCAGCTTGTTGGTGAGGTAATGGCTCACCAAGGCGACGACGGGTAGCCGGCCTGAGAGGGCGACCGGCCACACTGGGACTGAGACACGGCCCAGACTCCTACGGGAGGCAGCAGTGGGGAATATTGGGCAATGGAGGAAACTCTGACCCAGCGACGCCGCGTGCGGGATGAAGGCCTTCGGGTTGTAAACCGCTTTCAGCAAGGAAGAAGCGAAAGTGACGGTACTTGCAGAAGAAGCACCGGCTAACTATGTGCCAGCAGCCGCGGTAATACATAGGGTGCAAGCGTTGTCCGGAATTATTGGGCGTAAAGAGCTCGTAGGTGGTTCGTCACGTCGGATGTGAAAATCTGGGGCTTAACCCCAGACCTGCATTCGATACGGGCGAGCTAGAGTGTGGTAGGGGAGACTGGAATTCCTGGTGTAGCGGTGGAATGCGCAGATATCAGGAGGAACACCAATGGCGAAGGCAGGTCTCTGGGCCATTACTGACACTGAGGAGCGAAAGCGTGGGGAGCGAACAGGATTAGATACCCTGGTAGTCCACGCCGTAAACGGTGGGCACTAGTTGTGGGAACCTTCCACGGTTTCTGCGACGCAGCTAACGCATTAAGTGCCCCGCCTGGGGAGTACGATCGCAAGATTAAAACTCAAAGGAATTGACGGGGCCCCGCACAAGCAGCGGAGCATGCGGCTTAATTCGACGCAACGCGAAGAACCTTACCAAGGCTTGACATATAGGGAAAAGTGGCAGAGATGTCATGTCCGCAAGGGCTCTATACAGGTGGTGCATGGTTGTCGTCAGCTCGTGTCGTGAGATGTTGGGTTAAGTCCCGCAACGAGCGCAACCCTCGTTCTGTGTTGCCAGCATTTAGTTGGGGACTCACAGGAGACTGCCGGGGTTAACTCGGAGGAAGGTGGGGATGACGTCAAATCATCATGCCCCTTATGTCTTGGGCTGCACGCATGCTACAATGGCTGGTACAAACGGCTGCGATACCGCAAGGTGGAGCGAATCCGATAAAGCCAGTCTCAGTTCGGATTGGGGTCTGCAACTCGACCCCATGAAGTCGGAGTTGCTAGTAATCGTAGATCAGCAACGCTACGGTGAATACGTTCCCGGGGCTTGTACACACCGCCCGTCACGTCACGAAAGTCGGTAACACCCAAAGTCAGTGGCCCAACCGCAAGGGGGGAGCTGCCTAAGGTGGGATCGGTGATTGGGACGAAGTCGTAACAAGGTAGGCGTACCGGAAGGTGCGGCTGGATCACCTCCTTTCTAAGGAGCTTTCTTTAGATAAGTGGAGCATTGACTTTAATTTTCCCCACATTTACTTTTTAAAATTCATTTTAAATTTTACTTGTTGATAAATATTGCGCGTTGTTGGGTCCTGAGGGTACGAACCCTCTGGAGTTAATTAATAGGTGAAAATGTTTTTATCACTTTAAGAAATTAAAAATAAAGATAACTCATCAATGTTAATTAACATCGCCCGTACCTTGAGAACTACACAGTGAACGCGAGCATCTTTGTAATAAATGTAGAAATAAATTAATAAGTGCAAATGGCGGATGCCTAGGCACCAGAAGCCGATGAAGGTCGTAGGAGGCTGCGAAAAGCCTCGGGGAGCCGCCAACCAGGCTTCGATCCGAGGATTACCGAATGGGGAAACCCGGCTGGAGTAATGTCCAGTCATTTCTCTCTGAATAAATAGGAGAGTCAAAGGTAACGAGGGGAAGTGAAACATCTCAGTACCCTCAGGAAGAGAAAACAACCGTGATTCCGTTAGTAGTGGCGAGCGAACGCGGAAGAGGCTAAACCAATCATGTGCCAAGCCGGCAGGCCTTGCATGATCGGTGTCGTGGGACTAAATGAAATTAACTGCCGTTAATTTAACAAGTCAGAAAATAATGAAATAGATGAAGGACGTGGGAAAGTCCGGCATAGAAGGTGAGACCCCTGTAGTCGAAATTTCATTATCTTGTTTTTAGTATCCCAAGTAATACCGGACTCGTGTAATCCGGTATGAATCTGGCGGGACCACCCGCTAAGCCTAAATACTCTCTGGTGACCGATAGTGAACAAGTACCGTGAGGGAAAGGTGAAAAGAACCCCGCAAGGGGAGTGAAATAGAATCTGAAACCGTTTGCATACAAACCGTTGGAGCTGCCTTGTGCAGTGACAGCGTGCCTTTTGAAGAATGAGTCTACGAGTTAGTGTGATGTGGCAAGGTTAACCCGTCGAGGGGAAGCCGTAGCGAAAGCGAGTCTGAATAGGGCGAATAAGTCGCATCATCTAAACCCGAAGCGAGGTGATCTCGCCATGACCAGGTTGAAGCGCGGGTAAGACCGCGTGGAGGACCGAACCCACTAATGTTGAAAAATTAGGGGATGAACTGTGTGTAGGGGTGAAAGGCCAATCAAACTTCGTGATAGCTGGTTCTCTCCGAAATGCATTTAGGTGCAGCGTCACGTGTTTCTTACTGGAGGTAGAGCTACTGGATGGCCGAGGGGTCCTACAAGATTACCAACGTCAGCCAAACTCCGAATGCCAGTAAGTGAGAACGTGGCAGTGAGACAGTGGGGGATAAGCTTCATTGTCGAGAGGGAAACAACCCAGAACAGCAACTAAGGTCCCAAAGCCTGTGCTAAGTGGAAAAGGATGTGAAGTCGCATAGACAACCAGGAGGTTGGCTTAGAAGCAGCCACCCTTAAAAGAGTGCGTAATAGCTCACTGGTCAAGTGATTTCGCGCCGACAATGTAACGGGGCTCAAGCACAGCACCGACGTTCTGTCATTCACACACTATCCCGGTCGCAAGATCCAGGAGTGTGGATGGGTAGGAGAGCGTTGTGTAACTAGTGAAGCGGCGGAGGAATCCAGCCGTGGAAGTTACACAAGTGAGAATGTAGACATGAGTAGCGAAAGACGGGTGAGAAACCCGTCCACCGAATGACCAAGGGTTCCTGAGCTAGGCTAATCCGCTCAGGGTAAGTCGGGTCCTAAGGCGAGGCCGACAGGCGTAGTCGATGGACAACTGGTTGATATTCCAGTACCCGCAATAAACCGTCCATGACGAATCAATAATGCTAAGTGTTTGAAGTTGGCTAGCAATAGCTGATGGAGCGCACGACCCAAGTTGTTAGTAGTCAAGCAATGGAGAGACGCAGGAAGGTAGTCCAACCCAGGCGATGGTTGACCTGGGGTAAGAGTGTAGGAGGTTCTGTAGGAAAATCCGCAGAACAATCTCTGAGACTTAATGCCGAGCCGTAAGGCGAAGTGGATGATCCTATGCTGCCAAGAAAATCTTCTAGCGAGGTTTATAGTGGCCCGTACCCGAAACCGACGCAGGTGGTCAGGTAGAGAATACCAAGGTGATCGAGAGAATCGTGGTGAAGGAACTCGGCAAAATACCCCCGTAACTTCGGGAGAAGGGGGGCTAATTTTTGTGTAGAGGTTTACCTTCGAAGCATAAGTTAGACGCAGAGAATAGGCTCAAGCGACTGTTTACCAAAAACACAGGTCCGTGCGAAGTTGCAAAACGATGTATACGGACTGACGCCTGCCCGGTGCTGGAAGGTTAAGGGGACTGGTTAGCCGCAAGGCGAAGCTGAGAACTTAAGCCCCAGTAAACGGCGGTGGTAACTATAACCATCCTAAGGTAGCGAAATTCCTTGTCGGGTAAGTTCCGACCTGCACGAATGGCGTAACGACTTGAGCGCTGTCTCATCCGTAAACTCGGCGAAATTGCATTACGAGTAAAGATGCTCGTTACGCGCAGAAAGACGGAAAGACCCCGGGACCTTTACTATATCTTGATATTGGTGTTCGGAACGGTTTGTGTAGCATAGGTGGGAGACTTTGAAGCGGGCACGCCAGTGTTTGTGGAGTCATCGTTGAAATACCACTCTGATCGTTTTGAACTTCTAACCTCGGTCCGTAATCCGGATCAGGGACAGTGTCTGGTGGGTAGTTTGACTGGGGCGGTCGCCTCCCAAAAAGTAACGGAGGCGCTCAAAGGTTCCCTCAATCTGGTTGGTAATCAGATGTCGAGTGTAAGTGCACAAGGGAGCTTAACTGTGAGACAGACATGTCGAGCAGGTGCGAAAGCAGGAACTAGTGATCCGGCGGTGGCTTGTGGAAGCGCCGTCGCTCAACGGATAAAAGGTACCCCGGGGATAACAGGCTGATCTTGCCCAAGAGTCCATATCGACGGCAAGGTTTGGCACCTCGATGTCGGCTCGTCTCATCCTGGGGCTGGAGTAGGTCCCAAGGGTTGGGCTGTTCGCCCATTAAAGAGGCACGCGAGCTGGGTTCAGAACGTCGTGAGACAGTTCGGTCCCTATCTTCTGTGCGCGCAGGAAACTTGAGAAGGCCTAACCCTAGTACGAGAGGACCGGGTTGGACGAACCTCTGGTGTGTCGGTTGTTTTGCCAAAAGCACCGCCGATTAGCTACGTTCGGAAGGGATAACCGCTGAAAGCATCTAAGCGGGAAGCTCGCTTCAAGATTAGGTTTCCCACCGGTTTACCGGGTAAGGCCCCCAGCTAGACGACTGGGTTGATAGGCCGGAAGTGGAAGAGTCGCAAGACTTGGAGCTGACCGGTACTAATAGGCCGAGGATTTAACTACAAAGTTGCTACGCGTCCACTGTGTGGCTCTCGAGATACGGTCTCGAGATCCACGATCAAATGAAAAGGCTTGACCCCTTTTTATTTTAGACCGAAAACTCAATAGCGTTTCGGCGACCATAGCGAGAGGGAAACACCCGGTCCCATTCCGAACCCGGAAGTTAAGCCTCTCAGCGTCGATGGTACTGCAAGGGTGACCTTGTGGGAGAGTAGAACGTCGCCGGACTTCTTTTATAAAAAGGGGCGCTTTAACGAGCGCCCCTTTTTTATTTCTCTATCATTTAATTAGCAAACAAAGATTGGAGTATGACAATGGAAGATAAAAACAAACGTCCATCACGTCCTGCTTCTTCTCGCCCATCAGGGCCAAATAATGCACGCCGGCGTGAAGATTTGCCTGCCCGCGGGGGATCTTCTAATCGCCAAGGAGCACCTCGTCAAACGCGTGATGGATCAGATCCACGCGGTGCACGTCCTGCACCTATTGATCGCGAACAATCACGTCTTCGTCCACGAATTTTTGAACCAGATATTCCAGATGAGATTACTGGTGAAGAGTTAGATAAATCTTTACGAGCAGAACTTCTCTCACTCTCTGCTGAAAATGCAAAAGTTGTTGCCAGACATTTAGCCTGTGTGAATTTATATGCAGAAGATGATCCACAACGCGCTCACAAACATGGAGTAGCTGCTGCCCATCATGCAGGTCGCTTAGCTGTTGTCCGCGAATCTGCTGGCTATGCCGCATATCGCGCAGGTTATTATGATATTGCGCTCAAAGAACTACGTGCATCCCATCGAATCTCAGGTGATGTTTCGATGTGGCCGGTAATGGCAGATTGCGAACGTGGCCTTGGAAACCCTCTGAAAGCATTGAATTTGGCTGGTTCTGATGAGGTTAAGCGATTAGCAAAACCAGAAGAGATTGAAATGCGCATCGTTGCATCTGGTGCGCGTCGTGATCTTGGCGAATTTGATGCAGCTGTTGTCACACTTACTTGCAAAGAGCTCAAGAACGAGCAAGAGGAGTGGGCAGTGCGATTGCGCTATGCCTATGCCGATGCTCTCGAGGCTGCTGGGCGTAAGGAAGAGTCACAAGAGTGGTTTTCAAAGTGCGCAGAGATCGATACTGAAGAGGTAACCGATGCTGCCGAGCGCTGTTTGTAGATAATTATCCACATCACCTAAATCCTTTTCGCCTTCTCTGTCAGTTGTTCTGGTAATCATCATGCTTCCAATAAAAGAAGAGATGGGTTGTGCCATGAGTGAGAAAAAAGCGAAGAAAAAAAATGTGGTAACTGAAGTAGAGCAAGAGGATTTCTCCCTTAATGATCTTCTCTTGAGAGGTCGCATTTCTGCTGCCGCACTTGAGAAAGAGCTGCCGTCGGGGGATAAGGTCGTTGAGTTTCGCCTCATTGTTTCTAGGCAGCGACGAGATGGTGTTGACACCTTAGATATCGGCGCTTGGAGCGCTAAATCACGCCGTATCGCGCTGACGTTAAAGCCCGATGAGTGGGTTGAAGTATCAGGTTCTATTCACAGGCGTTTTTGGACCGGTGCTGGCGGACTTGCAAGCCGTTGGCAGGTTGAAGCAGTTGAGATATCTCGAATTTAGGTAGGCTTGGCGCTATGGCCAATGACATTTTTTCAACTCTGCGTACATACCTTAATAAGGTAAGTGACGGAGACAAGAACGCTTCAGAGGTAGCTTCAACTGTCAATCAATGGCTGCGCGAAGGCGGCGAAGCTCTAAAAATTAAAGTTGAAGATGAGGTTGAACGCTCAGTTTCCAAGATGGGTTTTGTTAAGCGCGGAGAGTTCGAAGCTCTGAAAGAGGAAGTCGCTCGTTTGAAGATGAGCAAGCCCGTTAAGAAAGCAGCTGCACCTAAGAAGAAAACTGTCAAAAAAACTGCGACAAAGAAGACGAGCAAGAAATGACAACTGCCTCTGAACACACACAAGGTGAGAATTTAGTAGAAGAGATTCGAAGTGAATTGGTGGAAATCGATTCGATGAAGGTTAACGATCATGGTGATCGCTATGAACAATTGCATCAGAAACTATCTTCTGCACTTTCATCTATCGATGGGTTGTAAGTAGAGCGCGTGAAAATTCGTCTTGATGCTGAGTTGGTGCGCCGGGAGTTTGCCCGTTCGCGCGAACAGGCATCGGATTTAATTGAAGCCAGATCAGTTTTAGTCAATGGAATTCCAGCAACAAAGCCAGCAACAATGGTAGATGCTGAAACTTCTATAAAACTGCATGGTAAGCGAGATGATTTTGTCTCCAGAGGCGGGCATAAATTAGCTGGCGCACTTGATGCATTTTCAGGTGTCGAAGTTGAGGGCAAAAGGTGTTTAGACGCAGGGGCATCAACCGGGGGATTTACCGATGTACTACTGCGCAGGGGAGCCGAGAAGGTAGTTGCAGTAGATGTTGGTTATGGACAACTAGCGTGGGAGCTTCGCCAAGATCCACGCGTAGTAATTCATGATCGCACCAATATCCGTCATTTGACTGGTGAAGTCATTGGTGAACCTATAGATCTAGTTGTCGCTGATCTCTCTTTCATCTCCTTAACTCTTGTATTACCCGCATTAGCTGGGGTCTCAAAGCCTGAAGCCGATTTTGTGGTGATGGTGAAACCACAGTTTGAAGTGGGGCGGGAAAAGCTGGGAGCCGGGGGAGTTGTTCGTGATCCAGCGCTTAGAAAAGCTGCAGTGATAGAGGTGGCAGATTCTGCTTATGATGTCGGTCTTGGAACCTTAGGCATTGCTGCCAGTCCACTCCCTGGACCAGCTGGAAATGTTGAATATTTCTTGTGGCTGCGTCGAGGAGCCCAAGAGATTAATCATGAGGCGTTAGATCAAGCGATAGCGATAGGACCGCAATAAATGAGTGAGCGCAATCTTTTACTTGTCTGCAACCCTTCACGTAAGGAAGCGGTAGATGCGGCGACGGTTCTTGCGAAAGATTTTGCAGATGGGGGATTCTCACTTTTTACAATCTCTGATGTAGTGATTCCAGGAGTTGCTAAGTGTGATGTCGAATCTTTGCCACAACTTGAGGTTGCCGTCGTGTTGGGTGGGGATGGCACAATGTTGCGTGCTGCAGAAGTTGCTCGGGTGCAGGAAATTCCATTGCTGGGTGTGAATTTAGGACATGTTGGATTTTTGGCCGAAGTTGAGAAGCCACCACTTGCGACAATCGTTTCAGCAATCACAAAGCGTGAATATGTATTGGACTCACGAATGGTTTTGCAATATGCAGTTAAACGAAAGGGTGAAACTGTTGCTGAGGGTTGGGCACTCAATGAAGTAACTGTCGAGCGCGAGCGATCATCGATGGTGGAACTCTTTCTTGAAATCGATGGTCGACCTATCTCACGTTGGGGTTGTGATGGTTTGATTTGTTCCACACCAACAGGTTCAACTGCCTATGCTTTTTCGGCAGGCGGCCCCGTGGTATGGCCTGAGGTTGATGCACTTGTTGTCTTGCCAATCTCAGCACATGCCCTTTTCTCACGTCCACTTGTGATTTCTCCACAATCTGAAATTGTTGTTAATGTGGAATCCAAAGAATCAGTTTTATCAGCTGATTCATTGAGAAAGTTTGCATTGCAGTCAGGTGATCGTGTTGTTATTACTAAGGATTCTCATGTTGTTAAACTCGCGCATTTAGCTAACACCGTCTTTAGTGATCGGTTGGTGGCTAAATTCAAACTTCCCGTTGAGGGTTGGCGCGGTGAGTGATCGCACATTTTTAGAAGAAATATCTATTCGCTCTATCGGAGTTATTGAGCACTCCACACTTGAAATATCCCCGGGTTTAACTGTCTTAACGGGTGAAACAGGCGCAGGTAAAACAATGATTCTGACTGCGCTTAATCTGATTTTAGGGGGCAAAAGCGATAGCTCACTCGTTCGAAAGGGGAGTGAAAGGTTAGTTGCCAGTGGCAGCTTTAGCGTCCCAAGGTCTTTGCAGAATTCTTTTGAGGAAAATGGTTTGCAAGTTGAAGACGGACAGTTAATTCTTACAAGGACTGTTAATGCTGATGGCAAAAGTAAAGCCACAAGTAATGCTATTGCTGTGCCATCTAGTGTGTTGGCTGCTGCGAGTGAGAACCTAGTAGAAGTACATGCCCAAGCAGCGAATTTAAACATGACTAAATCTGCCAAGCAAAGAGATTTGCTAGATCGATTTGGTGGCAAAGCGTTAAATAGTGCGTTGATGAACTATCAGAGCGAGCTAGCCAACTATCACGACTTGAAGTCTCGAATATCTGCCATGAAGAAGAGCATTGATTCAAGGGATGCACAGTTAGTTGAGTTGCGTGAGTTTGCAGCTGTGATGGGGAAGTTGAAGTTGGAACGCGGTGAGCTGCAAGAGATCACTACTGAGATTGGGCGCTTATCTAGCGTTGAGGATCTGCGATTGGCTGCACAAAGCGCCTCTTTTGTTATTGAAGAGGAGGAGTCGGGTTCTCTTACTACCCTTGGAATCACTAGGAAATCACTAGATTCTGTTCGGGTAAAAGATCCACAAATCGAAGAGCTTTATCAAAGGGTCAGTGAAGCTTTCTTCTTAGTCGACGATGCTAGAAGTGTTCTTGCTTCTTATATATCCAATCTAGAGGCCGATCCCGCTCGCTTGGAGTATCTGAATAGTCGAAAAGCTGAGATCAATGCACTCATTAAAAAATATGGCGGTGCACAATCTGCCGATGATGAACTTATTGCACTTATCGAACGCTTTGAGAGTTCAAAGAATTCCATTGCTGATCTTGAAGGCGGGGATGAGCGTTTAAAGGAGCTGGAAACTGAACTTGTTGGGATCAAGAAAAAGCTTGTAACAGCTGCGAAATCACTGACAAGTCTTAGAAGTGAAAATGCAGCCAAGTTGTCCAAAGAAGTTAGTAAAGAGATTCAGCAGCTTTCTATGCCACACACTTCATTCCATTGCCAGGTGCAGAGCGCTGACTACAACGCATTGAAAGAATCTGATTTCACGGCCCTTGGTTGTGATGAGATTGCAATGCTTATTCAAGGACATAAAGACGGACCACTTGTTCCACTTGCTAAAGGTGCAAGTGGTGGTGAAATGTCTCGAGTGATGTTGGCGCTCGAAGTAGTGCTGGCAGCAACACATCCGGTGGGAACATATGTCTTTGATGAAGTAGATGCTGGTGTTGGTGGTAAAGCTGCCATCGAAGTTGGCCGACGTCTGCATGCTTTGTCTAAGCATGCTCAAGTCATTGTTGTGACTCACCTGCCTCAAGTTGCCGCTTGGGCTGATTCTCATTTTGTAGTCACGAAGAACTCTGATGGTTCAGTTACTGAAAGCAATGTGACTAAAGTGGTGAAAGAGGATCGCATTGAGGAGATTGCACGCATGTTGGCGGGTATGGAGAGCTCTGTGAGCGCTCGTGAACACGCCACTGAACTCCTAGAACTGCCTTTGTTGAAGCGATAGGCAATCCGATGATAGGTTGGTCTCCCATGGGCCAACCTCATGTGACGAAACACTTGTTTGTAACTGGCGGAGTCGCCTCATCACTTGGCAAAGGACTCACCGCCTCATCACTAGGCAGGTTATTAGTAGCCCGAGGCATCCGTGTAACGATGCAAAAGCTTGATCCTTATCTCAATGTTGATCCTGGCACCATGAATCCATTTCAGCATGGTGAAGTTTTTGTTACCGATGATGGCGCGGAAACAGATTTAGATATCGGTCACTACGAAAGATTCCTCGATACCAATTTACATGGATCCGCTAACGTCACCACAGGTCAGGTGTATTCGCGCGTTATTGCACGAGAGCGTCGGGGTGAGTATTTAGGCGAAACTGTTCAAGTTATTCCACATATCACTAATGAGATCAAAGAGCGCATTCGAGCAATGACCTCACCAGATATTGATTTAGTGATTACTGAGGTTGGCGGAACTGTCGGAGATATTGAATCGCAACCATTCCTGGAATCTATTCGTCAGATTCGTCAAGAGGTTGGCCGCGATAATGTTTTCTACTTACACGTTTCTTTGGTTCCATATATTGGCCCATCAGGTGAATTAAAGACCAAGCCGACGCAGCACTCTGTCGTTGCACTCCGCAGTATTGGTATTGCTCCGGATGCAATAGTTTTGCGTTCAGATCGCGAGATTCCTCTTGCAGTGAAGAAGAAGATTTCACTGATGTGTGACGTGGATCTTGAGGCAGTTGTTGCTGCTATGGATGCACCTTCCATATATGACATTCCCAAAGTGTTGCATTCAGAAGGCTTAGACGCCTATGTTGTTAAGCGTTTAGATCTAGGCGGCCATGCGGTGGTGTGGGGTGAATGGGATACCTTGCTCCAGAAAGTCCATCATCCTAAGCACCATGTTCGAGTCGGCCTTGTCGGAAAATACATTGATCTGCCAGATGCTTACCTTTCAGTTTCTGAAGCTCTACGCGCCGGTGGTTTTGCAAATGAAGCAAAGATTGAAATTGTTTGGATTCCAAGTGATGAGTGCGAAAGTACAGAAGGTGCCAAGAAGCATCTGAGTGGCTTGGATGCCATTGTTGTTCCTGGGGGTTTTGGAATTCGAGGCATTGAAGGAAAAGTTGGTGCGCTTAAATTTGCCCGTGAAAACAAGATTCCAACGCTGGGATTGTGTTTAGGGTTGCAGTGCATGGTGATTGAAGCTGCTAGAAACCTAGCTGGCATAAAGGATGCTATTTCTGCTGAGTTCTCTGATTCTGGAACACCAGTGATAGCAACTATGGATGATCAAAAACATGTTGTTGCAGGACAAGGTGATATGGGCGGCACAATGCGCCTGGGTCTCTATAAAGCAGATCTACTCAAAGGATCAGTAGTAGCAGATACGTATGGATCACTTGAGATTTCAGAGCGCCATCGTCATCGCTATGAAGTCAACAATAAGTATCGTGATCAAATTTCTAAGGCTGGCTTAGTTTTCTCAGGCATGTTTGCCGAGCGTGACTTGGTGGAGTTTGTGGAACTGCCTCAACAGGTGCATCCTTACTACGTAGGAACACAGGCTCACCCAGAGCTACGTTCACGTCCAACTAAGCCACACCCACTCTTTGTTGGATTGATTAAAGCGGCGGTAGCAGCGAAAGGTAAGTAAATGATCGTTGGAGTACCTAAAGAGATGAAGGTCCACGAATCACGAGTTGCTATCATGAAAACCGTAGTCAAAGCGCATGGATATGCAAACGTTGAATTTTGATTTAGTCTCCACATCGTTTCTCAATCATTTAACAATTGAACGTGGATTATCTGTGCACACTATTGCGGCATACCGCAGAGATTTAGTTAAGTTCGAAAACTTTCTCAACGGAAGACCTCTAGGCGAAGTTGACCCACAAGTTATCTCTGAATTTGAAGTATCCCTCAAGAGTGCTCAAGCATCACCTGCGAGCATTAGTCGAATCAATTCTACTGTGCGATCTTTTTTTAAACATGCCATGAGTGAGTTTGGAGTAGCTAATCCAACTTTCGAGATGTCTCCAAGCCAATCAAAGCGGCGACTACCAAAAGCGTTAACGGTGGAGCAGATTATGTCTTTGATCAATGCTGCTTATAGGGAGAGTGAACCCATAACTCTTCGAGATCAAGCAATGATTGAGCTGCTCTATAGCAGCGGTGCTCGAGTCTCTGAACTTGTGGGGATCAATATCGCGGATATCGCCAGTGTGCAAAGCGCAGATGGTGAAATCACTACTCTCAAACTTCGTGGAAAAGGCTCTAAGGAGCGAATAGTTCCACTGGGCTCTTTTGCAACAAAGGCCATTACTGATTACTTAGTTCGCATACGTCCCATGCTTGCCGCTAAGAGTTCTAAAACCAATACTGCCCTCTTTCTTAACTCCAGGGGAGCGCGCTTAACGCGCCAGTCCGCCTGGAATATGGTGATTAGAACGGCAAAAGATGCTGGAATGGAAGCCCATGTTTCACCCCACGTCTTTAGGCATTCATATGCGACACATTTATTAGATGGTGGGGCTGATATTCGCGTCGTTCAAGAGCTATTGGGGCATGCCTCAGTGACTACAACGCAGATATACACCCTTATAACTATCGATAAAGTTCGAGAAAGTTATTCACTCGCTCATCCTCGAGCACGCGGTTAGTAGTTCTTAGAGTCCGCGCAGACGGCGAGCAAGAATACTTTGATCACCTTTTGCTTCAAGATCAGCAATGATGACAGCAATTGATTCGCGAACAATACGACCGCGATCAACTGCAAGTCCAAGATCTCCGCGAAGTTGCAAACGGGCTTGATCTAATTCAAAGAGCTCATCAGGAGATAGATAGACCGTGATTTTTTCATCATGGCGCTCACGTCCAGAAGGTGAACGATCAACTGTTGTCACACGACGGCGAGCAATAGTGCGAACACCCTTTTTGCTAGATGGTGCCTTTGGTGTTGCAATAGCTGGTGGCACAAGTGGTGCAGGTGTTTCACTTTGCGCAGGAACGGCGCTTAACGCTGGGGTAGTTGAACGAAATAATTCGTCGGCACCTGGAAGATTTGCTCTGCGTGTCATCGTGCGCCTCCTCGGGCAATAAGTTCTTTAGCTAGGCGGCGATATGAAGCAGCGCCACCGGAGCTGGTTGCGTATGTCGTGATTGGCTCCCCAACAACTGTTGTTTCAGGGAAACGAATTGTCTTTGCAATAATTGTCTCAAATACATCTTGTGGGAACTGCTCCAGAATACGCTCTAGAACTTGGCGGTTATGAGAAGTCTTCTTGTCATACATCGTTGCCAAAATACCAATAAGTCGTAGATTTGGATTTAGAAAAGTTCTGACTTTATCCAAGTTTCCCTTAAGTTCAATGAAGCCATGAAGTGCAAAATACTCACATTGCAAAGTAACGATAACTTCATCGGCTGCAACCAGTGCGTTAATTGTTAACTGTCCCATTGTTGGCTGGCAGTCGATCAAAATAACATCGTAGTAATCGCGCACAGAGCCCAAAGCGCGCTTGAGATATTGCTGGCCACCAATTTCGGCGCCAAGTGTTGTTTCAGCTGTTCCAAGGTCGCGGTTGGCAGGTAAGAAATCAAGGCCTGGCACTGCAGATTTAAGAACTATTGAATCGACATTTGCAGTTGGAGTCATCAGTGCGTAATAAACAG
>OFRL01000350.1_pt1 | contig 23127 bp, 31 predicted proteins | sample 1543121 | NCBI WGS metagenome assembly OFRL01 (sample SAMN07774228, study PRJEB24372) | wastewater metagenome | isolation source: Lake Maggiore Cannobio | place: Italy: Cannobio | collected 2016-01
CTTCTCATACTGTTTTTTTGCCTCAATCATTTTTTCCTTAAAAATGACACGATCATTATACATTTTCTCCATTAGTTCTGGAAGAAATCCACGAATATCCTTACGATACATCGCACCGTTAGGACAGACTGCATAATCCTTATACATTTCAAAGGTAAGTTGTTGATTGAGAATCTTATCTACAGTTACGGTAGGATGTCTTTCATCAACAAGAGTTTCTGGACTCACATTAAATTGCATAATTAAATGTGGATATAGACTATTTAAGTCAAAATTTACAACCCAATCATAAATGCCGGGAACAGGTTCTTTTACATAAGCACCGGCATACTTAGAATTCTTATCAGTTTTTTCTTTTGGTGGAATAACGATATTTTTCTTCTTTAGGTAGTTGTAGATAATAGTATCCCACATCCTAACCTGTGAAAATACATCCTCATAGTTTACTTTACCATCATATGCCATCGTAAGGGCAAGTTCAATTAGTTTCATTTTGTCTTCCAACCGGTCAACAAGTTCTACGTCAATAATATTGTATTCTACAAACTTTTGCCAACCCTTGCTATAAAAATCTTTAAACGTATCAAACTCGGAGTGATCCAGTTTTTTTTGCCCAAGTTCCACACTCACAATATGATCTAAACGATAAGATTCTTGTGCTTTATATGTAAATTTTTTATAAAGTTTGATATAATCAAGTTGGCTAATACCTCCAATATCATAGGAAATATGCTTTCTTCCAGAGATATAAGTTTCATCCTCAGTTACAAGTCCCCAAGGTGACATTCTCTTCATCAGTTTTTCGCCCAAAATTCTTTCTAGACGACGAACTAGATATGGAATATCATAAAGTTCACTATTCCAACCAGTAATAACTTCTGGAGTATTTTCCTCAATCATCCACCAGTGGATAAAATCATTTAAAAGACTATACTCATCAGAAAATGCTCTGTAAGAAACATTAGGTTGTTTATTATTAAATGGACCCAACCCCCAAGTACGAATCTGTTTGGTATTGTAGTCTTGAAGTGTAATAAGTAGAATTTCTTCGGCAGCATTTTCTACATCTGGAAATCCATTTTCCGATGCAACCTCAATATCAATTGTTGTTAGTTTAATTTTACCAATATCAAACTTAATTTCATTTTCTGGATATTTATCGGAAATGTACTGGTAAATATACTTCTCATTCCCATAGATTTTAAAATTTTCTACCCCAGTATACGTTTTAAAAAACTCTCTACAGTCTCTCACAGAACCCGGTTGAACTGCCTCAACATATTCACCATTCAGTGTTTTATATTTGGTTGGTTTTTTAGACGGAACAAAAAGAGTTGGAGAAAACTTCTCACGGGTCATAAAATGTCTACCATTTTCATAACCACGAACCAAGAAGTGGTCCCCAACCATTTGCACGTTTGTATAAAAATTCATCAGGTAGTTAGTTCAAGATACTTCGCAACAATTTCCGGAGTCGGTTCTGCTATTGTAAGAATACTATCAGAATGAATCATAAGTTCAGTCTGATTAGTAACCTCTGGCCAGGGTCTCATATCATCTATACTGAAAAACTGATATGGATTTATTAGTTTACAATCGGGTTCTCCAAGTTCAGATCCAATCTCAACAATTTCAGTAATTAATACAGTATCAACCTTCAAGAGAAGACACTTCACATTCCGTTCCATTTACCTTTTCCTCATACATTTTTTTAATATCTTTGACTGGTTCAACAATTGTCACAACCCAATCGGGTCGAACTGGAATCTCATTATCACTTGTAAAAAGAATCCAAGAAGAGAATGTTACACTTACAGTACCATCTTCAGATCCTATTGGTTCTTCAGTCAAGAAAATTGAATTACTGATCTGCATTTTATGTGGATTCGTAAACAAATACCCACATACCTTTTCATCAGAAATCAACTCCTTAATATCAGCAATTACTGATTCTCCAGATTTTAATAGAGCAATTTTTACAGACATTTTAGTTTTCCTCTCAATTCATTATAGCATAAAAAAGGGAGGTGTCAACTGGTTTTTGCCAGTTACCTCCCTGCGGCAACAATATTTTTGGGGCAGCCTCAAGTATTTATAGGTACTCTTTTCTGCTGTGGTGTTCCGGAACAATCTTACCTAATCGAATGGTAAGTAGTCCGTCTTCAAAGGTGACTTCTCGGACTTCGGTGTCATCGGAGAGTGTCCATGCTCTTTTGAAACTTCGTTGAGCCAAACCCTTGTGGACAAACGTCCTATCCGATTCTGTATCTGATTTTTGCCCTTCGACAAAAAGTTTTCCATACTCTGTGAAGACATTTACTTCCTCCTTTTTAAATCCTGCAAGTGCGATCTCTAAATGAGACTCTACATTATTTACCTGAATTAGATTGTATGGTGGATAATTATTTGTAGTTTCGTGAAGATTAAATAGACGATCAAAATATTCGTCCATTCCAATACTATTGCGAGTAATCCTATCCATCAAGGCAGGTAGATCCGCAGCAGTGTAACGTGCAAGGTTAGTCATTATAGTAGCTCCTTTTTTAAAGCGAGTTTGTTTTTTGTGGACCCCGAAGGCGTCCTTATTATATATCAGTCCATAATAAAAAGGGGAGTGTTGAACTCCCTACTTTATTATTCGGTTTTTTCTGCTTCTGTAATATGAGTCTTAAGAGCATCTTTCCATTGCTTTTCGGTATATCCACAAGCAATAAAAAATCTCCTTACCATTTCTAAAAATTGATTTTCATTTAGATATGGATCATCACATCTAACATCAACATTCTCTTCAGGCAAAATAAACTTAGCATCTGGATTTGTATGCCAAGCAGCATTTTCGTTAGTATGATTATAGTGAAATTGAAAACTTCCGGAAGACATTACTCAGCATCCTCTTCTCTCTTTTTCTTAGAACCAATATTGTATTTTGGTTCTAAAATCCAATCAATCTTTTCCTTATGAGGAAGAACTTTGATTTGATTAAGTGGAGCAATATCTTGAATTTTTGAAGCATCAACTACTTCAACCAATCCCCAATCAGCAATTAATTGAATAATACGATTACGACGCTGAATATCATTTACAGTTAGATTGGCGTGTTTGCCATCCAGAGCAAAAAGTTCCTTAAAGTGAGTAATAAAGTAACGACCTTGCTTGTGTAGAATATGGCAAGATTGATAAAGTTTCTTTTCCTTTCGTGAAGCAACTCCAATACGAGTCAAAGTTTCACGAACCTTCAAAAAGTCATCAGGTTCATTCAGGAGAACCTCTACCATCATATCGGGCGACCATTGTACAGTGGGTTCTTGAACGACACTCATTTTGTTCCTCCAGTTTCAAATTTCGATTTAATAAATGTTAGTTGCTCTTTTGTCAGAATCCTCAAAGCCTGCTGTGCCTTTTCATTACTATAATCATAATAACGCTTGACAATATCAAGATCTTCGATTTTATCTTTACGGAGCCAAGGAGAATATCTCCTTTTAACCCTCAGAATATTTATAAGAAAGTCATATTGCATTTTTTTAGGAAGAAAATGATACTGATTCAATTCATTCACAAACATAATGCAATCAATTTCTCCAGAGAGGCACCGATTAATAATATATGGAGCATACCCCTTCTCAGTTGAAGGATCTTCATCAATCAGGTTCTTCTTTGTTTGATTGATCGAGTTCAACCAGTCCTTCAATTCCATAATTAAAAAGTAGTAGTTCTTTACGTTGTTTTTGGTCTCTCATATATTCACCAACTGAACGCATCGTATAAGTCAGATCAAACTCTGCTGCATTCCAGTTCGCAAACCTATCTTTTACAAGTTGGTCCGAATTATAACTTACTAATTGATCCATAGTGTTAGCATCACAATCAGCAGCAAACTTATCGTGATCAAATCCTTTGTGCATTGATCCCTTACGCCCATAGAGATTATCCTTAATGTCATAAGGAGGGTCAAGATACATAAAAGCACCTTTATTTCCATCCATCAGATAATCATAGGAATAATTAGTTATACGCCATTTGGAGATAAGTTTAGAATACTCTGGCAGTTTTTCAATTCCCCTAAGACTAAAATTAGAATTAGATGCCTGTGGCGAAAATGAAGAACTTTCAGTCAGACCAGAGAAAGAGCACTTATTGATAATATAAAAATCAGCAGCACGATCAAGATTTGAACGACCTTCTTCGTGCAATTTATCCTTACAATAAAGAAATAGATCCCTTGCCAATTCTGGTTTATTGTTTGCTAATTTTATTCCTTCAAGATTATCTTTTAGGTCTGTTCCAAACATTTGAAGTTGTTGCCAGAAATTCACCAGAGGTTCATATAAATCATTTACCCAAATATCCAGATTGGGATACTTCTTGGTAATATGAATTGCTACAGAACCACCACCCAAGAAAGGTTCCCGAAACTCATCATAGTTTCGGAGGTCTGGGAAATACGGGTCCATCTTGATGCAAGCACGGGACTTGCCGCCGGGGTAGCGGCAAGGGGTCTTAAGAGATTTCATAATCAGGTCGGTGATACTTCAAATATTCCCAGAAGGTAAGTTTCATTTCTTTCTGCGTCATACCACAATGTTTGGCAGCAGCAGGAAGAGTCATTTTAGCACGAAAAAGTGCCTCATTTGATTCTTTTACATTTTCCGAAGTTGTTTTAACAGGTTCTTCTTTAAGATTCTTATATGAGATTTTATATGGGTTCATTTTAATCCTCCATTTCAAATTCTTCAAATTGATCAGCAGATACTTCATGCTCGCCAGCAATAAGATACCAATGCTTATCGTCACGAACACCAAGATATTTCATCTGACCATCATCAAAGATGTTTTCTCTCATTGCTGCCTGAATCTTATAATGAATAAGTTCTGATTTGGATGGTACTTTCATTTAAAATTGCACTCAAACTCACATTCTTTATAAATATTTATAGTAGTCATAATAAAAATGTTCTCCGATACAAAATATACAAAATGGTATTATAAAATAATCAAAAAATATTCAGTTTTTGATAAAAATGCTTTTACTGAGAAACATCATATTATCCCAAAAAGTCTTGGAGGTCAAGACATAGAAACAAATTTAGCTAGGGTTTCTCCAAGAGTTCATTATGTTCTCCACTTACTTTTGTTTAAAATGACCTCTGGAGCAGCAAAAAGAAAAATGTATTTTGCCGTTTGGAATATGAGTCATTCAAGAGCAGTTAAAAATGGATCAATGTATCAGGTATTGAGGGAACAATGCGAAGAGTATATGAGGTCTATAAGACCAAAAGAACCTTGGAACAAGGGAAAAAAGAATTGTTTTTCAGAAGAAACAAAGGAAAAATTTAGACAAACCAGAAAAGGAAAAATATATGGTAAAGTCTGGAAAATAAACTACAAAGGAATTGAGTATAATTCAATCAAAGAATGTATGGAAATAACTGGAGATAGTTATTATTTAATAACAAAATATGGTTCCAAGTTAGAAAAATACAGACCTTAAGAAAATACACACTCACACATAATTTCGGTCAAACAAGCAAGAAGATTAATCTCTTGGTCTGCAACAAATGCCGATTGATATTGATACTTTGCCACAACCAATACTGCGGCAGCAATAGAAGGTCCATCAAGAACATCGTACAAGGAGTCATAGATACGACGCAAAATGATATTGATGTCATTATCCAAATTGGAAACAACCCACTTACGAACTTCGGCAAAGTTCTTTTCTTTCAGATACTTGTTTAATTCATTTACGGAGATGTCCGAAAAGGATGCCAAAATGCCCGAATCAATTTCACCACTAACAGAATATCTTTGACATTCGTTAGTGACCCGTCTGAAGTCGGGGAAGTGCTTGTTTATCAGTTCCGCAAGGACCTTCGGATCATATCTGACGCCCTCCTTATCCAAGATGTTTTGTAGACGCTTGAAGAAGGATCCTGCCAACTTGGTCTTTTCTTTTCCTTTGATTGTGAAGTCAATGACGGCACATCGGGAATGGAGAGGTTCGATGATTTTGTTCTTGTAGTTGCAGGTAAAGATGAATCGACAATTACCAGCAAATTCCTCAATAAACGCCCGTAAGAGGAGTTGAACATCGTTGCTCGTGTTATCTGCCTCATCAATGATGATGACTTTGTGTTTAGCATCTGACGAAAGTGAGACGGTCGAAGCAAAGTTTTTCGCATTGTTTCGGACAGTATCGAGGAATCTACCTTCGTCGGATCCGTTGATGACATAACAATCTACTCCCAATTCATTACATAATGCCTTTGCAACAGTGGTTTTTCCTACACCAGCAGGACCACACAGAAGCAAGTTAGGCAGTTCGCCACTATTTAGAAAATCCTGAAACGACTTTTTGATACCTTCTGGTAGGATGCAGTCCTCAATTTTACGAGGTCTGTATCGTTCCACCCACAAGAAGTCAGTTCTGTCTGTGTTCATAGTATAAATAATAAAGGGACGATACTTTTCAACTAACTATGCTAATATACAAGATAGTCAATCAAATAAATGGTGATTTTTATATTGGGAAAACCGCCAAACCAAAAGAAGAAAGATTACAAAAACATTTTTATAGTGCTAATTATAACTCCCAAACATATTTACATAGAGCAATAAGAAAGTATGGAGAAATTAATTTTACCATAGAAGAAGTAGAAACACAACTACCACAAGAACAATTAGATGGAAGGGAAGTATTTTGGATTCAAGAACTAAATCCCCCATACAATATGACAAAAGGTGGTGAAGGTGGGGATACCAGCAAATCACCAAATTTTATTAAGGCAATCAAAAAACAACACTCCAATAGACTCCCCGAAAGTTATGCTTCATATGGGATGTTAGGTAAAAAGCAGTCAAAAAAATTTCACGAAGCAATTAAAAAAGCAAATTCTTACCCAGTTGTTTGTGAAGGAAAAGAGTTTTCATCAATTAAAGAAGCAGAGGAATATTATAAAAGTTTAGGGACACCAAAATCGGTTAGAAAAAGAATTGACAGTCCTAAACATCTTGACTGGTATAGAATTAGACCTAAAAGAAATTACTCATAATCAATCAAATCCACGAAGGTTTTCTTTGGGGCATACGGAGATAGTTGTCCGCAACCCAAGGTTTAGAGGCAATATACCTCTTATAAGCAGTAAAGGTGTCAATACTATCATCATACTTCCATTCATCGGGCATAGCACGGGCAAATGGTGTCACATCAGTAATCTTCCCCTTAGGAAACAAATAGTAAGCATCCACAAGAGTATTGTAGCACGAATGGGTCTTACCATATCGCAACGTATATTCATCACAGAGATTCATACCCCACTTAATTAACCAGTAGGCATTATCAATGGTCTTTGCCGCCCATTGAGTACAGGGGTGATTTCGGAAAGCACCTTTCTCCGTTGCATATGGAGTTCCATCTTTTTTAGGAAGAGTTCCATAATTATGATACCACTTGGATGCCACAATAGAAAGCATTTGACACGCCTCTAGGGGCATTTTCGTTATGTGCTTGTCGGGAAGTACGATTGCAGACTCTGCCGGAAATTCGGAAGTAACAAAAATATTCATCAGAAGCAATATTTCTTAAGATGGTAAAGAACTTCTTCTGGTTTATCTTCTAGATGATATGCTTCAGTTTCGTAAACGGCATAAGAACCAGTTGCCTTTACTGACCTCATAACATCATTCAGTTTGTATTGGTTCAGAGAAGCAGATATTCCCAACTTACCACCCTTACACGCTTGTGCAACGTGTACTGCTTCGTGATACACAGTTTCATTTACATAATGCTTTACTGGACTAATTGTGTTTTTGATATTATCTAAACAAATTATAAAATCAGGTGCCTTTAGAAGTCCAAATAACTGCTTGTCTCTGCAGACTGGAGCATTTTCTCTAACATTATAATTCTTTAGCATAATTTTGCTAATTATTTCCTGACCAGCAGGAGTCAAATAGAGTAGAAATTCCATAATAAAGAAGAAAGAATCAATTGAAGGTGCTGTCTGGTTCCAGAGCAATCCAGTAAGAGAGATTGTGCTTCGTGTTGGTGAATTGTGACAGAAGTTTCCGTGACACAACTACATTATAAGCACCAGAAACAATCTTACTGATGTTCTCAACCTTGAAGTTGAAAGTAAATTGTTCGTTAGTTTCACCCACAACAATGGAGTATTCGTTAGAAGTATCATTCTTCTTGTCACGAACCACCAGACGAATCACACCGGCATCACCGATTGCCGAAATATCGGGCAATTGATAAACGCCTGCCGCTTTCACCAGTTTTTCTAAGGAACCAGTTTCAAGTTGGAAGCACACATCCTCAGAAGGAAGTTTGATTTCCTTTTCTGGGGGGGAAATAATCACATTCGGGTCGGCATAGAAGTACTTGACTCTACGCTTACCTTCACGAATGGTAATATAAGAATTCTCAGTAAAATCAAGGTCTGGGTCCTGATGAAGACTCAAACCATTCAGGAACTGATTCAGGTCATAAACCGCAAATTCACGAGGGAAATCTTCGGTAATTTCTGCCTCTGCCAGAATGTTCTTGGCAATAGAAATTGTGCGAAGTTTATTACCCTGCTTGACGAGAATAGACTGATTGATACCAGCAAAATTCTTAAGGAGAGTCAGAGTATTGTCAGAGAGTTTCATAGTGTTTTCTTTCAGTTTCATAATAATCAACGAGTGAATTCAGTAAGTCCATTATCTTTACGAGTATAATGTCCATCAAAGTGAAGCAGTAGCATAGCATAATGAATGACTTTCATCAAATCACGCTTGTTACGCCCATCCTTGTCTCCATAACGAGAACCATACTTCAAGATGTTTGCCTGACAGAAACCTGCTGCCAGTCTTTTTGCTGCCATCAGGTCAATAGTCTGGATGTCGGCATAACCATCACTATCACCACAATAATGTCCGTGATAGGTAGTGGTCACATAATCTTCAACATCTTTGAGGATTTTATCTTCATTATATTTCCAAAGATGATTTTTTTTATCAGTCACAGTAACAGGAATTTTTGTAATATCGATTAAGTCATCGCTACCGCTAAATGTATATCTGGTAGCAAAGTTTTGTTCGTCTTCAGGTCCGTACATAATATCGTAAAGTAAACTCCAAGAATTAGTCAAAATAAGGGAAGGCATGGTTACCTTCCCCAATTATATCAGAAAGGAAGGTTAATGTCAATCTCCGTACCACCCTCAATAATCAGTTCAGGAGTTTCGGAAGGCATGACAAAATCAACATCAATCTTGTCATAGAGTTCCAAGAAGGCAGTCTTGGTTTCATCATCAAAACGATTGATACAAACCTGAATTGCCTTTGCCTTATCACCAAAGATGCTATAGGCACGGACGATATGAACCAAGCGGCGGGTGGAGATGATTTCCTCAATACCACCATCATAGAAGGTTTTACGAATCACATCGGACCAATCGCAAAGTCGCTTGCAGAAATCGCGGTCTTCCACACCCAAATCCAGAGCAATACCCTCAAGGATTTTCTGTTCGATTGCGGGAGCGGGATATGGTTGCTCAAAGGTCACACAGAAACGCTCCAGAAACGCTTCATTGAGCACGTTGGTGCCAATGAACCTACCGTCTTCAGAACCCTTACCCTTAGTGTTTGCGGTGGCAATCACGTTGAATCCGGGAGAGGGTTTGACGAACCGTCCGATTTTTTTCAGGAACACACCCTTACCTTCAAGGATGGATTGAAGGCACAGGATTTTATTGGAGGCAAGGTCAACCTCATCCAAAAGCAATACGGCACCACGCTCAAGTGCCTCAATCACGGGTCCGTTGTGCCAAGCAGTTTCACCGTTGACCAACCTAAATCCACCAATTAAATCATCCTCGTCGGTCTCAATAGTAATATTCACACGGATAAGTTCTCGTTTCAGTTGAGAACACGCCTGCTCCACACTGAACGTTTTACCATTACCCGAAAGACCCGTAATGAACGTAGGATAAAAAAGACGGGACTGAAGAATTTTTTTAACGTCAGCAAAACTACCAAACTTGACGAAGGTATCATCTTTATCAGGAATAAGATTCTGTTCTACGGCAGGAAGGGCAGCAGGAGCTTGATATGCCTGTTCCATTTTACCAACAACGGTAGGAGTAACTTCAAGATTCCAACGACCACGAGAAACTTTATAACCCTCAAGTTTGGAAGAAACTGTTTGATAGTTTGCTCCGTTAGATGCACACCATCCCCGAATATCGGCAGAAGTAACTTCGGTGCCAAAGAGTGCCTTGAGAGAAGTAATGATGTAGTCGGTTGTCACGGAATTTTTGCGAGACATAATGTAGTTAGGTGGTTTTGTTTAACTGAAGTAATTATAGCAATAAAAAAGGGGGTCGTGGGACCCCCTGTGACAGTTTTAGGATTGGACCTGCTGGTTTCGCAGTTTATCTATGTACTCAAGACTCGCACAATGACCCCTATAACCAGGATAATATTCATTCACCATAGCAGGAATACCCATAGCAGTAATCGCACTATCACACTTTACCCAAACTTCTTTGGTATCGTGATTTACTACGTGTTCTAATCTCAATTTAGTTTTCATAAGTAAATGTTTTGTTTTTGACTTTTGTATCAAACTCACCAGTTCTTCCTGGTTTCATTTTTCCAACTCCAACATTCTTACCTTTACCGGGCCAGGATGTTTTTGATGTTCCTTTCAGTGTAGCAGAACTCCCAGGTTTTCTTTGAATGAGCACAGAGTCTTGGTTGTCTTTAGATGAACCTTCAGGAGCATTACGCTTCTGTTGGAGTCCTCTTTCAGTTCCAAGTTTCTCTATAGTTTTCTTAAACCTCTTCTTACCCATTTTACCAGAAGAAACTACGTGAGATTTTTCACCCACTTTTTTCTCATCTGATGTTCCTGGGTTTTCGGTATATCTTCCCGAAACTTTAGTAGGTCCTGGAAGACCAGCACCCCTAATTCTCCTTTCGGTTCTTGAAGACCTTGCTTTATTTTCTTCTTTAGATTTGTCCCCCCTTTGTCCAGAGAGAATTGCCATCCCACCCTTTTCGGACTTACTCATTACGCGAGTAAGAGAAGTCTCTTGGATAGAATAGCATTCTACCATAAATTCCTGAAAGGTCTTCATTTTTATAAGCACTTTTTGAATATTTAGTTAGGCAACCAATTCAATAAATTCGCCAAGAATCTTCTTATTCATTTTTTTAGAACTCAAAGACTTGACAAAAGCAGATTTAATCTGTGCCTTTGAGGCATCTTCGGCAACCTTGAACTCACTATCACTATTGAGAGCAGATGAAGAAATACCAAAGTAAGTATGATATCCGGAGCAAGTAATGGCAAAACTACGTTCCTTCTTCCAGCGTGTCATTACTTTCAGATATTCATCTCCAGTATATCCGGTATAATTCCGAATAAAATGCCCAGCATCACGACTATCAAGAATACGCATTCCAATAAAATTCACACTGGGAAACTTATCACGAAGATTTCGGAGAAGAAGGTCCGTAAAAGAAGTACTATTATTCCAGTTTTTTTCAGAAAACTTATAGACATTTCCAGTCTTACGGTCCCGAAGATAAGCATTATCTCGAATATAATTGGTTCCCAAATAAGACTCTCCATTATCCCAGGTACGTTTGATTTCCTGATAATACTTCAGAGGAGCTGCTTCACCGTCAGTCAGAATTACACACTGGACTTTCTGAAGTTTATGTTCTTTCTGAAAATGTGGAAGAATTTGATGTAAGGCAACAAGTGACTCATTCAGTGGTGTTCCGGAAAGAGTTAGTTTATGAGGAGATTGATACTTACAATACCCACAACCAGAGCGGTCATACTGTTTGGCAACCCGATAGATGTTCTTGAGTTGAGTATCAAGAACCGAACTTTTTACCTTGCTGGTAAAGAGGTTCAAAAGACCAAATGTATAATCAACCACTAGTTCATTCTCTTTACGGACAGTATGTTCCTTGGGAGTACTAGTCACTTTACCATCGGCATCATATGAAGACCTATAGTTCCAATCATTTGTAAAGGCATAAACCTCAAAAGGAATATTCACCTTATTGCAGAACCAAATAAGATTATAAAGTTGCTTGACAGTATCCATAAGAACATTACTCATAGACCCAGACCAGTCCAGAACAAAAACCAGACCGTGATTTTTACCGGTGGCAAATGTGGTTACTTTCTTGAACAAATCCTCCTGATACTTATAGGTATGAAGTTTCGTACAGTCCAGAACACCAGTCTTAGAAACTGATGCTCTGGCATAAGAGTCTGCTGCCTTACGACACTCAAACTCTTTCACCAGATAATTGACTTCCTTTTGTGCCGAACGCTTAAAATCTACATACTCGGCATCCACTGTGGTAAAGATTTCACTATCCTCGTGAATAAAGAGTTGCTTCTCCCAAGTTTCTTTACAAGTATTGTGAATAATTTGATTAGAAATAATCACCGAATCCAGATTCAATTTAGGAACTTCAATATAATTAGTTTCTTGAATGTTGTTATTCACTAGTTCCTTAAGGTTTTCCTCAAGAGAATTCATAGTCTTCACATCTGGTTCAGAGTGTTCTCCACCAGTTTGTTGAGTATTCTGATCCTCAAACTTTTCGCCTTGAGTTTGTTGTTCAGACCCAGAGGTTTGTTGCTTATCACTCTCACCTTCACCATCCTCTTCAGGAGAAAGTTCTTCTTGTTCTTCTGGTTGGTCTCCGGCACCAGAACCGGGAGACTGTTCGTGATTATCAAGACTCGGAAGTTTCGTTTGTTCTTCCTGCTTTTGCCTACAGTATTCATAAAGAACTTTAGCAGCATCCAGAGTTTCAGTAAAAGTCTCTGCCTTACCAATCATATCTACAATTTCTTGCTCTCTCTTGGTGAATTCAAGAGTCAGGAAATTACCAACCTTGAAGTAAAGATTCACACGGTCGGCAAGATTATAGGTTGAAAGGTCATCATCACCAACCTGAAAGAAATCATCTTCCTGAAGTTCCCGATAGGCACCATAGAAGGTTTTTGCTAGACCGGCATAACGGCGTTTGATGAGTTTCTCCACACGAGCATCCTCACATACATTCACAAACTGTTGAGGAACCCGAACCTGCTCCGTCCAGTCTTCATCAGGCGTGTAAAGGGCGTGAGAGACTTCGTGAGCAACCAACATATCATAAACTCCATTACTTGCCTTCTGCCACATAGGAAGCGTCAGGACCCGTGTATGAACATTAAAGCAGGCAGTCTCAACCTTTTTGTGTTCAACAATCAGGTCTTCCGTTGCCAGAAGACGGGCGAGCATACCTTTTACTTCAAAATTTACGGTCATCGGAGTTCGTTTGTCTTATGAACGTATTATACAAAAAAAGAGGGTCTTGAGAACCCTCTGTGTGCCAGTTTTGGAAGTGGTCTCAATTATCACTATCAGAGGGACGACGCTTTTGTAATTTTGCTTTTAATGTATTCTGGTCTTGTCCATGCATTTTACCATCTGCTCTAGTTCTATACTTATTAGGTCTTTGAGTTCTTGATTGTGGCCTTTCTTGACGCTTACCAGTTCTTGAATCTGTGCGACCAAAAGTTCGGGAATCGGCGTGATCATCGGCATTTTTAACAGCTTCGTCTCCAAACTTCTTTCCAATACGATCACGAAGTTTATTGGTGTTTTTTATTCTATCGGGACCATCATCACCATCAAACTCAGAAGATCTTCTTATACCATATACAGTTGTAGCAGTCTTCTGTGAGATTTCCATAATATCTTCTCTCCACTCTTCACTCATATTTGCCATAATGACGAGAGCACTCTCATTCGTATCGGCATAACCTTCGGCAACTAGGTGCTCAAGAACAGTATCAAAAGTATCATACTCCATTTCCATATTCAATCTTGCCTGCCTTGGAGTTGGTTTTGCGACAGCAGTTGATGCTGCTGGTGTTGCTGCTGGTGTTGCACCTACACTTGATCTAGCAGCAATAGCACGGGTATCTGAAGAAGCATTTCCAGTATTAACAGCAGCACCTTGTCTTACTTGAGATCTGCCGATCATATCGGTAATACTAGTATCTCTTTGTCTGGGAGCAGAAGGTGCTGGTGTTGGTGTTGTGGTTGCTGTGGGTTTTGTTGTTCCTCCGGGAGGTGTAGTAGTTCTTGCGCCAGTAGGTGCTGGTGTAGCAGGTTGCTGTCTAGGAGCAGGTTGCTGTCTAGGAGCAGGTGCAGCATCGGGACCTACTCTTCCAGGTCCTACAATCTTAGGTCCTACAATCTTAGGTCCTACAATCTTAGGTCCTACATTCTTAGGTCCTACCCACCCTACACCTGGACCATGAAATGTACTTCCAGCAGGGCGAGGAGGAGCTTTACCAAAATTTGCTATGGAACTAGCAACATTACTTACAGCAGTATCTAACTTATTGGGCTTAGTTTTAGTATTTCCCCCTAGATTAGTTCCATAAATTTCTTCCAAATAAGACTCATACATCTCTTCCCAAGTATAATCACTTAGGTCATAACCCTCTTCTATAAGTGAATTGACCCAAGTTTCAACTTCTTCCCAAACCTGCTCTTCGGTGAGTTCTTGAGGAGCATATACTGCTTGGTATGCCTCCATCAACCCATATGCATCAGCACCTGTAAGTCTTGACATCTTTTCTTATAAGTTCTTTATAGTTTTATTTATAAAAAAAGAGAGTCTCAAGGACTCTCATTAGATTTATTATTCAACCAAATATAAGAATAATCGTGGTCTCCAAAAAGGACATCATCATATTCGGCAGCATCTTTATAAGATTTTATAATTTCTTCTTCACACCACTCATCGTAATTTCCATCACTATTGAGTATTTTTGGTGTCACAACTTAAATCCTGAGAAGGTGTCTGCAGCAACATCCTGTTTAATACCACCAATCAAATATTGTTCTACTTCCACTTCCTGTGGGCTAACTTGAAGGCATTTGGAATTAAGCCAATGGTCGGTCCAAGGAAGGGGATTATTCTTCGCAGGAATATCATAGAGTGGGCGAAGACCAATTGCCTTCATTCTGCGGTTGGCAGTCCATTCAACATACTGGCAAAGAAGTTTATCATTCAGTCCAATCATTGAACCATCCTTGAACAGATACTCTGCCCAGAGTTTTTCTTGATTTACCGCATTCTCAAAGGTCTTATAGACCCACTGCTCTTCTTCTTGTGAGATTTTCTTCATATCAGGGTCATCACCCTCTTTCCATTTGTTGAGAATGTTCTGAGTAATGACCAAATGCTGACTCTCATCACGGGCAATTAGACCGATGATTTTTGCACTTCCTTCCATAAGTTTGAGTTCGCCAAATGCAAAACTGCAAGCGAAACTGACGTAAAAGCGAATACCTTCAAGAATATTAACGTTTGCAACTGCTCTGAACAATTTACGTTTGAGTTCATATCTTTCTGCCTGTGCGTAAGGAACTGATTCTTGGGCGTATTTCCAAAGTTCAGAAGTTCCATAATGTTGAGCACTATTGATAAAATCATTATATGCTTCGGTGACACTCACGGCACGTTCTAAGATTCTTTCGTCTCTAAGAATAGTGTCAAAAACATCCGCAGGGTCTGAATAAACATTCTTAATGATATAGGTATATGAGCGACTATGAATCATTTCCATAAACTCCCAGACCTTCATACACGCTTCCAATTCAGGAAGAGAGCAGTATGGAGCAAATGCCATACCGGGACCTCTTCCCTGAACCGAATCAAGCATAATCTGATATTTCAGATTACTGGTGAAAATATGTTTTTGTTCTGGGCGTAATGTTTGATAATCACCACGATCTTTTTGTAAGGAGATTTCTTCTGGTCTCCAAAAGTATCCAAGTTGCTGTTGAGTTAATTTGTCGAAAATTGGATACTTATAAGAATCATAACGCTGAATACCCAGAGGAGCACCAAAAAACATCGGTTGCTTTTTAGTATCTACCTCCTGAGAGTTAAAAACTGTCATTTGATTGACCACATTCTTCTCCTCTATTTTTGTTTTAAAGTTAAAATCCATAATTCTTTTTCTCCAAATTAACTCACACTTTTATATTTACTCAGGTCAGATTTTGCAACTTTCACAGTCGTCTTCATCAGAACTCATAATATCATCCAATAGCGATTTGAGTTCTTCCTTAGATTCTTCAACCACTTCATCAGTCTTAATATCATAAGTATTCTGATAATATGCCGTCTTATGACCCAACTTAAAACAAGTAAGCATATCTTGTGCCATTACCGACACAGGTACTTCATTATTGGCATAATTCTCTGGATTATACGACCAGTTTCCAGAAATTGCCTGATCAAAGAACTTTTGCATAACAGCAACAATATTAATATACCCATGATTGCTAGGCATATCCCAAAGAAGCGTATAGTTGTTCTTAAGAGTTTGATACTGGGGTACAATCTGCTTGAGAGGTCCTTTTTTCGATTTCTTAATGGACAAATATCCACGAGGTGGTTCAATTCCATTTGTTGCATTTGACACAACGGAACTGCTCTCCGAAGGCATTTGTGCCGACAGTGTTGAGTTCCGTACTCCGTATTGCTTAACTTGTTCCCTAAGACTATCCCAATCATACTTCAAATTATTCGGAACAATTTCATCAACATCTCTTTTGTATGTATCAATCGGCAGAATACCCTGACCATACTTGGTGCGATGAGAATACTCACAGGCACCTTTTTCTTTTGCAAGATTTACGGTTGCTCGAATCAGATAATACTGGAATGCCTCACTCAAGTCGTGGACTAGTTTCCAAGATGTAGGATCTTCATATTTGACGCCGTGCTTAGCAAGGAAGTGTGCCAAACCAATATAACCCACACCAAGTGAACGACGCCTCTTGGTGAAGTTCTCTGCTGCCTTTACGGGGTAGTTTTGATAGTCAATAATCTCATCCAAAGCACGAACAGAAAGATCGCAAAGTTCTTTCATATCATCAAAGTGCTTTAGTTTTCCAACATTGATCGCAGATAGAATACAAGTTGCGACTTCTCCATTCTCATCGTCAATATGTTGAATTGGAGTCGTGGGTTCAGTGATCTCCATACAAAGGTTACTCATATTAACCTTATCCAAATAAGAACTATGAGAATTGCAGTGGTCAATATTCATAATGTAAATACGACCAGTCTCTGCTCTTTCCTTCAGAAGGTCCAGAAAAAGTTCTTGTGCTCCAATCGTTTTTCTTGGAATAGACTCATTTCGTTCTGCATCCACATATAACCCGTCAAATGAATCAGTGCCAAAAGCATCATACAACCCAGGAACTGAGTGTGGAGAGAAGAGTGAAATCTCTTCATTCTTGATGAATCTTTCATAGAACAGTTTGGAGATTTGGATTCCATAATCCAATTTGCGAACACGATTATCTTCGGTCCCTTTGTTATTTTTGAGAACTAAAATATCTTCTATTTCTTGGTGCCAGATAGGAAAGAAAACTGTAGCAGAACCACCTCTGATGCCGTTTTGTGTGCAGCATCGGACAGTTGCCTCAAACTTCTTAAGGAAGGGCACCACGCCTGTGTGCTGTACCTCTCCGCCTCTGATTTTGCTGTTGATGCCACGGATTCGACCAGCATTAATACCGATACCAGCCCTTTGTGAGACATATTTACCAATAGCCACATCGCTGCTAAAGATACTATCGAGGGTGTCATCAACATCAACGAGAACACAAGATGCAAATTGACGAAGTGGAGTTCTGACTCCTGCCATAATCGGCGTTGGGATGTTGATTTTGTGCTTGCTGATTGCGTCATAATATTTTTTAACGTAATCCAAACGAGTTTCCTTTGGATATTTAGAGAAGATGGTTGCAGCAATCATCAGGTACATAAACTGAGGAGTCTCATAAAGAGCACCAGAACTTCTATCCTGAACCAAATACTTATCAACTACCTGACGAAGACCAGCATAGGTGAAAAGATAATCACGCTCATGAACAATAAAGGATTGAAGTTTCTCAAACTCTTCATCACTATAGAGACTTAGAATTTCTGCATCATAGACGCCCCTATCAACACAATTGTGAACGTGTTGAATCAGAGTAGGGCACTCGTGCATACGACCGAATAACTGCTTGCGGAGAGCGAACAGAAGGAGTCTGGCAGCAACAAACTGATAGTTAGGATGGTCAAGGTCAATCAGGTCGCTTGCAGAGCGAATTAGAATCTCCTGAACCTCCGACGTGGTAATGCCATCATAAAACTGAATACCGGACTGCATTTCAACCTGAGATGCCGATACTCCTGATAGGTCCTTACATGCCTCCTCCACCATCAAGTGGAGTTTGTTTAAGTCAAGACCCTCAATCGATCCGTTTCTTTTAATAACCTTTGTTCCGTTGCTCATACTTTTTTCCATTCGTTAAACTTTACTTTTGCTTCTAAACCTGAGTGTGTATTTGATTTTAACATATCCATAACCGAAAGTCCAGCAAGAATCATATCGTTTATATCCTTTTGCTGAATGGATTTTGACCACACTATAATTTTGTTTCCACCTTCAATAATCTTATTCATTCGATTACAAATTTCTCGGTTTCGTGGTTCATTATCAAAGACATAAACTACATCCTTAAAGTTGCAGGATGATACATCAACATCGGCACCACACATAGCAATTCCATTCTCTACAAACTCAGAGTCAAATGGTCCTTCGACAATATAAACCGTCTCATTTGCATTTATCTTATTGAGTCCATAAAGTTTAGGAATCGAATCATCCAAAATGACGGTAATATATTTAACACTATTCGGAACTATTGCTCTTCCTTGAAATCCAAAGATTTCTCCTTCTCTGGTGTGCAGTGGTATGACTATACGACTCTCATCCTTTACAATTCTACTAAATGTAGGTTTTTGAGTATTCACCCACTCTTGAAACTTGTCAGCAAAATAAAACTTTTCTGGATTGAGTTTTCTTTTTTCCAAGTATTCTTTGGCAATTTGATTCGATGATGCTTTTGGAAGGTCCAGTTTCTTTTGGAATACTGGTTTTGAGAACTCAAACTTAGGTTCTTCTACTACAAAGTTCTTACCTGTATATCCTTCCTTAAATTTCTCAAGTGTATATTGCTTATGGAGAGTTGGGTCCAATTCCTTGAGAAAGTTATTGAAGGACATACTTGCCCCGCAGTTATGACACTTAAAGTTTGTATTGGTCTTTACGGCATACAAGTACCCTCGTGTCTTACTTTTATTCTTTTGAGAATCTCCACAAAGAGGGCAGCGAAAATTGTAGAGGTTTGATTTAACTATTTTAAATTTCTGAAGTCGTGACGAAACTAATCCAATATACTTAGAATCAATCAAATCCATTATAAATGGTACTTATCTGAGTCTCTCCATTCTACCGTCGTTTTGAGTGGTTGTCAAGATATTTGCAAGCATTTCCGAATTATTGATTGCGAAACTTACTGCTGCTAAAACTCCAATGCCCACCCAAACTTTCTTTTCTAATCCCTGCAACTTTGATAATACCGCAGTATGGTCCTTATCCATTTTATCCTTTATCTGATCAATCTTGGTAAAGATTATATTTTCTATCTTTTCCCCATTATTAATTTTTTCTTCGTGAACTACAAGCATCTTAGTTACATTTGCATTTACTTCACTTATCTTTTCAATCGCACTCTCAATACGTTGCATCAACTGCTCAGTAGTATGAATCTTTTCCTCAAGGATTGCAACCTTTGTTTCTATTGTTTGAGAGGGACTATACATTGGATTTATTATTGTGGTGGATTTCTTTTTTGCAACCAATTTTTAGGGAATCCCGTTCCATAAATGTATTTATTTTTCTTTCTTTTATTTTTCTTTCTTACTGGAGGATCGTCACCTGCTTCTACTGTACCCGCAATATACCCTTTACCATCACTTGGACTGGTAAGACTATTAGTAGGAGCAGCACCAGTTACCATACCCTCTTCTTTGAGAGTATGAATAATATCAATAATCTTGTTTATATCCATTAGATTTTCTGCAATTGAGACAAACACTCAGAATCTTCAACAATTTCGTGTATCTGAGTTTTGGGATATTCTGGTAAACGATTTAAGAATAATAAGAAACTTTTAATAGACGGCCACAGTTCCTTCTCCAAATTATAAAATAATAAAGGAACTGCGGCATCATTAAAAACATTAAAGAGAATAATGAGATGATTTAAGATGAGATGAGTTTTTAATTCTCCAGTATTCTTATATCTTTTTAATAATCTTTTTACATATCTTATTCTTTTCAAATCAGATTCAAAATCCTCCATCGTGACTGATTGAGGATTTTCATAATACTTAATGGCAAATAATATATAATTATTCTCATTCAACTCATCAAATCTCATATCATGCAGTAACAGTTAATGTGGTTGTTCCAATGCCGACTCCAGAAGTTGTTCCAGCACCAGCAACATTACGAAGAAGAACATTTCCAAATTGTGAAGTGAATGAACTGATTACTCCAACACCATTTGAACCATCGGTAATGACACCAACAAAACCGCGTGAGAGATCAATAGATAATTTGGTGGCATTTGTACGAGTACTAAATGTGACGGCAGTAGTAATACCAATCACAGATGGAACCGTAGATGCCGTTCCAATTGTAACAAAGGTATTACCAACAGCAACTACAGGTCTTGTTGTGATCGCAGTTCCCACAGTAATTGAACTTCCCGCAGAAACACCAGTCAAACTGCTAACAAAAATTATGGTAGAACCAGCAGAAACTGTAGAGTTAATAGTCGTAGTTAAGAAATTAACATTTGCAGCAAGAACCGTACTTGGAGAAGTGAATGCAAATGCTACTCTGTTTGTAATCTGACCATTGAAATTTGTATATACATTTGGAGAACCGTGAGCAGCAGCTGCTCCTGCCCAAGCATATTGGGTTGAACCATTTGATGCTGCGGTTCCAACAATTGCTGTGGATTCATTAGCATTATTTGCATCAAATGTGCGAATACGAACTGTTGCTCCAGCACCAGCAAAAACGAGCTCATTGAATACTACATGAACATAACCAGTAGCACCAGTTGAAATGCCTGTAGTTGCTCCACCACCGATAGAAATTGGTGATGCCTGGTTAGGATCTTCGAAGAAAACTGCAACTGGTCCAGCAGTTCCAATACCAGTAGATCCACCAATATTAGTACTATTGATTCCAACAACTGGAACTAAAACTTCGTCAAAGTAACGAGTAGAAATTCCAGAATTTACTTTAGTCTTGTATCTTCTCTGAATCCAACCACGAACATCCGCAAATGTATTCCAAGGACTTGTATTACGGTCAGTCTCAAGTTGGAATTTTGGAATAGCGTAATTATTTGCCGCAGTTTCAGATACTGTTGAAATGCCCCAAAGTGACATGTGCTTTACCTATTGAATTTCTTTTCTGATAATATTTATAAAAAAAGGAGACCCTGATATTCAGGTCTCCATTATATTAAGTTAATTTAACTCAAGGTGTAATATCTTTTGCACCCTTTGCTTTTAGTTGCCCTTGAACTTGTAAAAGAATGAGTGAAAGAAGTCCGTTTGCTTTGACTTTTGGATTTGCACCAAGTGCTTCTGAAACTGCAAATAGAACAGTTGCGATAAGTGCTTGATTAGCAAGTGCCCATGCTATGAGTGCTGACATAATAACCTCGTGTGAAGAGTTCTGTTTTATTTATGAACTAGGTTCCTATAGTATCCATTGTAAAATCTGCTGCTGCTTTTCTAGCATTACGGCGGAGTGCTGCTTTACGTTCTAAAGGACTAAGAACACCCTTTTTTCTAGCCTCCTCACTAGGAGAGGGTGGTTTTTCTCTACTCTTTGGTTCTTGCCTTGAACCACCATAATTCAGGGGTGGTTTATTTCTTTCTTTAACTCTAGGGTCGCCACCTTTTTGAGTTGGTCTACCAGTCTTTGTATTAATACCGGTTTCTCTTTCGGAACGATTCAACTCATCAATCTGCTCACCTTCTGGTTCATAAGACATCTTAAGACCCATCGCTCTCAATTTGTTTCTTATAAGATTATCCGTAGTTTTCTTAGGACGGGGATCTTCCTCTTCACCATTCTTTCCCTTATTATCAGAACCACATTCCATTTCTTCGGCAACTTTTTTTGCCTGTTCTGCCTTAGTTAATTTTTTTTCTTGAATCATATTAAGAAACTTAGAATAACCAGTTTCGGCAATCAGTTCACCTTCAAGTTCATTATGTGCCACTATTCTAACTCTTTCATTTTCGCCCTGAGTTGGGGAAGTATTTACTTTATTTTTTTTACCTTTTTTCATCACATCAATTTTTTTGCTGTTAGAATCTTCAGTTTCTGCTTCGTGAATGAACTCTTCCTTACGAGTTGCAATAGCATTACCAATCGCACCACGCCTCTTCATTAGGTACTTATCTGACTTATCTTTATCTCCATCATTATCAACATCACCATCTTCTTGACCTACGGGGTCTAATCCTTTACCTGCCGCAACTTTTGCCGTCTGAGAACCTTTCTTCCTCTCACCCTCATAAGGTTCGCCATATTCGGTCATCTCAACTGATTCAATATTTGGATTTGCACGAAGTTGATTAATTTTCTCACGAGTTGCCATTCTCACATAAGACCTTTTAGTATTCTTATCGGTTACTCTAACCTTATACTTTCTGTGCTCTGGACTATCTAATTCTTCAAGATAAGTTAGAGAAATTGATTCCTGTTCTTTCTCCGTCCCTTCCACAAAAACCTTAAAGAGTGCTTTGGCAACATTATCAGATGCCGCATCCTTAAAAATAGGATTAAAGTCTTCTGCCTTCATACTACTACCTTCTTTACCGAATAATTTTGCCTTGACCATCTTTCTTTCCTCACCTCCCATACTGCTATTTTGCATATATTGAGAAAATGCCTGAGGAAGTGGAATATCTTCTCTTCTTGCTCTATAACGAATATCATATACTGCCTGCTTTGCCTTTTGCTCAGGAGACTTTCCAGAACTTTCCTTTTTATCGTTCTTGTTAGTAGGACCAGAATCGGCAGCAGCGGGAGCAAATTTTCTTGCTGGCAATTCTTCGGCAATATGATTTTTCATATTAAGACTTTACTACTTTACTA
>OFRL01000351.1_pt1 | contig 23118 bp, 29 predicted proteins | sample 1543121 | NCBI WGS metagenome assembly OFRL01 (sample SAMN07774228, study PRJEB24372) | wastewater metagenome | isolation source: Lake Maggiore Cannobio | place: Italy: Cannobio | collected 2016-01
AATCCATAAGCCCATTCACGCCATTCCTCTGTGCAAACACGCTGCCAATCTAGTCATATAGCTCGTCTCTCCACCCATCACTGGGCCACTGGCGAAAAGATAAAGATAACTCCCGTGTCCCACCTCGCGCCTAGAACTATCTTCATGACCGACGACTCACCCGCACCGCGCTGGCACATTGTTCGCGGCATTGCGCTTAGCGTGGTGCTAATCCCCGTTGCGTTGGCCGGCTTTGGCGTGGCGGTGCTGACAATCTTGCTGGCTTTGTTTGGTTGGGCGCCCGAGCAATTCAAAGATCTCTACTTTCTTAACCCCATCTACAGCTACGGGGGCGGGGGCTTTACTCCCGAACGCTTTTTTATCTTTATGGGTGGATCCATGGTCGGCACGGCGGCGCTGACCGGTATCAATTGGGCCTTTACCGGAGAAAAAGATACAACCGGAGGGCTCCCAGGATGAACGTTGTGATTAGTCGACTGGCCGGAATGTTATTGGCGGGCGTTTTGCTGGCGGGCTGCTACGGCAACAATGTGCCGGTCACGGTTATCTTCAACCCGCCGGTGACTACTACCACCGCGCCGGCGCCGTTCGCTTGCGAGATAAACATCAGGCCGACTGGATTGTGGAATAGCGATCCGAAAGGCTACGAAGTCAGAGTTACCGCCAATAGAGCGCAAACTGTTTGGGTTTACGTTGGCTCCGGCTCGTGGAGCACGGTGTTGAGCGTCAACACCACGGCCAATCAAACCGCCCAAATCTTCGCCAACGCCCCCCGCTCGGTTGTATCGGCTCAGGTTTTGGTGGAGGGATTTGACCAATCAGGGATAATCAGTTCGCCCTACGCCAACTGCAGGCAATCGATTAACTGGTAAGTACGCGTAGCCGAGCCTGTCCCCGAGCCGTCTGGATAGGGCCTCGCGGGAAACTAGCGTTAGCAAAAATCGCGATATAGACTTATTAGATGAACCGCCCGGCGTGGATAGCAAAACCTAAATTTCTAATACTTGCCGTTGGCCTACCCGTTTTAATCTTGGGTGGCGTCTCGAGTGCGCTAATCGTCACCAACTCCGAAAACCAAAGCGAGACCACTGAAGTTGAAGCCACTTCCACTACCACTACAAGCACAACGGCAGTTCCGGTGGTCGAAGAAGAAGTACAGGGTTGGATCAATAATATTTCGGTAGATAGCCGCAACGCGTTCAACCAATGTTTTGCTGGCCGCATACCTAGAAGTGAAGTAGTCGCTTTAAGAACAGACCTCAATCATTTGTATTCTATGGAGCCACAATATAAGCAAATAGTAATGGATTGCTATGAAAAACTTCGGCAAACCAACGCAGAAATAGGCAGTTATGACTACAACCAACATTTCGCACCGCGACCGACATGTGATACACCACCGGATAATATTGTCGGGATGACTCCCAATGAAGCAAGGCAAAAATATTCACAATTTCGCGACCTTTATGCGGGGGAACCCTTGCCAATCCAACTGCCTGGGCCTTGCATACCTATTCGCGCTTGGGCTGATCCATGTGAGGGGCATGAATTCACTCCCGATGAGCTGAATAACGCAAAAATAATAGTCGGGCTGCCCCCGACTCCGGGTCCCGTGCGGTGGTTTAATATGCCCTTTGGCGTAAAAGTCTCGCCGGTGTGCCCGCCAGTTACCACTACGAGTGCGCCGGCAACAGACTCGCCAGTTGGTTAGAACCGCACGACTAACTGATCTCTACCAGTAGTGATTACCGTCGTCGGGGTTGTCCGGGGGCACAACGCCATACTTAGCTCGCACTTCTTCTAAGGGTAAGTGGGCCACCGCAAGATGGTCGATAAAAGCAAAGTCTCCGGTGCACTGCGCGCCTCGAGCCAGCGAACTGCCTAATAGGTCGGCTGCGCCCGGACGGGCGAGGGTGTGTTCGGTAGAAACGATGTCGTCGATAGTGCTGATGCCGGCTTCGTGGATCACCATGGGGGAAAGAAACGAAAAAGTATTGACTGAGTTGTCGTTCATGGCCATCTGAAAGCCGCCGAGGGCGATTTCGCCTGGGCCGCTGGGGGCGATCCCGGAGATGACGTGGATCATGTCGTGGGCCAAATAGAGATACGTGTTGGGTGAAACATCTGTGCCCGGAGTAGAAAATCCGTAGCGCACATGAAACTGCGCGAGGGCATAGCCCAAAGTGTCGGCGGGCAAATCGTGCATCGCTTCGACTCGAGCTATTAGTTCGGGGTCGGGAGTGGTGAGCGAAACAACTTTGGTCCGGTAAGCGGGCTCGGTGCGGTCTAACACCATTGCGTCGAAGTAGCGGTCGAAGTCGGCTTTGGCGCGCGCCACCCCTTCGTCAATTTGGGTGCGAAAGATAGAAACCTGTTCGGGTGACGAGCCCAGCGCGGCCGAGTATTGCTCGGCCCGAGTTACCTGCGTGTCGGTTAACGGGTGGCGACACATTTCGAGAGTGAACATCAACTCGCTAAAACGGCGACGCATGGCGGGGTCAAGGAGCGCTTGGGCCAGCGCTTCGGGATCGAGCGGAGATGCCTTAGCGACGACGAGATCGTCACGGCCCCAGAGGTGGGTGCTAATTGTCTTGAGTACTGAGATCTGCTCGGCGGTGGGGCCGTCGTCAACATCGATGACGCCGACGAGACCGCGAAAAACTGGCTCGACGTATTCGGGGGTGACCAAGATGGGCATAACGAATTTTACCGCCGACAGGCGGCGACTATTCTCTCAGCCGGCGTGGTGGCCGTGGGCGATGTCGTCAGTACGCAGATACGCCAACTTTTCCGTGTCGGCCCATTGCATAGCGATGAAGATTTCGGCGCTGGGGGTCAAAACCTCGGTTCCGCTCACACTTTGGGGCTGAGCTAGATCGACGCAAAGGTCAACGATCAGATAGGCCTGACCCTCGACGTTGGAGAGAACGAACGACGGGGGCATCCAGGTTCCGGCCGAACTGTCTTGCGCCAAAATCAGACGGTTAACGCACGGCAACAAAGTTGGCACCGGCGAAACTAGGGCGGGGATCGTTCCGTCACCTCGGTTGACCTGATAAAAATTGCTGTCCGATCCCGCCACGGGGGCTACGCCGTTGATGAAAGATGTTCCGCCAAATGAGGTCAAGGATTTGTCGTCGTTGCTGGCTTCGGGATAAACGATCTTGTTACCGTCAGTGCCAATTCCGACTTCGGCACTGCGCCAAGCCACCGGAAAAGTGGCCGGCTGCTTGATCTTGTTCGCCACATTCTCAATGTCGACCGCCGACTCGGCTTGAGTGAGAGCGACTTCGATGACATTGCTTAACGCACGCTGAGCGGCGACGAACTGGGCGAGATTTTTATTGGGGTTCGGGATAGTGAACTTGCCGTTAGCGTCTCGCAGTTGGGGAACTAACTTGGCTAGGCCGGCAGTTGAGCAAAGATCGTTAGCGGCGCGGGCAGATGAGTTGGAAGCCGAACAACTGGTGGCCAGTAAGCCGAGCGCGATTAATGCTGCTAATAACGAACTTCGGACCGACACTGCTTTCCCCTTTGTTTTACTAATAAAACTATCTGATGAGTTTATTCCGCATTGACGGCGAGGAACCGTTGGCACCGCAGCCTCGGCCACGGTGTGATTAGATAGGTATTCACACCGTTTAGTACAAGGAGACGAACCCATGAGAGGCCGAATGACTATTGCTCTTGTTCTTGTGGCTAGCGCATATTTGAGCGTCGCCAATGTCTCATCGGCGGGAGCGCACGCCATTATTCAACTAAACGGAGTGCCGGCGGTGGCGGGTAAGACCAGCGCCATGACACTAGAAATCCAACACGGCTGCATAACCGGCGGAGGCGGAACCGTTGGAGTAACGGCACAGTTGGGGAAAAACTTTGGCGTTGTTACTCCTCAAGTTGTAGACGGATGGACGGGATCAGCGGCTAAAAACGGATCGGGCACAAGCGTTACCTGGGCTGCAACTGGTGCTGCTCAGCCTTTTGACCAACCCCTGTTGTTGCCGCTGCAAGTGAAGTGGCCGAGCAAATCTGGCGTCTACTCGATTACCGCTACCCAAACTTGCAGCGGGCCCAGCGGAGAAACGACTTGGAGCGAGCCAGTAAAACCGGCTACCGCTAATAGCCCGTCGCCCCCGCTCACTCCGCTGGCCACGGTGTGCGTTTTGCCCAAGCGGCTAGCCAAATCATCGTCACCAAGTGCGGTCAAAGCTATTGATAAGTTGTGCGCGGTAGCGAGTTTGTCCCCAAACAAATAGTCAACGACTAGGAGGAATCCCATGGACATTAACGGAATATCGGGTGGCGCGATTTTAATTGTGGCGATCTTGTTTGGCCTCGTGGGTTACGCCATGGGCAAACCCAAGGGCTATCCCGGGGTGGGGTTTTTCCTCGGACTATTGCTGGGCTGCATTGGGTTAGTGATCGTAGCGATAATGCGCCCCGCCAAGCGCGACTGACCAGTTAAAGCAATGGGCCCAACTCGCCCACTACTACTCAGGGTGACTGGGTTGATAGCGCTACTGGCGCTAATGGCCGGCGGGGTTTTTGTTTCTTCTGCCTACGGGGGGCCGGTAACCGGAAGCGGCTATTCGGTGGCGTCGGTTATGGATATGACTCCCCGCCAGCAATGGAACGCCAACTTCGGCTATTGCGGAGAAACTAGTTTCATACAAGCCGGTATGTACTACGGGCAATACACCTCGCAGTGGACTGCCCGTAACCTTGCCACGCCCGGGGTACCCCAAACCAAACACGCCAGCCAGCTATTACTCAACGCAAACGATCTAAAAGCGGCGAAGAAGATGAAACTAAACGCCACTAGTTTCGACCACCGTCGCTCGCGCACCACCCAGCAATATTTCGAGTGGGTTAAAGCCCAAGTCGGGCGAGGATACCCGGTGATTATCGGGGTCTACGACAACAAGCGCGCCCTTGACGAGCCGCTACCGGGCGATCCGGATTATGACCACATTGCTCCGGTGATGGCCATCGACGAAAAAACCATCACTATCAGCGATAACGGCCTGTACGAAGATCAACTCCAACGGCCCTATCTATTTACCTACTCGCGGGCCAGTTTCCCCAAAACTCGGTCTCAAGCCAACCAACAAGGCGGTGCGATTTACTCGCTGCGCGCTACTGCGCCTAACTTTGCCACCGCGGTAACGGGGGTGCGCGACCAAAGCGGGGTCACTGCTGCGGTGCGCCTCACCGCCAACATAAACGGTGAAGGTATTCAAGACCAGCCCAAACTAAAAGCGCCCCCACCCCCACTGCCCGTTACCCTCACCGCCACGGTCGCAATCGCCGACCAAAGTGTGGCCTACCGCGTTTATCTCTACTCGGATTTTGCCCGCGTGCCGACGAAAGATTTCAACGCGCAAGCCGCCAACGCCGAGCGGTCGTGGACGATCCCGGCGGGAACGGGGCCAAAGTGGACGGTCAGTATCAACACCACGACCGACCAGACCAAAGTGTTTCGGGCGGTGCCGATCACCGCCTCCTAGGGCGGTGACGCTTGTCCATAAAAGCATTATGAGACTTAGGTTTTAGCGGACAATGTTGGGGGGCACTTTTCTGTAAGAACTCGGGGTTTGCGCGCTCTCTCCTTATGAACGGCTTCATCGAAAAGCCCAAAACAAGGAGGAACGCCATGAAAGTAGCCAACAAGAAGTCTCTTAAAATCAAAGTAACCGGAGCAGTTGTTGCCCTGGCCCTGGGCCTTGGCGCCACCTTGTTGGTGGCCAAAAGTTCACTGACCGAGAGCCAAGCCCCAACCCAACAAGCAGAGAATCAGGGGATTGACTCGACCAATCTTGACCAGAGCGACTCAGGTCAAAAGGCCGGTGACGCAGGCGAGCAGTCAGGTCAAAAGGCCGGTGACGCAGGCGAGCAGTCAGGCGGAGTGAACGGCAACTGGTCTCCGGACGTAGTCATTGATCGACCTAACGGACTTCCGGGTGAGATTGGCTCACCGGCGGCACCTCGGGCGGGTGCAGGCGAACGGTGTCTGACCCCAGCTTGTCTAGGCCTGGGCTACGGAGCAGCACCTAGGATACCCAATGTCGATTTAGTTGGTCCCACCTACTGGGAGATCGACTTGTTTGATTGCGTTACTCACCGCGACCCCCTTCCCGCCGGTGCGGGCCCAGGACAACTCGGTAACCCTTGGTGGGTTCTTACAATTTCGGTGCGCTCGGTTAACGACCCCGCCGGCGTTCGTAGCGTTACCGTCAACGGGTTCGCTACGGTGCGAACCGATAATACCTACGTAGCAACTTTTGCCACCCGGAGTGCCTTCGGAAACACCACCGTTGTCCTAACCGACAACTTGGGTAACAAAACCACAGTGGCCGGCCCTAGTTGGAACGACTTCGACTGCGGAATACTCTAAAGCGGCAATGGTGGCAACGCGTCAACAACCGCGGCGACTAGACCTTCGATAGTCGACTCGCTCGCTTCGGCGCTAACGCTCAAACCCTGTTCGACTGCGGTGGCCGAAGTGATTGGACCGATCGAAATCACTTTCGGCGCCGGAGCGGCGAAGTCGGTCAGGGCGCCGAAACTAGACAAGAAGTTGGTCACGGTGGACGACGAGGTAAAGGTGATGGCGTCGGCTCCGTGGGTGCGTAAATCGGCGGCGGTAGCAGGCGATAGTTCCACCGGCACGGTGCGGTAGGTGGGCAGCACATCGGCGTGATAACCCTTATTGGATAAACCTTCGGGGAGGACGTCGGGGGCGACTTCGGCCCGGGCGATTAGCACTCGGGCGCCCCCGAGAACACCGACTCGGCCCGGGATCGGGAAGGCGTCTACGAGGGCTTCGGCCACAAAACGCTCGGGGACTAAATCGGGCACTACCCCGCGACTGGCTAATGCGGCCGCGGTGCCTGGGCCGATGGCCGCCACCCGCACTCCCCCGAGGGCGCGCGCGTCAAGCCCGGCCGGGGTGAGCCCGCTTTCCCAAAATCCCGCCACTGAGTTGGTCGAGGTAAAGACCACCCACTGATAATCGGCCAAGTCCGGTACGGTCACCGCGACGGGCTCAATGGTAATAGCCGGTATCTCAATCACCGTCGCGCCCAACTCGGTGAGCCGGACGGTCATCTCGCTGGCTTGCTCACGCGCACGCGTGACCACGATACGACGACCAAATAACGGGCGGTGCTCAAACCAACCGAAGTCGAGGGCGGCAACATCGCCCACGATGATGGCCGACGGAGCTTTCACCGCGCGTAAATCGCCGAGGGTCATGCGCACGCTGTGTTGGGTGGGCAAAGTTCCGCTGCGCACGGCGATGACCGGAGTCGAAGGAGAGCGCCCGCCGCGCAAGAGGCGCGCGGCGATGTCGGGTAGACGAGCCGCGCCCATCAGAATCACGATGGTGCCCCCAACCGCGCCCAGCGCCTCCCAGTCGACATCGGTGTGGCCTTTGGTCGGATCTTCGTGGCCGGTGACCACGGTGAAATGGGTCGAAACGCCGCGATGAGTAACGGGGACTCCGGCGTAAGCGGCGGCGGCGATGGCGCTGGTGATACCGGGCACGATTTCGAAAGTGACTCCTGCGTTTGCCAGCGCCTCGGCTTCTTCGCCACCGCGCCCGAAAACAAAGGGATCCCCGCCTTTTAGCCGTACTACTCGAGCGCCGGTGAGGCCGTGCTCGACGAGCACCGCGTTGATTTGTTCTTGGGTCATCTCGACGTAGCCCGGGGCTTTGCCGACCGAGATGCGCACCGCGTGGGCGGGAGCCAACTCGAGCAGAACCGGGTTCGCCAGTCGGTCGTGGACCACTACTTCGGCTCGGGCCAATACCTCAGCCCCGCGACGGGTGAGCAAGCCCGGGTCACCGGGGCCGGCGCCGACCAACCAGACGGTCATGCGAGCACTCCGGCGAACTGACTAAGCGCGCCGGCGAGAGTTTGGCCGGCAACGACCGCGCGTTCGTCGCGCACAGTCTCGCGATACACCACGCGCCCGTCGTAGGAAGACAAAATGCCAGTGATCACTACATCGGCGCCTTCGATTTGTGCGTAAGCACCGATGGGGAGTGAACAGCCGCTACCGAGTTCGGCGAGAAAAGCCCGCTCGGCCACCACCGCCCGCTCAGCCGTGGGGTCGTTGATGGTTTGTAGTTGCGCGAGCGTGGCTTGGTCGTCGACTCGGCACTCCACCGCCAGCGCGCCCTGCGCGACTTGGGGCACCATCACCGCGGGGTCGAGACGCTCGGCGATGCGGCTCGATAAATCGAGCCGGTCGAGGGCGGCGGCGGCTACCACGATGGCGGCGAAGCCCGCAGCCCGCTCGAGTCGAGTGTGGATGTTGCCCCGCAACTCGGCGAAACCGAGATCGGGACGGAGATGGGCGAGTTGGGCGCGCCGGCGCACCGAGCCGGTGGCGACGACGGCGCCGGTAGGTAAATCGGCCAGAGTTGACCCCACGAGGGCGTCACGGGGATCGGCCCGCTCGGGAATGGCGGCTAAAACGAGGCCGGGAAAGCTTTGTGCGGGAAGGTCTTTAGCCGAATGCACGGCCACGTCGGCCTGGCCGGCGAGCACTGCGGCCTGTACTTCTTTGACGAAAACTCCGGTGCCGCCGATGGCGTGGAGGGGTTCGTCGGCGCGTTGGTCGCCGGTGGTTTCGATGACCACCAACTCCGCCCCTCGGTCGCCTAGACAATCTTGCAGCCGAGCCACCACCCGTTCGGCTTGCCACCGAGCGAGAGCGCTCCCTCGGGTCGCGACTCGCAGCGGCCCGGACATCACTCGGGCGATGAGGTGAAATCTTCGTCGAGGGCGAAGAGAGCCACGAGAGCGTCGGAGTAGAGATCGCCTTGGTCGGTGCCACTCGCGTTTTTTAGTCGCATGGTCGGCTCGTGCAACAATTTATTGACCACGCGGTTGGTGATCTGGTCGACGAGAGCGGCGGCCTCAGGGTCGAGAGCACAAAGGCGACTTTGGGCGCGAGCAACTTCGGCGGTGCGAATCTCTTCGGCCCGATCGCGCAGAGCCGAAATAGTGGGGGCGACTTCGCGGGCCAAAGTTTCTACCCGAAAGCGCTCTAACTCTTCGTCGATGATGATCCGCACACCGCCCACTTCGCCCCGGCGGGTTTCGAGCGACTGCTCGCCGATGGCCTTGAGGTCGTCAATGTCGAGCAGCGTTACTCCGAACACCTGACCCACCCCGGGGTCGACGTCGCGGGGTACGGCCACGTCGACGACGAGTAGGGCCCGCCCGTCGCGCCGCTGGATTACCTCTTCCATGCCCGCGCGCTCTATGAGCGTGCCCGGTGCGTCGGTCGAGGTGAGGAGAACATCGCAGGTAACGAGGGTGTCGAGCACTTGGTCGAGGGCCACTGAAGTGCCGCCGAAGCGTTGGGCCAACTCACGACCTCGGGCCTGACTGCGATTGGCGACCACGATTTCGGCCACGCCCGCGCCCGAAAGCGCCACCGCCATGCCCTCGCTCACTTCTCCGGCACCGATGAGCAACACTCGCCGACCTTCGAGCGAACCGAGCCGCTCGCCGGCCACTTGAACCGCAGCCGAAGATACCGAAACCGCGTGACGGGCAATGGCGGTTTCGGTCCGGGCTCGTTTTCCGACCTCGATGGCCTGGCGGAAAGCCCGAGAGACCAACGATCCGGCCGCGCCGGTTTCTTCGGCACTGAGCCACGCGGTGCGAACTTGACCCAAGATCTGGCCCTCGCCGATGATCATAGAATCGAGCCCCGATGCCACCGCAAAGAGGTGGGCCACCGCGGCGTCGTCGTGGAAGGTGTAGAGCTGATCGCCCAACTCGTCGACGTCGAGCCCCGAGTGCTCGGCCAAGAAGTGGCGCACATCGTCGATGCCGTCGTGGAAGCGAGTGGTGCGGGCATAAATCTCGGTGCGATTGCAGGTAGAGAGCAAAACCACCTCGGCCAAGTGGGGACGGCTGATTAGATCGTCGAGCGCCTTGGGCAGCGCCGACTGGGCCACCGTTATCTGCTCGAGCAGATCGACCGCGGCGGTGCGGTGGTTTAGTCCGACGACGACGAGAGACATCGCTCCAACAGCTCCTTGGCTTCATCGATCTGGCCGGCCCTTACTAGGTCAATCATTCCCGAGTCGAGCGCTTGACGCCAATCGACGTCTTCGCTCGAAGTGCCCCCTGCCCGCAGAGTTTCTCGGGCCTCGGATAACAACTCGAGTAGATCGGCCCACTCGGGTCCCATTTCGTTGGCCACATGAGATTTGAGGAAAGTGGCCAAAGCCGGGCTGCGACCACCGGTGCCGACGGTGACCACGATGTCGCCTTGGCGCACTACCGACATGAGCGTGAATGTGCAATGAACGGGGTCGTCGGCCGCATTGACCCAAACCCGCCGGGCCTCGCCCGCTTGGGCCACCGCGCGATTGACCGCGGCGGTGCTGGTGGCGGTGGTGGCGAGCCAAGCGTCGTCAAGATCAGACGGAGTGAACTCTCGCTGAGAAAGTTGCAGGCGACCTTCTTTAGCCCAATCAGCAATTTCGTCGACGACTTCGGGCGAGATCACATGCACATCGCCCCCCGCGTCTAACAAGGACTCGATCTTGCGAGCGGCGATGCGGCCCGCACCTACGACCACACAGCGGCGCCCCGCGATCAACAAGTTGACGGGATACCCAGTGAGATCGTTGCGTTCGCCGGCCACGAATGTCAGCCTACCGGCGCATTAGTAAGCGAACCGAATGGCTTGACGGGCCAAGGCCGGTCGCAGAGAAAAAAGTCAAGAGGGCGATAGCCTGAAACAATGGTGGCGGGGTTGGCATTTCTAGCGACGGCCATCGCCACGCTATTCGCCGAAGCCACCTTCGTGCGCTGGACCCGCAAACGCTCTCCCCACCTCGGGGCGTGGACGATCTCGCTCGCCCTGTTTGCCGTGGCCTCGGGGGCGTTGGCGGTGGGCGTGTCCACCGGCTGGGACAAGGGCACCTTTAGAGTGTTCTTCCTCGCCGGAGCCGTGCTTACCGTTCCGTGGTTGGCCTTGGGGACGGTCGCACTTTTGCTTTCGCCTACTACCACTCGCCGAGTGCGCACCGCGGTGATCTTTTTCTCGGGCTTATCCGTCGGGGTGATGCTCAGCGCGCCCATGATCGCAGTGAGCGGCACAGAAATACCGATTGGGAGCGATGTCTTTGGCGCGCTCCCAAGAGTGTTGGCCGCGATTGGTAGCGGAGTCGGGGCGATTGTGGTGATAGCGGGATCGGTAGTGTCAATATTTCGTTTCGCGCGCGATCGCACCAACCCTCACGCGGGGCGAATGGTGGGGGCCAATGTGCTCATCACGATTGGGGTGGTGGTTTTGTCGAGCGGAGGGTTACTTCAAGGATTGGTGGGCCACGACGAAGCGTTTGCCCTCACCCTCACTATTGGCATCGCAATTATTTACGCCGGGTTCTTAATCGCCGAAGGCCGCACCCGCCCAGAAGTTGACTCGACTAGTGAGTTGGCCGACGAAAGCGCGAGTTGGGCCGACTAAGGGCCGAGACGAAAGGCAAACTGCGCGGCCGAGGCGGCCAAGATCATCACCAACAACACCACGATGGCGATAGTTATCTTGGGTCTCATTGACCAATGCCTTCGGGAGTCACTCCGGGCGGAACCAGCACCACTGAGGCCCCGGGCGCGAGAGAATATTCATTGGCGGCCGAGGCTCGGTCGAGAGCTAAAGCGGCTAGGCCGTAGGAGTCAATCAGGACAACGAGTTCTGAGGGTTTGGCCTCGGCGTAGGTGGTTACCCAGCGAGCCGATTTAGCCCGGCCGCCGAGGTGAATCTCTACTAGCCCGCCGGGCGCGACGCCGCACTCGATGAGTTCTTCGGCCCCGAGGTTGAGTTGGCAGTTGCCGAAGCGATCGATCCACCACACTTGGGCGTCGATCACACCGTCGTCGCGCACCACCGGAACCCCGAGCAGACCCGGAATCAGACTGGCGAGATCAACCCGTTCGCCCAGAGCGGTGAGCGGGGTACCCATAGCCACGAGCGCGGCCACGGGAGCGAGGATGTCGCGCCCGGCGAAGGTGGGGCCGGGGGCGGGGATTTGGCAATCGGCGTTAGTGATGTCGACCACAAGGTCGGCGCCCCCCAACATGGCCGCCGCGGGAGCGAGAAGCCCGTTGTCCGGCCCGAGCAAAGTGACTGCCCCCACTTGTACGCCGACTAAACGACGATCAGTGCCCACACCCGGATCGACCACCGCGACTACTACCGCTTCGTCGGGTAGGTACTGAACCGAACGCACCAGGGCCAGCGCTCCGGCGCGCACATCGTGGGCGGGGATCTCGTGAGTGAGATCGATAATTGCGACCCCCGGGGCTTGGGCCACCCAGATTGAGTGGCACACCCCGACGAACTCGTCGGCGAGGCCGTAGTCAGATAAAAACGCTATCGGTCGAGGCACTTGTGCGCCGCTTCGAGCGAGATGAGGGCGAACGAACGCCGCAAATTATCCGGCTTGGGTGAAGCGTGAAGAAAGGTAAGCGTCAACATCAATGTCGCGCACTCGGAACGAACGCCCCACGCGCACGGCCTGGAGTTCGCCCCCTTTGATCAAGCGGTAGACCGTCATCGACGAGACCCGCAAAATCTCTGATACTTCTTGAACCGTCAAAAAACGACCCTTAGTAAAGGACTGCGCCATGGCAGACCACCCCTCTTTCCCCTCCGCTGAGCCTATGAGCGTAGAGCCTGGGGGCCAGAGTTGTCTAGCGGGCTTTACGGTGGCCAAGGGGCCGGCGGTGGCCGAGGGGAAACCCATACGGTGTGGGGAGTTTTAGCCCGGTAGGGGGTGGAGGGGCGAGCGGGGTTATCTCCGAGCGAAAACTAGGACGCGGGGTCGGAACCCATTTCGGCCGAGCGGGCCTCAGCGACGGCGATGGTTTCGGCGATGAGGGCGGCGAAATCTTTCTCGGTGAGTACAGCGATGGCCGCCTCGGTGACGCCCCCGGGAGAAGTCACTTGGGCCCGCAGTTGCTTGGGGTCTTCACCGGCGACCAACAAAGTGCTGGCCCCGAGCAAGGTTTGGCGCACGAGGGCGTCGGCCACATCGGCGGGCAAGCCGGCGCGCACGCCGGCGGCGATCATGGCTTCGGCGAGCAAGAAAACGTAGGCCGGGCCCGAACCCGAAAGCCCGGTCACCGCATCGAGTTGCTCTTCGGGGACCCGCACCACTAAACCCAAGGCCCGTAAAACCGTTTCCGCGCGGCCAAGGTGTTCTTCGGTGGCATGGCTCCCGCCCGATATGGCGGTGGCGGCCAAGCCAATAAGCGCGGGCGTGTTGGGCATGGCCCGCACTACCGGTCGGCCAGGGGCGGCCGCTTCGAGCGTGGCGATACGAACTCCGGCGGCGATAGAAATTACGAGCGTGTCGGGGCCGAGTGAGTCGGCCGCGCTAGTAAGAGTTTCCGCCACCAGTTTTGGCTTCACCGCCGCGACCACTACCTCGGCCCCCGCTACGGCGCTCGCAGCGTCGGCGACAATGCGCACTCCAGAAATCAGACCTGTCAGTTCGGCCCGACGGGGCGCGGAAATTTCGGCCACCGTTATGGTGTCGGCGGCAAAACCGGCTTCGAGTAGCCCGGCCACTAGGGCTTCGCCCATTCGCCCACCACCAAGAACGGCCAACTGCATAGTTTTGAGTATACCGGCTAAAACCCTTAGGGCGGCTGGGTTAAGAGTCCGAATTATCGACGAGACGATAGGCCATCTGCACGATGAGAGAAAACCACTGCTCGGTTATCTCATAGAGAACCCCGATAATGCGATCGAGTTCGCGCGCGCTCAAGTGTTCGAGCGCGATTCGACCGGTTAGGTAGGTATCGCCGTCGGGGCCGAGTGAAAAACTCGCGCCGTAGAGGTTGTGATTGCGACTGAGCAAGAAGTGGTAGAGCTCAAGTTGATTGCGGCCGGAGTCGGGCAAGAAATAAAGTTCGTAGTGAAGCGAGCGCTGATGCAGATCAAAATAAATCGTGGCCGCGTCGCGACTGTCGCAGCCGAAGCGCACATACCAGCGCGGGATTTCGGCGTCGTACTCCACCGTTTGGATTTGCGGTTGGTGGGCCACCACCTCTTCGAGATGAGTGCGGATTAGTTCGTGGGCGCGAGTCAGTTGCTCAGCGAGCGCGCGGGGATCGTTGTCGTCGACTAGCGACAAAACACTGGCTCGTAAGCACCAACGTCGGCGTAAATTCGCCGCAAGCGGGCCGCGGTCATGCTCCAGGCGTAACGACCAGAACGAGCGGCGGCTCGAGCGCCTATTTCGGCGGCCAAAGCGGGGTCGGCCATTAGTTGCGCGATGGGAACGGCGAACTCTTCACCACCGTGAGCGTCGACCAAAAAGCCCGTCTCGCCGTCGTCTACCAGCGATTGCAGACCCCCGACATCGGTGGCCACGACCGGAAGGCCACACGCCGCGGCCTCTAGTGCCACCAGGCCAAACGACTCGGTGCGCGAAGGCACCAAACACACATCGGCGGCCCGATACCAACTCGCAAGCGCACCGTGGGGCTGGGGGCTGACCCACCGCACCCGATCGACTATTCCGAGTTGCTGAGCGAGGGCCTTGAGCCGAGCCATTTCGTCTTCGCCGTCGGCCCCGCTAGGGCCACCGACCACAACTAATAGCGCCCGAGGGTCGGGAAGTTCGGCCAACGCTCGCAAGGCCCGGTCGACTCCCTTGAGCGGTTGAATGCGGCCGACGAATAAAAGAATCGGTAGGCCGACATCAAGGCCAAGGCGTTGACGATTGCGGTGGCGATCGCCGGGCGAAAACAACTCGTGGTCAACCCCCGGGGGAATCACTTCTACCTTGTCGGTGCGAGCACCGTAAGTGGTGAGCAACTCTTCGGCTTCGTCGGGAGCCGAGGCGATAATGCGATCCGCGCAGGCCACTATCTCGCGCTCAGTGCCCACTCGAGTGATGGGGTCGTCGTTTATACCCGCGGCCGCTTTGGTGGCGGCCAAAGTGTGGAAAGTAGTAACGAGCGGAAGACCAAGGTCGTGCTTAAGTTGGTGGCCCACCGCCCCCGAAAGCCAGTAGTGCGCGTGTAGGGCATCGAACGAACGGCCGCCGATGTAGTTGTTAGCGGCGTCAGTAAATTCGCCCAGCACTTCGGGGAGGGCGTACTTGGGCATCGCCTCTTGGCCGCCGGCGGCGAGATGAACCACCCGCACTCCGGGCTCAATTTCAACTACTCCGGGTGAGTGAACCCCTTCGGCTCGGGTGAGCACATCGCACTCCACTCCGGCGCGGGTAAGAGCAGAAGCTAACGAGGCGACATAAACATTCATCCCCCCGCCGTCACCCGAACCGGGCTGATCGAGGGGAGAGGTGTGCACACTCAACATGGCAACCCGGCGAACCGACATCAGGTTTACATCTTACCGGCCTTGGCGCATAAGCCCAAAGTCGATTATTGCCCACCACCGCTCACGGGAGGCAATACGGCAATTTCGTCGTTTTCGTTTAGGTCGGTAGTTATACCCGTTAGCGGTTCGTCGCCGTTGATCCAAACTCGCGAGTTGGCTAGTACGGCGGCGAGGGCGGGGTAGGTTGCACACGATTGGTCAAGTGCACCGGCAAGGGTGTCGGCTTTCAACTCAACTTGCGAACATCCGGTAGCGTCACGCGCGTGAGCGAAAAATAAAACTCGTACCGTAGGCACGACGGCTAAGGCGACGGTGAACGATCTATGCGCTCTATGTCTCGTTCGAGTTCGGCCATTTGTTCTTCCAGTGCCTTGAGCGCTACGAGATCGGGATCGACCTCGGTCGCGGGCTCGGGTTGACTAGGGGTGGGAGTGGCTTCGGGAGTTTCCATAAACATAAAGCGTAGGCCAGACGGCGATTATTTAGATGCACTCACAAGAAAATCGACCTTAGTGCTTCGGCGTAAGCGATTGGCTAAAAATGCGTGGGCGACGGCGACGGCGACGAGAGTTGCCAGCCCAGAAATCACATTGATCTCGGGCACGACCCAAACGATAAAAGTGAGTATCGCCACCGCTACGGCGGTCGCACTTCGCAAGTAAAAAAGCGGGCCGGTGGGATAACGCCGAGTGCAGACTCCTAAAAACGCCAGCGACAAATAAAGCAGGGCAAGTAAAAACCCGATGGACAAAATAGCCTCGGCGGGGGCTCGGCCAAGGGGATCGACCGAAACCAGTGTGGCCACTCCAATGGCAATACCGGCGATGCTCATCTGCAGCAAGAGGTGCAGATTGACCCAGTAAGCAAACCGGCCGGGGGCGATTCCAGAGTCGGGGACGTCTTCAAAATAACTTGCCCAGATCGCAAATATCAAAATGAACTGAAGAATCAGAGCGGTTAAGTCGATAGTGGTGTCGGCGGAGTTTCCGACTGATGTCGCGACCTTAATAAAATTCTCACCACACATAATTATGGTAAGAGCACCAAAACGCTCAACTACATGGCGTTCGTCGAGGGGAGCAAACCGGCCGAAATAATTAGATTGCATAATCGTGGGAGCCATGATCGTTAATAATCCGATAATCCAAATAGTTTCTCGAATTCCATTCGGAGTGAAACCCGAGACAATAAAAATCAAAGCGGCGATCAGAGCGTAGATTGAGTATTTACGCGCGTAAGAAGCCAGATCGCTTTTTTGACGCGAGACCCGCCAATACATGAGCGCGACTGTGGTCACTAGCCCCGCGTAAGTTAGCGACCGCAAAGCAAAATCACGAACAAGGCCTTCGCTTATCTCCACCGAAAAGACCGCGATGAGCAACATCTGAGTGAGCACCAGCGCCCGCTGAGTAAAATCGTGGATCTTAAATCGGTTGGTGAACATCGTGGTCGAAACCCAGATGCACCAGATCGCGATGAAACTAACTACCACTCGCCCGATGTCTCCCCAATCGTCGAGATGAGAAACAGTGGAACTAAACACCAGTACTGCGGCGACGAAAACGAGGTCATAAAACAGTTCGAGCCAAGCCAAGACTGGGATCGACGGGTAAGTTGAGAGCGGTTCGTTGTGGTCGGACGGGCTCATCTAGTCAGGCTACTTCTAGGTCAAAAAGTTTGTCAGGAGGTCAGTTGCCCCGAGCTCGGTAACTGTGAGCCCTTTGGGTTAAACGATCGGCTTCGACCACGCTTACTTCTTCGGCCAAATTTTCTAGTACCGCAGCGGCTTCGGAGAACCTCCCGAGATCGGACAACATACTGGCCGCCGCGACCCGTTCAGGAACGCTGAGTCCCGGGATTAGTAGACGCAGGCGCACGACCCACAGCACCGACGGGGCCGAACCGACGGCTAAATAGGCGGGAATAAGATTAGCCAGCACGCGAGCCAATATCGCTCGGGTAGACACGGGCGCGAGATAATCAGAAGAAAACTTCGCTCCACTGCGAACGGCGGCAAACTTTTGCTTTACCCCCTCAACATCAAGAACGCGACCGCCAGAAAACGGATCATAAAAATTATCCGAACTATCGCCGACTAAAAAATGGCCGGGCAGGCCAATCCCTACTAGTTCAATACCGGCCCGCCGGCCCACCTCCATCATCAAAATGCTCAGAGTGATTGGTATCCCAAGCCCCCGGTCTATTACTACATCGAGAAACGAATTACGAACATCGGAATAATTATCTTGGTTGCCCAAAAATTTTCCCGAGCCGAATAATTGCTGGGCCAACGCAGCCGCATTTACTGGAGCGAGTTGGGCTAACTCGTCGAGCCGGGTCAACACCGAGGCTTCGTCGACCCGGTGGTCGTGGGCGGCGATGCTTAACGCGGCTAAATCCAACGGGATTTCTCCGTCGGGGCGGGTTACGAATTCTTCGAACTGCTCGGTGGCTTCCACCGCGCTGACGGTACACTCAATTGCATGAGAACCGATCTCACTCAGCCGGCCGAGGACCGACTTCGGGGTAAAAACCAGCGATTTACGGGAAAGCGGGCCGCGCTCGTAGAGGCATTGGCCGCAGCCGGACGGCCGCTAACGATCCCGCAGATCCTCGAACTCAAGCCGGCTCTGGCCCAGAGCAGCGTCTACCGCAACCTGCAAATTTTGGAACGGGCCGGAGTGGTACAGCGCATAGTCACCACCGACGAACACGCCCGCTTTGAATTAGCCGACGAACTAACCGGCAACCATCATCATCACGTGGTGTGCACAGTGTGCGGAAACGTGGAAGACGTTCCCGCTATGGACGGAGTTGAAGCGTCTCTCCACGCGGCCATCGATCAGATCGATCGCGCTACTGGATTCACAACCGAACAGCACCGCGTCGACCTCCTCGGTCGATGTCGTGATTGCGCCAAGGGTTAGCCCAAGGCGGCAAGTTTTTTTGCTGCGCCAGCAATAGAGGAAGCGGACAATTCTCCTTCCGCGCGTCCCACTACGGTGCCGGTTGAATCAAGGAACACAAAGTAAGGAAACGCTTGACCGCCATAAGCGCTGAACCCTCGCAGTTGGGAATCGTCGGCCAAGATTGTTGGGTGCGGCCAATTCTCGCGCTTAAGCCATTTCGACGGCGGATAGTTAGGCAAACTTTTACTGGTATTCGTAGTTACGGTATCGATTTCAACCCCGTCGAGTTTTCCTTGCTTAGATAACTTAACTATTACCGGTACTTCGGCTTGGCAGTGCGGACAGGAGTGAGAAAGAAAAATAACCATGCGGGGCTGACCGGGGCCGCCGATGACTACCTTTTTGCCCGAGAAATTTTTGCCCGTTAGCACCGGCGCAAGTTTTCCGATGGCGGGGTCGTTGGCTTGGCCGACATTGTCCGAGGTGGGCAGTGGGGTGCCGCTCACCTTGACTTTGCCGGTGGTTTCGTTAGCCGAACGGGTAGAGGAGTCAGCCGCCAAGGCGGGGGCGCCCGCTACCCCCAATACGGTTGCTCCTAAAACGGAAGCCAACAGCAACCGCGCTACGGGCGGGCGAACAAAAAGCCGACTAGATCGATTCACGAACTTTCCTCCTTGACTCCACGGTACCGCCCGATAATCAAGAGCACGGCAATCAGAATAAAAGCACTCATATCCATAAACGACAGAGTGATGTATCCGAGTTCCTGGAAATAAGGAATACTGCAAGGAACAAACGCCGAACAAGAACTCCCTTCCGCTAACGAAGGTACTCGCTCAACTAGCCAGTGATAGAGCGCGAGCGGGATACCGGCGACCAAGAAGGGCAAGGCGTACCAAGCGACACCTTTGTCCCGCCGTATTACTCCGACGACCAAAATGGCCGAGAGCGGAAACATGCAAATGCGCTGATACCAACAAAGTTCGCAAGGTAACCAGCCGATAACTTGTGAGTAGTACAGGCTGCCCAAAGTGGTCACAACCGCCACGGCCGCCGCGGCGCGAGTTGCGAAAGGCGCAGTTTTGGTGAGCACTCCCCGCAACGACTGGCGGGCCGAGGCCGAAACTAGGGCGACTAGTGCGGCCACTAAGGCCAACACGACAAAAGCGTTAGCCAGCAAAGTCAGAACGGTGAACAAGGAGTTGGCCAGACCGGGGTCGCTCATTGTTCTCCTAGGTTAAATGAATCCATCAACCGAACTTAATCTGACCGGCGAGCGTGGGCTCTTCGAATTCTGAGAGTTGGGGTGTGGCCTCTACTCGCCAAGCGCCGGCCAAGGGAACGTCAAACCCGGGAGAGTAATAGTGCCCAGGCCCGAGTCGGCGCAAAGGAACGTCAACCGCAGCAATGCGGCGAGACGGGAACGAAAACGTGACCTTTATCTCCAGCACGTCGCGCGGTGAGCCCGCGGGAGTGAAAGTGTTGACGTGGATATCATTGCGACCCGACACTCCGGGAGCCGCAGTGATATCCACTGCTACCTCAGAATTTTTTAGCGTGACCCCCACCGCTCCTTGCGCACTGCCCGCAGCTTCGGTACGAGCAGGCACTGCGTTCACCAACACTGCGGTGGTGACTAAAACCATTAGGGCAAAAATAATTTCTACCCCTACTGAGCGGCGCAGGTTGCGCACTTCTTTGGCCGAGTCAATTTCTATAGGATCGGGTTCGGGTTCGGCGGCGTCGGGTTCGGCGGCGTCGGGTTCGTCGGCGTCGGGTTCGTCGGGCTCTCGCCAAGTGAGTCGAAAAACCGTTTCTCGGGCGAAGGCTGCGATCACGAGCATCACCACGAAGAGCAAAAGTTTGACCACCAAGATACGGCCGAAGTCAGTACTGCGCAGTTGGTCGAGGCTCCCCACTTGTCGCCAAGTCTGGAACGCGCCGGTAACTATCAATACCCCCACGCAGGTCATCGCCATTTTTGAAAACCGATTGAGTACTAGTGGGGGGTCGGGCACAGTGGTGCGCACGAATGCGGTGAGCGTTACTGCGGCTAAGGCCACCAAACCGCCAATCCAAAGGGCCATAGCCGACACATGGAGAGTGTCGGTAACGAGAGCTATTGGAACCCAGTCTCCGGTGCTGGCGTGGCCGGCCACCCCCGGGGTAGCCGCGAGCGCGATACCTACGGTACCGGCGAGCCAATACCAAACGCGCGGAACCGCCGGACGGGCAAACAACCAGTAAGTAAGTACCCCGGCTACGGCCAGTAGCGCAAGCCGGGCCACGCCCACTTGGCCAAAGCGAGTGCCCAGGGTTTCGTTGAGTAAAGAAAAACTTCCCCCGCCCGACAAACCGGCGGAGTACGGGCCGTAAACCCACAGCCCTACCACCGCGCCGAGAACGGTAAGGAAAAATCCTAAGCCCACAATTCGATGGATGCGCGATGAGGTGCGCGCCGCTCGGTCAATAAGAACGACGAAGGCTACTCCCCCGATGAGTAGCGCGAGACCGATAAAAATAAGCGCGCGCGTTACTCCGTAGACAGCCCCGACAGTGGTGCTACCACTTCGGGAAGTCAACAACCGGTCGGCCAGATTAAGAACTTTTCGGCTCGTGGCGCTTTGGTCGACCAACTCACCCACTTGAAAGGTGAACGCACCTCGAATTGGGTGCGAGTCGCCCGAGATAACTCTCCAGGTGGTTATGTACGAACCATCAGGGAGTGAAGGTAGCGCCATGCGCACGGTGTTGCCGGTAACGCTGACGCCGGCGTTATCAACTCGGTTGGCGTCAGTGTTGTAAACCCGAATCGCGCCACTATTGGTCTCGACCGACTCGGTGAACCGGAGTTCGATCGCCGCGGGGGAGTCGGTAAGTACCGATCCGGGAGCGGGAGTTGCCTCAACCAGGCTGGCGTGGGCCGAGGCGGGACTCGCCCAAAGTACAACCGCACCTACAACAACGGCCAATAAGGCCAGTACCCCGCGAGCCCGACGGAGCCCGAAGCGCTGAGATTGATTCACCCCTAGATACTAGGAACTCATCGCCGCAAAAGATTGACCACCTAACTATTAGCGCGACCAACTGGGGTATGGGATTTCGGCCACGATAGCGTCGGGGGCGTGAACAAAAACCCCCCAACGAGTAACAGGGCAAACCGAACCGCCAAGATTTTTTTAGGCGTGTTTTCGCTAGCAACAACCTGCGGCTTTGTTTTCGCACCCGCGGCCAGTGCGCACGGAGTGGGTGGAGTGCAGCCGTCTAACTATCAAACCGTTCTTGCGCCCCTATCCCCCGCGCTCAAGGGCGTGCGGCTCGAGCCAGTCGATCTGGGGGCGCAACTAGAACTAACCAACACCGGAGAAAAATCAGTCACCGTACTGGGCTACGAAGGCGAACCCTATTTAAGGGTTGGACCGGCCGGCGTATTTCGTAACCGACTCTCGCCCGCGACCTACGCCAACCGCACCCGCAACGCTCAAGGGGCGATACCGAGTTACGCCGACGCGAGCAAACCGCCCGAATGGACAAAAATCAGTAGCAACAACTGGGTGCGCTGGCACGATCACCGCGCCCACTGGATGGGGAGCCAAGAGCCACCCAAAGTGCGAGCCGAGCCGGGGCGAGAACAGGTCGTACAAAATATTCGCATCGAACTCTTGCGGGGGAAAGAAACCTACGTCGCCCTCGGCGCCGTGCGCTGGGTGCCGGGTTCGTCGATACTGCCGGGGCTAGTCGGTGCATTGATACTTGCGGCCATCGTGGCCGGGGCCAGTCGCACTCGAAGGGCCGACGAAGTTGTTATGGCGGCGCTGGGACTAGCCGCGTTGGGAGAAACTATTCATGTGGTGGGAGCGTGGAATGCCACCACGGCTAACTTCGGCTCAAAACTAGGGGCAAGCATTTACGGACTGGGCGGCATCGCCATCGCGCTAGTAGCGCTGGTCTGGGTAAAGCGCCGAGGTGCCACTGCGGCCGCACCTATCGTGTTAGCGGCGGGATTATTTTTGACTCTCGGTGCAGGACTGGCCGACATCACCGTACTTAGTAAATCGCAAATCCCGTCAATCTTTTCCCCCTTAGTTGCTCGGCTAACAGTCATTTTCGCTTTGGGGATGGGGCTGGGGCTTACGCTGGCTGGCGCGCTTAGGCTTAACCGAGGGCAAAAAAGTCAAAAAAGATGGCCCAGGAGACTTGATGCGAGTAACTAAAAGAGTGATTCCCGTAGCACTGATTGGTGTGGTTGCCACTTTTACCTTCGCCGTCCCTGCGGGCGCGGACATTGAGCCCTACCCATCGTCAGTAAAACCGGGATCGACTAATACGGTGGAGTTTGGAATTAAACACGGTTGTGACGAGTCACCTACTACCAAACTGGCGTTCCAAATCCCTAAAGGGGCGACCAAAGTAACTCCCCAAGGAGCAACCGGCTGGATCGGCGAAGTAACTGGGCGAGTCGTTACCTTCACCGGGGGTCCGCTCGACGCAAATACTTCGAGGAAAATTGGCGAAATTGAATTTACCGCCCCTAAGAAAACGGGAACGCTTTACTGGAAAGTTGTTCAGACTTGTGAAGTAGGAGAAACTCGTTGGGTTTCTAAGAGCGAAAAGGCCGACCACCCGGCGCCGGCGATCAAGGTAGGAAAAGCCAAAAAGAAAGAAAGCGACAAGCGGCCAGATGAGTGGGATTTGTAAAGCTGGTTGACGCTACTTCTTTTTTCCGTAGCGGCGCTCGAAACGCTCGACCCGGCCCGCGGTGTCAACGATCTTCATCTTGCCGGTGTAGAACGGGTGGCTCGCGCTGGAGAGCTCGACC
>OFRL01000353.1_pt1 | contig 23027 bp, 18 predicted proteins | sample 1543121 | NCBI WGS metagenome assembly OFRL01 (sample SAMN07774228, study PRJEB24372) | wastewater metagenome | isolation source: Lake Maggiore Cannobio | place: Italy: Cannobio | collected 2016-01
CAGTGGGGCACTGAGGCGCAGAAGCAGCAGTTTCTGGTGCCGCAGGCGCGCGGCGAGAAGTACGCAATGTATGGACTCACCGAGCCGGCAGCTGGCTCCGATGTTGCTGGAATGCTCAGCACCGCACGGCGCGATGGAACGGATTACATTCTTAATGGCGAGAAAATGTGGATCTCACTCGCAACCAAGGCGCATCATATTCTCTGGTTCGCCAAGACAGAAAGCAAGAGTGATGATCCGCATGATGCGATAACGGCTTTTATGGTGGAGACGGATCGGCCGGGTGTTACGGTCGGTGACATTCATGGCAAGCTTGGCGTGCGTGCGGGCAGCACCGGCTGGGTAAATTGCTCCGGGGTGCGCGTGCCGGAGGGCAATCGCATCGGGCTTGAGGGCGAGGGCTTTCGGATTGCGATGAGCTGCCTTGATAACGGGCGTTATACGGTGGGTGCCGGCTGTGTCGGTGTAATTCGTGCGTCGCTGGATGCCAGCGTTAAGTACGCCCGCGAGCGCAAGACATTCGGGCGCGAGATCGGGCGCCACCAGCTGGTGCAGCAGAAGATTGCGACGATGGCGCGCGATTACCAAATCGGCGAGCTGCTGTATCACAAGGTGGCGTGGATGAAGAACTGCGGCCAGCGCAACACCCGTGAGACTTCCACGCTGAAGTGGTTTGCGACGGAGGCTGCTTTTGAGGCGGCCAACAATGCCATTCAAGTGCATGGCTCTTATGGATACTCGGACGAGTACGATGTGGAGCGCTACATGCGGAATGCGCGCGTGACCACCATCTACGAAGGCACAACCGAGATTCAGCAGTTGATGCAGGCTGGCATTGCGCTTGGCTATCGCACGGATGGGGAGCTGCGTTGTGAGCTGCCGGCGTTCGACGCGGCGACTTGGCAGGCGGAGCAGTAAGTTCGCGCAATACTATTCTGGTTGTTGTTCTCCGGCAGTGCGGGAAAATCAGTGAGCGCCCAATGGGCGCTCTTTGTTTTAGGAGCCAGACTCGGTGCGTGACTTAGTTCTGTGAGGAGCAAATGCTGCTGATATTGCCGATGGCAAAGATGCGCCTACGGATTTACAGATGCCTGCAGTACAAGCTGCCCATTTTCAATTTCAAGGCCGGTCACATCGAACGGCAGATTAAGTGTTGCTGGAGAAAGCTGTTGTTGCAGTTGGCTGTCAATTTGGGCGCGCAAACTGTCTGGGAGCGCAATTGCTCCAGTTTGAATATCCTTGATGATAAAGGTGGTTGTGCCATCGATTGTGAGCGGTTCGGCTACCACCGCAATCGAAACGGGTATGCCCGCTACATCAATAGTGGAAGTGGCGATCACTCCATTATCAACAAGGTGCAACTCCAGGTTGTCTGCCTTTATCAGGCTGTCCGGCAGGTCGCGCAGTGCTTGCGCAGCCTTGCTTGTAAGTTCTGTCTCGGTGAATGTGACCGTTACGGGTTGCGGTTTTCCAGTCTGTTGTGCCTTGTCTGCAGCCTGCTGCAAAACTACGGCCTTCTGGTCAAAAGATTTCACCGCGGCTGGTGAGATTGCGACCGGGGTAAGGTTGCGGACAAGGGTGGGGCGTTGGCGGGCGGCAAAATATATGGCAGTTCCAACTGCAAGCGCCAAACAAAGCGCTGCAAATAGAATGCGGTTTATGGTTCGCATCATGATTGGTCGGATTGGGATTCGGGAGCAATCTGGCTTTGGCTCAGCGGGATCCGGGGGTTTGCTGAGCGGCGCCTATAGTGCGCACAGGGTGCTGTTGTTGTTGCCAGTTCAGGCTAATGTACCGTCCAGCCGCCATCGATTGCGATGCCCGCACCGGTGATAAAGCTGGCTGCTTCGCTCGCCAGAAATACTACCAGCCCGCCAAGTTCTGCGGGGTTGCCCCAGCGCCCAAGTGGAATCTTGGCTATGAACAAACCATAGACGTCCGGATTTTCCGCGAGTGTGCGGTTCATCTCGGTATGGAACGGGCCCGGTAGAATGCAATTGACAGTCACATTGAACGGCGCCCATTCCAGCGCCAGTGTGCGTGTGAGTTGCAGCACTGCACCCTTGCTGGTGGAGTAGGGCGTGCGGTCCGGCATGCTGATAACGGATAGCGCCGACCCTAGATTTATCACCCGGCCTTGCTGGCGCTGCTTGAAATGCGGGGCGAGCGCGCGGCACATCAGCCACGGTCCGGTAACATTTGTTTCCTGCACGGTGCGAAACTGTTCCAGCGTCAGGTCCTCAATTGCGCCGCGTACGTTGAGGCCGGCATTGTTGACAAGAATGTCCACCTGCCCGAAATCTGCGAGCACCAGCTCCACTAACGCCTTCACTGCTTCCGGCTGCGTCACATCACAGGCATAGCCGCGGCAGTTGCGGCCGGTTAGCTGCGAGATGGCAGCTGCAGCCGTTTCAGCATCTGCAGCCGTGCGGCTGACTATGGCAACTGCTGCGCCGGCTTCCGCAAGCGCTTGGGCCATCGCATATCCTAATCCGCGGTTGCCGCCGGTGACGATTGCAACCCGCTCATCTAACCGGAAGTGGTCAAGTACTGGCATTATTTGGGATGCGCTTGCACAAGTCAAATCATTGCGCGGATCATTGCGCAGTATATCCGCCGTCTATCATCAGCACTGCGCCCGTGATAAAGCGTGCGTTGTCAGATGCGAGGAACAGGAAGAACTGCGCGATCTCCTCGGATTGTGCGATGCGCCCAATCGGGTGTGCGTCGCCGAGGCGCTTCATGAAGGCGTCCGCATCGCCGGATTCGGCAGCGGCCTGCTGCAATAGCGGCGTATCCACAGTGCCCGGACAAACGGCATTGGAGCGAATGTTGTCGCGCGCATACTCAATCGCCATCTGCCGCGTGATTTGGATGACCGCGCCCTTGGATGGCCCGTACGCGCCTTGCAGTGGCATGCCGGTGACGGAAGAAATGGATCCGGTGTTCAGGAACAATCCGCCGCCTTGCGCCTGCATCACGGGCACCACATGGCGTGCGCTGAAGTAAATGCTCTTTACATTGGTATTCATAACTGCGTCCCACTCAGCTGGCGTGTGCATGTGGATTTGCTTGACGGGCGCAATGCCGGCATTGTTGACCATGATGTCGATGCGCCCAAACGCAGCCAGCGCAACGCGCGTGTACTCCAGCGCAGTTTGTTCAACAGCCACATCGCCAGTCACGGTGCGCAGCGCTAGCGGGTGCTTGGCTTGCAGCTCTGGTGGTGCTGCTTGTGGGTTGCGGTCTACGCCCACCACGCGCGCGCCAGCGTCCAGATACAGCCGCACAATCTCCGCGCCAATACCAGAGGCAGCTCCGGTCACAATTGCAACTTTGCCGTGGAGGTTCATCGGCAATTCATGGTTGCGTTACAAAACCGCCAGCCACATTGATGGTTTGGCCGGTGATGTTCTGCGCATGCGGCGAAGGGAGAAAGACTGCCAGTGCAGCAATTTCTTGAGCCACATGCGCGCCTTCGTTTGAGAACGCTACGGCAATGGCGTGCCCAAGTCCTCGGGCGGCTCCAACAACTATCGCGGAGTGTCCGGTGAGTCCTAAGTCCATCGTGTCGCTGCAGTCCGGGAGTGTTGGTTTGCGATGTCGAAATAGCGCCCGCACATGTTGTCCATTGCGGGCCTGTTAGAAGCCCCGCACGCGCATTATCGCACGTCGGTGATTTACGGGTGGGTTGCTTTCGAAGCGGGTGCGGAGTCTGCCGCGTAAGCGGCGCGGTCCTGAGCGGAGTTCGTTGTAGGCGGTTGGTGCGGAGCTGAAACTACTGCGGTCAGTTGAGGGGGGCAGCTTCGAGGTGCGCTTTGCCGTTAAGTTGTGTTTGTGGTGCCAGCTTCTGGTATTGGCTGTTGTAAAGGTCAAAGTAGAAGCCGCGCTTTGCTAAGAGTGAGTCGTGCGTTCCCTGTTCCACAATTTGACCTTGATCCAAGACGAGTACAACATCAGCATTGCGAATGGTGCTCAAGCGGTGGGCGATCACAAAGGCTGTGCGTCCGGTCAGCAGCTTGTCGAATGCCTGCTGGATCAGGCGTTCGGTGCGCGTGTCAACGCTGGAGGTGGCTTCGTCCAGAATGAGAATGCGCGGGTTGGCAAGTGAGGCACGCGCGATGGCGAGGAGCTGGCGCTGGCCTTGGCTTAGCCCGCTGCCGCGTTCGCCGAGCACGGTGTCGTACTTCAGCGGCAGCCGGTCGATAAATGCGTCCGCATGTGCCAGCGCTGCAGCCGCCACCACTTCGGCGTCGCTTGCGTCCGGCCGGCCAAATCGAATGTTGTCCATCACGCTCGCACTGAAGAGAAAGGTGTCCTGCAGCACGATGCCAATCTGGCGCCGCAGGCTTTCGGCAGTTACATCCCGCACATCAATGCCATCAATCTTGACCGAGCCGGTGCTGGCATCGTAGAAGCGCGGCAGCAGATTGATGATTGTAGTTTTGCCGGCGCCGGTCGGTCCGACGATGGCAATTGTTTGCCCGGCTTTCGCGTGAAAACTGACGTTGCGCAGTACAGGGGTGCCGGTTGTGTATTCGGCAGACACATTTTCAAATGTTACGTCGCCATTGAGGGTGGGCATGGTGCGTGCGCCCGGCCGGTCCATGATGGATGGCTTCTCGTCAAGCAGTTGAAAGATGCGTTCACCGCCCGCGATGGCATTTTGGATGTTTGTCCATAGAACTGCAATCTGCTGGATCGGCTGGTTGAAGCGCTGCGAGTATCCGATGAAAGTGATGATGAGGCCGAGTGAGACACTTGCGCCCAGCAGCTCCGCGCCGTTAAGCAGCAGCCAGCCGCCGCCGGCAGCCACAATTGCCAGCGCCAGATACCCCAGCGCTTCCAAGGCTGGTGCAAGGGCGCTGGTGAAGGCTACGGCGCGTACATTGGCATCGCGGTTGGCAGCATTGGTGGCCCGAAAGCTGTCCAGATTTTCGTCGGCGCGGTTGAAGGCTTGCACCTCGCGGACCGCGGAGATCGACTCCTGCAGCTCTGCATTCACGCTGCCCAGCTCTGCGCGTGATATGCGGAACGCACGCCGTGCCTGATTTGAAAACCACACGGTAGTGATTGCCATCAAGGGGACAACGGCGAGACTCAATAGGGCATAGGCAAAGCTAGCGGCCAGCATCTTGTACGAAATCCAACCGATGAGCAATATTCCGCCCAGCACATTCACCAGCGCAAAACTAAAGGCCTGCCCGATGGCTTCGGTGTCGTTTGTGATGCGGCTCATCAAGTCGCCCACCTCGTGGTCAGAGTAATAGCCAATCGACAAGCGGTGAAGATGGGCAAACAAATCAACGCGAATATCGGTCAACACATGCTGGCCGGCGCGCGCCATGGAAAAGAATAGCAGTCCAGTCAACGCGGAGATTGCTGCAAACACAGCGATCGAGAGCATTACGATCTGTGCAAGCCCGGCAATCGCAGCATCGGCAGACATTGTTTCCAGCCGGGCTGTGTCCACAAAGACATGCTGCCATCCCAGCCAGTGCGCAACTTTGGCGCTGGCGGAAAGCTGCGACAAATCGGCAGCGTACCAGCAGCGGCTGGCCGAGCCGGCAGCTGCTTGCTGCGCAACGGCTGCGCCGCCAAATGCGCCGGCGATTGGCTTTGCGATATAGCAGTCAACTGCCTGGCCCACCAACTCCGGCGTGAGCACCTGGCCCCAAGTGGAAATTACCACCAGCACAAGCACCACTGTTAAGGTTGGCACAAAGCGGCTGAAGTACCCGCCGAAGCGCGCAAGGGTACGGCCCACGCTCTGCGGCCGAATTTGATCCTGGCTCATAAGACGGCGCAGGCCGTCGGGTCCGCCAAACATTTGCCTAGGCCTCCACAGGTTGCTGCGCGGGATCGCCCGTCAGCTGCGAGCGGCAGATCTCCGCGTACAGGTCGTTGTTTTCCAGCAGGTCAAGATGCCGGCCGCTGGCCACAATTTTGCCGCGGTCTAGCACGAGTATCAGGTCGGCGTTGATTACAGTGCTGATGCGCTGCGCAATTACGAAGCTGGTGCGGCCGCGCATCAAATGGTCCAGGGCTGCCTGGATGCGTGATTCGGTTTGCAGATCCACGCTGCTGGTGGCGTCATCCAAAATCAGCAGGCGCGGGTTGAGCAGCAGGGCGCGTGCGATTGCAATGCGCTGCTTCTGCCCGCCGCTGAGTGTGGAGCCGCGCTCGCCGACTGGTGTGTCGTAACCCTCGGGCATGGCGTCAATGAAGTCGTCGGCTGCCGCCGCACGCGCTGCGGCTTGCACTTCTGCAAGCGTGGCGTTGGGCCGGCCGAAGGCAATGTTCTCGCGGATGGTGGAGCTGAACAGCGTTGTTTCTTGCAGCACGATTCCAATTTGAGAGCGCAGGGAGTCGAGCGTTACGGAGCGCAAATCAAGTCCATCAATCATGATGCTGCCGGAGCTGGGGTCGTAAAAGCGCGGCAGCAAATTGATGATGGTTGTTTTGCCGGAGCCGGTGGCACCCAACAGCGCCACGCACTGGCCGGGCTCCACGGTGAAGTTCACCTCGCTAAGCACCGGGTCTCCGCCCCCGGGATATTTGAAGGTGACATTGTCGAAAGTTACGCGGCCGGAGACTGCTGGCAGCGTGACCGCATCCGGCTTGTCCCGCACATCGCTGGTGGCGTCCAAAATCTCAAAGATGCGTGCTGCTGAGGCGCCGGCCTGGCCGAGCTGCGTGATGATGATGCCAAACTGCGCCAGCGGCAGAAAGAGATAGATGAGGTACAGGCTGAACTCCTGATACTCGCCCAACGTCAGGGATGCATTGACGATTTGTTTGCCGCCAAAGTACAGCACGGATGCCTGCCCGAGGTTTGCAACCAGGAGCACCACCGGAAAGAGAAATCCGAAGACGCGCGAAACCGTCAGTGACTGGTTGAGCAGATTTCCGGCCGCCACGCGGAATTTTTCCTGCTGCATTTGCTCGCGGGCAAACGCTTTTACAACCTTGATGCCGGCCAAGTTCTCTTGCAGCACAGTGTTTACGTCCGAGATGCGCGCTTGAATTTTGGCAAAAAGCGGCTGGCTCACAATTCCAAATATCATGAAAGTGATCAGCGCAGCCGGAAGAATAGGCATGCTGACGAGTGCCAGCTGCCAGTTTGTGCTTAGCAGCAAAGACAGCGTTGCCACCAGCAGAATTGCTGCACCCGCCAGTTGCACCAGCCCCTGGCCAATGAAGAGGCGCACCTTCTCAATGTCATCAGTGGCGCGAATCATCAACTGGCCGGTTTGATTTTGATCGTGGTACGAAAACGAAAGGCGCTGGATTTTGTCGAAGAGTTCATTGCGAATTTCAAAGGCAACAGTTTGCGAGTTGCGCTCTGCCCAGTACGCCTGCAGAAAGGCGAACAGGCCGCGCATTGATGCAAACAACACAATCAAAGCCCCGGCAATCAGCACGGCAGTTGGTGCGGCGAGCTTGTCTGCCGTCAGGCGCTCCAACAGCTGTGCTTTGGTCCAATCGGCCGGGAGGTCCGCAAAAGCCAGAATCTTTGGCAGGGCCACCGGGAGAGTGCCGGCCGGGATCGAGGGCAGTTTTTCAAGCAAGTTGGCTGCCAGCACGCCGTGGGTAATGCCATCCAAAATATTGCGGACCAGCCGCGGCACTGCGAGTTGCGATAGCGTGGCAATCACCATGAAGGCGAATGGCATCGATGCGGCGTTTCCGGTGCGCCCAAGATATTTGAAGGTGCGCTTTAACGCGCCACGGGCCGAGGGCGAAAGTTGTGGGCGTTTACTTGGGCGTTGCATAAGGCGGGCAGATTAGGACTCTGGTTATGGTGAGTGTAGCTTACCGCCTTTGATCAACCGGCGAACATTAAGCTTTCCACTGCGGCAGCCATCTCACACAAGTGTCCTGCGTCGGTCACCGCACTGGCTGCAGCTGCGCAATGCCCAATTGCACAGTCGCCTGTCCTTTCACACGCCGCAGCTCCGTTCCTCGCTAATGCACGCGCCAAACACGCTGGCGCAGCAGCTTCACGTGTTCACAACGCGGGTCGTTGGGGTGGTGGGGCTTGTCACAGTCATTGGTGAGCCGTGTGCACTTGGTGACTGTGGCGCAGAACAATGGCAGCATCTAACAGAGCTGCTTCCCTGCGCAGGCGTTTCCGGAGTCAGGCCTGCGCTTTATGGGTTGCGCGGGCGCGCATAAGCTGAACCAAGTGCCCCCGGAGGGACTCGAACCCCCAACCCTCTGATCCGAAGTCAGATGCTCTGTCCATTGAGCCACGGGGGCGGGCACTAGCCGGCTGCTGCCGGCTGAAGATATGCAAGGGGTGCCTGATGGGACTTGAACCCACAACATCCGCCTCCACAGGGCGGAGCTCTGCCGATTGAGCTACAGGCACCAAGCTATGACACTTGGTATTTTATCACGCTGCAACTTCCAGCCGGCGCTGCAGCTCTTGCGGTGCGCTGGCAAGTGTGCATTTGAACTGCGTTGCGCTGGCGAGCTGCTTGATGGTGACATTGGACTCTGCGAGCTCATCGGGTCCCAGCACCGTGGCAAACGGGATTGCCAGCCGGTCTGCGTACTTGAGTTGTTTTGCCAGCTTGTCAGCTTCCGGGTACAGCTCTGCGCGCAAGCCGGCAGCGCGCAATGTGCGTGCCAGAGCTGCAGATGCCGGCAGCAGCTCTGCAGAGAAAATTGTGACGAGCACATCGGCTGGTGCCGGCCGCAGCTTTGGCAGCGCGCCGTACTTCTCAAGCACAAGCTGCACCACCACATCCCCCATCGCAAAGCCAACGCCGGTGATCGGTTCGCCGCCCACATCTGCCACCAGATTGTCATAGCGGCCGCCGCCCAGAATTGCGCGGAACTCGCCGTCGCGGTCGCGCGCTTCAAACACCACGCCGGTGTAATAGTCGAGTCCGCGCACAATCGCCGGGTCAAAGTCAAACCATTCCCGCGTGCCCAACGCCGTGCACGTGTCAAAGAATGTTGTGAGTTCTGGTGAGGAGCGCCATTGCTCGCGGTCCTGCAAAAGCTGCTGCAGGCCGGCAAGCTGCGTGTCGCTCAATCCCAACTGTGTGCCCTCGGCTGTCCACTTGTCGGCCGGCAGCTTGTCCAGGCGGTCCAGCAGCCGGAAAACTTTGGGGCGTGCTTCAGCATGCACTCCCAAGTCAGCCACGCGCGCCTCCATCAGCCGCCGGCTGTTCACTGAAATTACAATTTGCTGCGGGGTAAGCCCAAGCGCTGCCAGCAGTTCGGCGCCGATCGATGCAATCTCCGCGTCCGCCACAATGGATGCGCTGCCCAGCAGGTCAATGTTCCATTGAAAGAATTCGCGCGTGCGCCCTTTTTGCGGGCGCTCGTAGCGCCAGAAGGGGCCAAACGACCACCAGCGAATTGGGCGCGGCAGCTCGCGCGCGCGCTGCGCAACTAGACGCGCCAGCGATGGCGTCAGCTCCGGGCGCAGCGCCAGCAGCGCGCCGCCACGGTCTGGAAAGACAAAGGCCTGCTCCTTTACCAGCTCCTCGCCGCTCTTGGCAGCGTATAGCTCAAGCGCCTCCATGATCGGCGCTTCCCATTCTTGATAGCCGTAGCGCTCGGACACGGCGCGGATGCGGTTATACAGCCAAGTGCGCTGTGCCATCAGCTCCGGATAAAAATCACGCGTGCCTTTTACCGGCCGAATAATTTCAGCCATGTTTAGCTGGGGGCCGGCGTTGGCGCTGCCAGCGCCACGCGCTCACCAATTGCCAGTGCGCCGCTGGTTATAACTTTGCAGAGCGTGCCGCGCCGGCCGGCACTTTTAGCGCGCAATCCGGCAGCCAGCCCGTCCATAAATTCACATGGTGCACAGTCGCCGGTAACTTCCAGAATGGCGCTGCCGACTTGCAGGCGCGTGCCTGTCGGCAGCCCCGCCAGAGTGAAATCCCGCACCGTTACATTTTCCCGCACTGCGCCCGCTGCAAGACCCCACTCAGCGATGGTTTCTTGCTCAATCAACAGCACCTGCCGCTGCCGTTTGCCGATATTGGCATCGCCTTCCAACCCTTGGTTGCCGAGAGCCTGGGCGTGATTCACCGGGCGCATCTCACCACCAACGGACGATTTAATGAATATGTTTGTGATTGTGCCGGACATGCGCGCATTTTACTATGAATGCGGCGGGGAATATAAATAGCAGGAGCGCCTTGCCCGAGCAAGGCGCTCCTGCTGCGCGTAGGGGATGGATTAGTGCGCTTTATGCGGCGTCCCTGCCACAAGCTGCGATTGGCTTCCGTGCCGCTGTTGGTATCGGATTTACCTGGTTTTTCTTGAATGCCAACTGATGTCCGAAAATTGTGCCGATAATGTAAGAAGTATTAGTAGCGAGGAGTTTTAGAGAATGTTCGCAATGTTGTTATTGGGCGCGGTGATTTTGGTTGTGGATCAAATGTTGGACGCTCGCAGCTACTATGTGCTGGACAGCGCCGCTGGCACTGTGGTCGTGACGCGGGTGATCACACTTGCGGCAGTGGCTGTGCCGGCCGTGGCACTAGTAACTTCTTTCATTTAGGTTTAGTACGCACTGGGTATAAAAGTTCCCGGAAAACTGTGGCGAAGTCTGCCATAATCGAAGCAAAAGTTGCGATGCGCCAGCTGCGTCGGGACTCCAGCAAGCGTTGTTTCCAATCTGATCTGTTGCGCTGACTTGCCGTAATGGTGGGTGCTTTGCGTTGCGCCTGCAAGCTGCCAGCGGTTGGGTTATGCTGTGACAAGCGATGAAGTCTGCTGAGTTTAATCATGGCTGAGCATTTGCTTGGGAATTCCGTCCCGCAATCGCAGCTGTGGCCGTTTATCACGTGGGGCCGCCCGAATAAACCGCCTATTGTTTTCTTGCACGGCTTTCTGGGCGCGGGCTCGGATTGGGGGGAGATTGCCGCTCCGCTGGCAGAAGATTATTTTTGTGTGTGCCCAGATCTGCCCGGGCATGGCGCGAATATCACTCGTGACTTTGATGCGCAGTTGAGTATTCCACAGCTTGCGCTGGAATTGCGTGCGCTGTGCGCTGCGCTTAGTTTGAGCGCGCCCATCGTTGTGGGCTACTCTTTGGGCGGGCGGGTGGCTCTAGCGGCGGCCGTGCGGCATCCGGAAATTATGCAGGCGCTCATGTTGGAAAGCACAAGCGCCGGCTTGGATACCGAAGCCGAGCGCCAAGCGCGCGCTGCAACCGACGACGCACGCGCAGCCGTGCTGCTGGCTGATGGAATCGCAGCTTTTATGCGCACGTGGTATGCGGCGCCGCTGTTCGAGTCACTTCAGATGCGGCCGCAGCTGCTGGCAAAGCTGCAGGCCGCGCGCACTTGCAATGATGCGCGCTGGATGAGCAAGGTGGTGAGTGAACTGAGCCCCGGCAGAGCCGCTTCAGTGTGGGCTGAACTCCCATCGGTTAGGCTGCGCACGCTGCTGCTGGCTGGCGCGCTTGATGTGCGTTACACAGAGTCCGCGCAGCGCATGTGCGCTGCGATGCCCAATGCCGTTTGCACCGTAGTGGCGGATGCCGGGCATAACGTACACTTGGAGCAGCCGACTGCATACATTCAAGCACTGCGGGACTACAGCTTGCAATGCAACTGACTTGTGCCATTCAACGGAAGATTGTCCCGTGCCAGCCGGGGCAGCGCTTTGCATAACTTCGCTTCTGTGCCGCTGCCGCAACATATATGCAAACTTGATGCAAGATTGATTTCATTAGGAGAGCATTCAGCACGGACTGCCGGGAAATGATATTTGTTCTGCTGGATTGCGGGTGAGATACACTGGAGGCGGACATGCGCGAAAAATTTAGTGATCCCGAATGGGTGGATATGCAAGTGTTGGTCTTTTGGGTTTTGTTGCGCGTGGCCTCCGCTGACGGAACGCTAAGCAAAGACGAGTGGGCAGAGATACTTGCGGCCGTTAAGAGGGTTTCCGCTTCGACCACCTTAATCGGGCAGCTCTCGGCCAGTATTTCGTACGCGCAAGTTCCAAAACTCAGTGAGTTTGCTTCGAAGTTTCACAACCGAGTGCCGGGGGTGCGCGCCATGCTGCTTGAACGCTTGGGGACTCCGGTGTACGGCGCGTTTGTGTCCGGGCTGATGGCCATGGCGGTGGACGTCGCGCGGCTTGAAGGGCGTTCTGATGCCGGGCTGGCTGCACATATCAGCATCGAGGAGCAAGATGTGCTGCTCAAGCTGCTAAAGGACCTTTCGTAGATCGAGTCTTCGTAGTCTTGCAGGTTAAATAGTTAATCGCCGAGACCGGTGTTGCAATGACAAGAACCCACTCTCCTCTTTGAACTCAACTTAACAAAAAAATGCGCGCATTGCCTTTTGGCAGTGCGCGCATTTTATTTTAAATGTGCGTTGGCTTAGTAGCGCTTGCCGCCGCCGCCGCCGCCACTCGGCCGGCGTGAAAAGCCGCCGCCGCCGCTTGGGCGGTCTTCCTTCGGTTTGGCAACGTTCACGGTCAAGGCGCGGTTGCCCATCTCGTGATTGTGGAACATGGTGATGGCTTTCTGAGCCCCTTCTTGCGAGTCCATTTCCACAAAACCAAATCCCTTCGACCGTCCGGTATCACGCTCGGTGATAATCGCTACCGACTTCACCTCGCCCGCCTGGGAAAACAAGCTTTTCAGCTCATCCTCTGTGCACTGATAAGACAGGTTCCCCACGTACAGTTTCGCTTGCATGATCGATACTCAACTCCTAGCCCTTGGGCACTAACTACAGCTTCTCCGATACGATGCGCTTGGGCCATGCAACTGCGAACTGGCGGTCAAGTCGACGAGACGCTATTTTACTACCGAAATGCCTAAAAGTGCAAGGGCAAATCTGTTCAATTTTGGAATTAGTTTGGGCGCTGCGGGCGGAAGGTTAGAAGCCGCGTGCCTGGAAAATTCCTAGAAAAAAGCCAGAGACCAGTCGTTTGGCCTCTGGCACTCGGCTGTCGGGGCGAGAGGATTTGAACCTCCGACCCCCTGACCCCCAGTCAGGTGCGCTACCAGGCTGCGCCACGCCCCGCCGAAAAAGCATTATAGCACGGCTGTTTTACTGGCGGCTGAGCTCAGTTGCCAGCTTGTCTGGCTTGTGCCGGAAGTCCGATTTTTGGCGCTGGCCGCTGACGAGGTCCGTCAAAATATTTGCAAGGCCGGCATTCACAGGAGCACTGAGTCCGCAGGCAAGCGCGTGGCGTTGTGCCGCTCCATTGAGCCAGCCCACTTCGCTGCGCGTCCTACCGCTAAACAAATCATTGTGAAGCGAGGGCATTTTGCCGCCACGGCCATGGCCCACTTGCCGGGTCAGGAAGTTTTGGTACCAAGCTGCCGGCAAGAGCGTAATGGCAGCGGCAAGCAATCGTACTTGCACGCCTGGCAGGTTCACCACCGGAATTTGCAGCTTGCGCATCACGCGCAGGGTTTCGCGCAGCGCTTCAACTTCGGCGCGGTACAAGCCGGGGTGCGCAAAAACGGCGCCGGGCGTGATATCGCAGATGGCACTCGTCGCATTGCCAAGCATGTTTGTCAGCAGCTTGGACCATTTCATGGCGCGCGCATCGGTGTAAAGCTGTACGCGCATCTCAGTCGCTTGCAACGCAGCTGCGAGCCGTGTGGCAAGCGTGGTGCCGGCAGTGAAGCCCACGCCCCGGATGCGTTCCACGGTCACGCTGCCCGGCGCAGTTTGCGTTGCAGCAGTGGTCACTGTACCGGCAATCACATTGCCGCCCCCAAAAAACTTTGCGAGCAGTGCCTCATTGTCCACTCCATTCTGCATGCACACGATGGGCGGCAGGCTGCGGCCGGCTGCTTGCAGCTGAAGCGCCGCCGTTTCAGTGTCATAGCTCTTCACCGCCAGCACTACACAATCAAAGTGTTGCTGCTCCAAGACTGATTGCGGGTCAGTTGCCAGCGTCGGGTTGGCAATATGGATTGTGTAGGACTTGTGCTGTGCTGTAAGGCCTTGCATGCGCAGCTGGTCCAGTGCCGCAGGCCGCACTATGAATGTCACGCACACGCCGGCCTGGGCAAGGTGTGTGCCCAGCAGCGTGCCAATGGCACCGCTGCCAAACACCAAAACATTCAGTGCAGAACTCATTGTGTGCGCGTCAAGTGCGCAGTGCGAGGTCGCTACCAACGAACCCGGCGTTGCCATTCAAAAAGTCTTGGATCGGCATTGCGCGTTTGCCGGCAGGCTGGATTGTCTCCAGCAATAACCAGTCTTGGCCTGTGCCAATGGCTGCGCCGGCTGCGTGCGCAATCACGCGGTTGGGAGTTGCGCTGCCGGGGATGGCGCGCGCAGCCAAAATTTTTAGCGCTGTGCCGTTCCAGAAAATGTGCGCGCACGGCCAGGGCTGCATGGCGCGCACGCGCAGTGCCAGTTCATGTGCCGGCCTGCTTAAATCCAGCAGCCCATCAAGTTTGGAGAGCTGCGGTGCATAGGTTGCAAGCTGCGAATCTTGCGCAGCGGCGGTCATAGTGCCGCTCAAATATGCGGGTAGTATTTCGCTCAATGTGGCAGCGCCAAGCTCGGCTAGTTCGGCGGTGAGGCTGCCGGCGGTGTGATCTGGGTTGATGTTGACGCTGCGCTTTTCAAGTATGGCGCCGGTGTCGAGGCCGGCATCCATGCACATAATGGAAACGCCTGTAGTTCTGTCACCGGCCAGAATTGCGGCTGCTACCGGGGACGCCCCACGGTGGCGCGGAAGCAATGACGCATGGATGTTCAGGCAGCCGTGCAGCGGAAGTTGTAGAACGGCAGGGCGCAGCAGTTGTCCAAATGCAGCCACCACAATCAAGTCCGGCGCCCAATCCACCAGTTGCGCCTGCGCCGCAGCCTCTTGGAGGCGCACCGGAGAAATCATCGGAAGGCCGAGCTGCTGCGCCGCTAGCTTGACGGCGCAGGCGGCCGGCAGGCGCCCGCGCCCGGCCGGGCGATCGGGTTGCGTGACAACGCCTGCAACTGGCCATCCATCTGCCAGCACGCGCAGCGCGGGCACGGCAAACTGTGGCGTTCCCATGAAGACGATGCGCATGCAGTGATTCTAGCATTTGGCTCAGATACAATTCCGCGGTGGCAATGACTGATTACAAAAAGTGCGTGTGCGCCGTGGTGATTGCAGTATGAAAGCTGACGCGGCTGCGCAGGGCGTGCTGCGCAAGACGTGGCATGTGAGCCCACTGATTAGTGATGTGGTGCGCGCTGCATTGCAGCGCTGGCAGGCTGAGCCGGTTTTGCAGCAGTTGTTCTTCAACCGCGGCATCTCCACCGAAGCTGAGGCAATGGCGTTTGTGCAGCGCAGTGCGCCCGACGAGGGTGATGTGCGGTTGCTGCCGGATATGGCGGTTGCCGTCGAACGCGTTGTTGCGGCAATTGAACGCCACGAGCGCATTGTGATTTATGGTGACTATGACGTAGACGGCGTGACTGCGACTGCGCTGCTTGTGCTGCACCTGCAGCAGCACAATGCTGATGTGCAGCCCTACATTCCGCATCGTGAGCTGGAAGGTTACGGGCTCAATAATGCGGCGTTCGATGAGATTGCCGCTGCCGGTACGAAGCTGGTGATCAGTGTGGACTGCGGGGTACGGTCATTGTTGGAGGCAGACCACGCGCGCAATCTGGGAATGGATCTGATCATCACGGATCATCATTCGGTGGGCGAGACACTGCCTAGAGCTCTCGCAGTGATTAACCCCAAGCGTTTGGACCACACATATCCAGAGCGCAATCTATCCGGCGTTGGGCTCGCGTACAAATTTGTGCAGGCGCTGCAGCAAAGACTGCCACTGGCTGCAAGTGCGGCGCAAGGTGACACGCTGCTGGACTTGGTGGCGCTCGGCTCTGTGGCGGATCTGGCGCCACTCTCTGGCGAGAACCGCGCCTTGGTATGGCGCGGCTTGCAGTGTATTAACCAACAGCCGCGCGCGGGCATTGCGGCGCTGCTGGCGGCTGCGCGGCGCCGCATCGGCACCGTGGATGCCGGCACAATTGCGTTTCAGCTTGGGCCGCGGCTGAATGCCGCAGGCCGGCTCAACACAGCGCTTGATGCGTATCAGCTGCTGGTAACGGCGGATGTGGCTGAAGCGGAGCAGCTGGCGCACGCGCTGGAAATGCTTAATCGCGAGCGCCAGCAGCAGACAGCGGAGATCACGCAGCGCGCGCTGCAGCAGGCACTGGCTGGTGGTGCAGACCAGCTGATATTGTTTGCGGTTGACGAATCATTTAACAGTGGGATTGTGGGTTTGGCGGCGGCACGCGTGCAGGAGCAAACCTATCGGCCGGTGCTTGTGGCGCAGCGCGAGCCGGATCAAATTCGCGGTTCGGCGCGCAGCATTGCTGAGTTCCACATCACCGAAGCACTGGATGCGTGTGCGGACCTGCTTGTGCGTTATGGCGGCCACGCTGCGGCGGCTGGCTTTACTTTGGTGCCCGGAAACTGGGAGGCGCTTGTGCAGCGCCTGCGTGGGATTGCGCAGGACAAACTGCACGGGCTGGTGTTGCGGCCGCATCTGCGCATTGACGCAGAAGTTGGCATTGCAGACCTGGCAGGACGGCTTGGGCGGCAGATGGAATTTTTTGAGCCAACCGGGTATGGCAACCCCGCGCCCGTATTTGCTGCGCGCAATGTTAGCGTGCAGTCCGTGCGGCGCATGGGCACGGATGGGCAGCATATGAAGCTGCGGCTGCAGCAGGCGGGCAGTGCGACTGTGGAGGCGGTTGCGTTTGGCGAGGGTGCGGCAGCGGACAGCCTGCCGCAGCAGATTGATATTGCGTTTAACTTGGAGTTGAACGAGTGGCAGGGCAAGCGCAGTGTGCAGCTCAGGCTGCGCGACTGGCGCCCGGCCACCTAATGAACCAGCCGGCACACCAAAGCAGGAGTCCGGCTGCACTCAGCATAAGGCCGTAGCGCCAGCTGGCCGGTGCGTAAACAAAACTGACCGCGTGCGTTCCCGCTGTCAGTGGCACCGTGCGCAGCAATCCATTTGCAGTTTCAATTTGCGCCGGGACACCATCAACTGTGGCGTGCCAGCCCGGATAGTTTGCGTCCGCCAGTACCAAGTGCGTGGCGCTGGTGGAGCTGGTCTGTACATCTATGCGTTGCGCGTTGTAAGTGGTGACCGTAGCAGACCCCACGGGCAGCGAAACCTCTGTGAGCGGCAATGCAGCCACAAGGTACGCGCGCGGCCACGCCGCAAGATTCTCGTAGACCTTTACATCGCCGGAATGTGCAACGCGATAGGGTAGCGCCACCAAAGATTTAAATGTGCCGCTGGGACTATGCACCAAAGTGGCAGCGCGCAGGATAACGCTGCCGCTGTTGGCATACAGCTCCGCCATGGCAACTGCTGCCGGCTTGGGGAACGCGAGAGTGCCGCTGCCCGTGCGCAGCAAACTATTTGGGACCGCAATTACAAATGGTTTGCCAGCGTCCGGTGTGATCCGTACACGCAGGTCCAGTGGTTCAGCGGCTGCTGGCGAGTTCAGGATCAGTGCCAGCCCATCGGCGAGGAATACGGGTGTAACCGGCAGCACGCCGGGTGATGCATTTGAAATTGGGCTTGCGAACTGCCGGTCGAAATAGACGCCGTTAATCCAAGCATCGTTGCTTTTGTCCGTTATCAGCCAGCGCGTATTCGTGATATTCAAGAGCCACCGCGGCGGCAGCTCAGTCAAGCGTTCGCGCAGTCTGCCATCGGGTACATCAATGGGCGGATCGGCCAGCAGCGCGGCGAATTGTGCATAAGCCCGCGTTGGCAGCAGTCCGCCATCGTAGCCGTCAAGCGTTGGAATGTGCCACGCCAGCGGCAGATTTGGCGACAGCAGTTCCTTGGACTTTGCCGCCGTGATTGCATCGACGAGTGCTGCGGCCGTGATATCTGGCGCCAGCATCGCGCGCATTTCGGTCAGGTCGCCTGGATCGTACGTGAGGGTTGAGAGCGATAGCATGCGCGCTGCGGGCAGCGCTGCATTTTGCGCGCGCAGTATTTCTAGCATGGCAGGACGCATGCTGGCATAGGCTTCCGGGCTGGTCGGATTGTTGATTGGGAGCGGTGCGCTTGCAAGAAACAATTCGAGCACGAGCAGCGCAATCAGGGATGGTTTGCGAAAGTGTGCGAGCCTTGCGTCAGCAACGGCGAATATTGCCAGCCCGAGGGCAGCTGCCAGCACCCACGCAGCCAGCTCAGCGGGGAGCGGCATGCCAAGCGCACCGGTTTCGCCGGCAGGCGTATGGCGTGCGCCTGCGAATGTACCCATCACCAAGATGGCAACTGCAGCCGCAGCCCACCAGCTTGCGCGCCGAACTTGTTGGCGGGTGAGCTGTTCGAGATTGTCGATGCCGATGCCGGCAAGCAGCGCGGCGCCCATGGCCCACAGTGCCAGCCAGCGCACAGGTGCACGAAATAAGTTGAAGCCCGGTACAAAGCGCGCGAGCAGCCAATAAAGCGGATTGAAGCCACCGAGCGCCAGCAGCAAGCCCGCAGCCGCAAGAGTGGCGCTTGCAAAAAGTGTGCGGCGCGTTGCCGGGCGCTGCGCGGGAGCTGCGCAGCCGGCTGCAATTAGCAGCAGGCCGCTGCAGCCAACGTAGGCCACATACTCGGTGAATAGCGCGCGCGTGAAGTTGGGCAGCAGTGCGCGGCCAAGCGCAAGCGGCGAGAGTGAAAAGGAAAGTGCATCCCGCAGGCCGAGTCCGGCGCTGCGCAGTGACTCGCCGCTCAACTCCAGCGTGGGCAAGAGCTGCGCGGCTGCCAACAGCAGTGCAACAAAGTAGAAGGGCGCGCAGCGCAGCAAGGCAAACCCGCTGCGGCGCAGGGCTGCCGCCACAGCCGATTGCGGTTGGCCCGCAAGCTGGGCAGCAGCCGGTTGGGCTGCAAGCGCTGCGCTGACAATCCAGACGCCTGTTCCAATCAGCGTTACGAAAACGGATTGCGGGTGTCCAGCCAGAATTTGAAAGGCGACGACGAGGCACAGCATCAACCCCGCGCGCTTGGGGGCGCTGGCAAACGCCGTCTCATACGCCAGCTGCAAAACCAATGGCATCCATGCCAGTGACTGCAGCTGATTGATCTGTTCCGCTTTGGCGAGCAGACTGCCACCCAGTGCGAAGATGATGGCGGCCACGGCTGCGCCCGCAGCTTCGAGCTGCAGCGTACGCCGCGCCAGCCAGTAGGTTCCCGCAGCTGCCAGCAAGAGATGCGCAATTACGGAAAGCTTGTACGCCGTCGGCGTGTTGAAGCCAGTCATCAGCCAGTTGGGCGGGTAGAGCACTCCGGTCTGCGGATTGGCCAGAAAGGGCGCACCCATAAACAAGAACTGATTCCAGAGGGGCAGAGTTGCACTGCGCAGGGCTTGGGCGCGGTGCTCCCAGTGCGGGTACTGATACAGCAATACATCACCGCGGGCGAGGATGAGATTGGTAAATGTAAGCTTCCACAAGAATAGCGGCACCGCCGCCAGTGCCAATAACAGCGCCAGCGCGGGCTGCATGCGCGCAAGCGCGCGCGTTTGCAGCGCGCGGTCTTCTTTGGACATCAATCGGCTACCAATTGGTAAAGTGTGAACGAGCGCGAGCCATCGCGGCGCACTGTGTCCAGCAGCGGCACGCAGACAAAGCCAGCGCCTGTGATGGCGCTACGCATCTCGGCCATTGGCTCCCAGCTTGGCGCCACAAAGTAGCGCGGACTGCTTGCGCCAAATGCGCGCAGATCGGCTGCAAGATTCTGCGGACCCTGAACCCAGCCAATATACGCCGGGCTGTGGTCCAGATAAAACTTCCACTGCCAGTCAAGCCATTGGTCGTACAGCACGCTGCCGGTTGGGGCGCTGCGCAGCGCTGCGGCCACCTTCTCAATGCCATCGTATGCGCCATGATCGCCGCCAAGCGCGTAGCCCGATGCGCTTGCGCGCAGGCTGGCGGGCAGCAGTGTTAGCAGCACTGCAGTGCCGGCAACAGCCACCGCGCGCATCACGCGTGCCGGGCCATAGCCTTGCAACAATCCGGCAGCAGCGGCCAGCGGCTGCGCGAGCAAAATTATTATCAAGGGCGCAAGCGGCACAAGATAGCGGTCATACAGGTTAAATGCCAGCAGCCAATGTCCGGCAAGATATGCCACTATGAAACCCAGAATGACCATGCTTATGGTGGTCTGCAGGGGCTGGGGATTGGACCGCATGCTGCTGAGCGGCAGCCAAATGCAGTACGCGAGCAGCAAGGCGTTCAATGCCGGCGCGCCAGTTACGGCAGCGCCCAAGCCGGCCAGCTGCTGCCAGCGCGGCAGCAGCTCAGCTGGCCGGATGAAACGCCCGGGCATGTTGTCGGCGTATCCCTGCGCCCAAAATCCAATCGGTGCCGCCCGCACATAATCCCAAAAGTAAACTGCGGCCAGCACCACCAGCAGCGGTGTGATCCAGTTGCGCAGCTGCTTGCCCCGGCTGTTTGGGCCGGGAGCTGCCAATTGCACCAGCACTCCGAGAGTGAGGACAAGCGGCGCGAATACAAGCGCGGACTGTTTGCATGCGTAGGCAGCCGCAAACGCGCATCCGGACCATGCCCAGTGCCCGCGCAGTACTAGCAGCAGGCTGGCGAGCAGCGCACAGCTTAGCAATGCGTCCATGAAGAGCGTGGCCCCAAATGAGATGGCAAGCGGGGAGAGTGCCAGCAGCAGGCCGGCAAACAGGCCCGCCTGTGCGCTGTGCAGTTTGCGCGCGCAGGCGGCGGCGAGTGCAATGCTGACGGTACTGGCAGCCAGTGCCGGCAGGCGCAGCGCCAGCTCTGACATGAAAATGTTGTATCTAGCTTTTGCGCCCAGCATGTTTAGCGCGGCTGCGCCTAAATAAAATGCGAGGGGCGACTTGTCCACAACTTCATGAGAGAGCCACACATCGCGCGCGTCGGCAATCTTCAGTGCAAAGCTGGCGTACAAACTCTCGTCAGGATGAAAGCGGTTTGCGCTGAGCAATGCAGCGCGCAGTGCAAAGCCCAGCAGCACGATGCCAAACATTGCCACCGCGGCGTTGTCTTGCGCGCGGCCGGAGCGCGCCGGATTATTCAGGTATGATGAAGGCATGATGTGATTTGCGCCAGTGCGCGCGCATTCAGTATTTGCGGAGGCAGGCCCATGTCTGAATATCTGTCACGCCCCTGGACCAAGGCATACGATGCTGGAATTGGTGCATCGCTCGAGCCGTACCCCGCAGTCACCCTGCATCTTCAACTAGAACAGACAGCAGTAAGACATGCTGAGAAGGTGGCATGTATAACATCGGGGCGGATTCCATTGATCGGCCGCTTAGGCTCACAGCTAAGCTGGTCGCAAATTAACAGCGCTGCCGGAGAGCTGGCGGCTGCCCTCGCAGAGCTGGGCGTGCGCAAGGGTGACGCGGTGGCGTTGATCCTGCCCAACTGCGTGCAATTCATCGTCGCATTCTATGCCATCCTAAAGGCGGGCGGAGTGGTGGCCGCAATCAACCCCACTTACCCGCCGGATCGCATGGTGCATCAGGTGAACGATTGTGGCGCGCGCCACCTGATTTGCCTCACGCCTTTTTATGCGGGCTTCAAGCGCATTCAATCGCAAACGAAAGTAGAGCGCGTGGTCGCCACGCGTATCCGTGAATATCTGCCGCCGCTGGCGGGCTGGCTGTTTGCCATGTTGCGCGAGAAGAAGAGCGGCCACCATATTGCCAGTTTGGATGCGGGAGACTTATGGTTCCAGGATTTGTTGGCGCGCGGGAAGGGGCTGTCCTTTCAGCCGCCCAGCGTGGATGCGGCGCACGACATCGCCATCTATCAGTACACTGGCGGAACCACCGGCGTTGCCAAAGGCGCAATGGCCACGCATCGCGCGCTGGTTGCCAACACGCATGCAATGCAGCGCTGGCTGGGCGATGAGCGCCTCGCCGACGAACGCCTGCTTGGCGCGATCCCGTTCTTTCATGTGTACGGCATGGTCGCCGTGCTGGCGTTCGCCGCAAGCAGTGGCGGCTGCATTATTTTGGTGCCGAATGCACGCGACATTGACGATTTAGTTGACAATATTGTGGCTTGGCGCCCAACAGTTTTCCTTGGTGTGCCCGCGCTATTTAATGCTGTCAGCCTCAACCCGCGCGTCAGCAGCCGTGCGGTAGACCTGAGCTGCCTCAAGGCGTGCTTTAGCGGCTCGGCACCGCTGGCCCCATCAGTCAAGCTGCGCTTTGAGGAGCTTTCGGGAGCGCCATTGCGGGAAGGCTTTGGCATGAGTGAGACGCCCACCGCAACGCACGGTAACCCGATGGGCCAGCCGGGCAAGGACCAGTCGATTGGAGTTCCGTTCCCGGATGTAGAGTGCCGGATCGTCAGCCTGCTTGACGAACGCACAGACCTGCCGCAGGGTGAAGCCGGGGAATTGATTATGCGCGGCCCGAACATGATGTTGGGCTACCTCAATCTTCCGGCTGAAACGGATATTGCGCTGCGCGATATGCAGGATGGCGGGCCGCCGTGGTTGTTTACGGGCGATATCGCGCACATGGATGCCGATGGCTACTTCTATATTGTGGACCGCAAGAAAGATATGGCACTCATCGGCGGCTTCAATGTGTATCCCACCACGGTGGAAAAAGTTCTTGCCAGCCATCCTGCGGTGGGTGAAGTGGGGGTGACGCGCATGCCGCATCCGCAACGGGAAGGCGAAGAGGCACTGCTGGCGGGGATTGTGCTGCGTGCCGGCCAAAGCGTCACACCAGCCGAACTTGTGCAGTTTCAAGCCGAGCGGCTGGCACCTTACGAGGTTGCGCGCCGGTTTGCGTTTCTGAGCGAACTGCCCAAGACGGCGGTCGGTAAAACATTGCGCAGGGAATTGCTTGCTGCTGCTAGGCAGAATATTGTGAGTGTTTAGTTGGTTCGCAGAGTCAGGGCGGTTGCGTCTGTCGTTGCCCGCAATTACAAAACGCTGCTGGCCACTCGCGGATGCTATACTAACGGAGTGAAGACACTGTTGGAGACGGCGGCGATCCGGTTTACTGGTTCGCCGCGCATGCTGATCTGCCCTAATTGTC
>OFRL01000356.1_pt1 | contig 22891 bp, 23 predicted proteins | sample 1543121 | NCBI WGS metagenome assembly OFRL01 (sample SAMN07774228, study PRJEB24372) | wastewater metagenome | isolation source: Lake Maggiore Cannobio | place: Italy: Cannobio | collected 2016-01
GTCCGGGATGCGGTTCTCGTCGACCAGCTTGCGCAAGAAGTCGAAGTCGGTCTGCGAGGCCGAAGGGAAGCCCACTTCGATTTCCTTCAGGCCGATCTTCACCAGCAGTTCGAAGAAGCGCAGTTTCTTCTCCGCGCTCATCGGTTCGATCAGCGCCTGGTTGCCGTCGCGCAGATCGGTCGAGAGCCAGCGCGGGGCGGTGGCGATCGTCTGCGACGGCCAGCGCCGATCGGGCAAGTCGATGGTGGGGAAGGGGCGGTATTTGGTCGAAGGGTCACGCAGCATGGTTGGTCTCGCTCGGTATCGCGGATCGACGTTTGGGGCGGTCTGTCCCTTAGGCGGGTCGCGGCGCAGCCCGTGGGCGCGCAGCGAGGGGCGCGCCTAAGGGCGCGTAAGTCGAAGCAGCGAAAGAAGCAGAGCCTGCGTCATGGTCGCGGCGCGTTAGCAAGTCACGGGGTAGGCTGTCCAGTCCGGGATTCAAACAGGCGGTCGAAAGGACTGTTGGGCAGGAACCACAGCACCGCCACCAGCATCGCGCAGCCGATGCCGAGCCAGGGCGAGACGAAGCTGAGCGGCATGCCCGCCAGATACAGGATGATCGCAACGATGCCCTTGCGCAGCGTCGCCACGTGATAGCGGCTAGCGCGTGCGCCCTGTACGCCGGTTGCGCGGATCACGCGCTGTAGCCAGGCGTAAGCGATGGCCGGGACGAACATGGTAACGAGATAGACGAGGGTCGCATCGCGGCTGAAATGCTGCTCGCCGAGATAGGCGGTCGAGAACGGCACCAGCGACAGTGCAAACAGCAGCGCCATGTTCGACCAGATCAGACCGTTGCTGACCACGGTTGCATGGCTGAACAGCCGGTGATGGTTCGACCAGTACAGCGCGACGTAGAGATAGCTGAGCGCGTAGGCGAAGAAGACGGGCCATTGCGACCACAGCTTATCGAGCCCCGCCGCGACCGGCGGGTGCAGCTCCAGCACCATGATGGTGACGATGATGGCAATCACCCCGTCCGAAAACGCCTCGACCCGGCCCACGCCGGGGCGGCCTTCGGTGTCCTCGGACGGGGGGATCGTTGGGCTCACTGAAGCTCGAATGCCGCGTTGATGACCAGCACGGTTTCATCCGACACGACGGGCACATATTTGCTGACGCCGAAGTCCGAACGATGGATCACCATGCGGCCGAGGAAGCCGATCGAAGCTTTCTTGCTCATCGGGTTGGTGGCCGCACCGAACAGCTTTGCGCGGAAGGTGACCGGCTTGGTCACGCCGTGCAGTGTGAGCGTGCCATCGACCGCCACGGCATCGGCGCTGAGCGGGGTGACCTTGGTCGAATGGAAGGTCGCGGTCGGGAATTTGGCGGCGTCGAACCAGTCGGCTGCTTTCAGCTCTTCGGTCAGCTTGGCGCTGGTGGTCTGCACGCTGGCGATCGGCAGGGTCACGTCAAGCTGGGTGACGGCGGGCTTCGCTGGATCGACCTTCAGCGTGCCGCTGGCATCGGAAAAGGTGCCGGCATAAGGCGAAATGCCGAAATGGCTGACGCTGAAAGTCACCTGGGTGTGGTGTGGCTCGACCGCATAGGTGCCGGCCTTGATGTCCGCGACAGTGCCTGCACCGTGCAACATCTCGGGCGGTGCCATCTGCGCGATGACGGGTGCACCAAGGAGCAGCACGGCGGCGGTAGCGGCGTAGAGATGGGTAAGACGCATTGCGGTTCTCCTGTTACGTGGCCCCCAAGTGCGGCGCAACAGGTGGCAGCGTCAAACGCTGTTTCGGCAACGATCCGTTTCGTGGAGGGCGCGTGATGCGCCTCCACCATAGCCGAAGGAAACGCGGCTCAGTTCTTGGTCTGGTCCACCAGCTTGTTGGCACCGATCCACGGCATCATCGCGCGCAGCTCCGTGCCGACCTTCTCGATCGGATGCGCGGCGGCCTGCTTGCGCGCGGCCTTGAGTTCGGGCTGGCCGGCGCGGTTGTCGAGCACGAAGTTCTTGACGAAACGGCCCGACTGGATGTCGGCGAGCACGCGCTTCATCTCGGCCTTGGTCGCATCGGTGATGATGCGCGGGCCGGTGACGATGTCGCCATATTCGGCGGTATTGCTGATCGAATAGCGCATGTTGGCGATGCCGCCTTCATAGAGCAGATCGACGATCAGCTTGGTCTCGTGCAGGCACTCGAAATAGGCCATTTCCGGGGCATAGCCCGCTTCGACCAGTGTTTCGAAGCCGGCCTGGATGAGGTGGGTGATGCCGCCGCACAGTACGGCCTGCTCGCCGAACAGATCGGTTTCGCACTCTTCCTTGAAGTTGGTCTCGATAATGCCCGAGCGACCGCCGCCGACGCCCGATGCGTAAGCGAGGCCGATGTCATGCGCGTTGCCGCTCTTGTCCTGATGGATCGCGATCAGGCAGGGGACGCCGCCGCCGCGCACATATTCGCTGCGCACGGTGTGGCCGGGGCCCTTGGGCGCGATCATGATGACGTCGAGATCGGCGCGCGGCTCGATCAGGCCGAAATGCACGTTGAGGCCGTGCGCGAACGCGATCGTCGCGCCTTGCTTCAGGTTGGCGTGGAGATCGTCGGCATAAATGGCGGCCTGATGCTCGTCGGGCGCGAGGATCATGGTGATGTCGGCCCAGGCGGCGGCCTCGGCATTGGTCATCACCTTGAAGCCCGCATCGGTCGCCTTCTTGGCGGTCGCCGAACCGGCGCGCAGTGCGATGGCGATGTCCTTGACGCCCGAATCGCGCAGGTTCTGGGCATGGGCGTGGCCCTGGCTGCCATAGCCGACGATCGCGATCTTCTTGTCGGTGATCAGGTTCAGGTCGGCATCGGCATCATAATAAACGCGCATTATAGTCCCTTTCTAGCGCTCTCCCGCCGGGAGAGGATACGAAGACGTGGTGGCTTAGCCGCCTCGTCGGAGGTGGTGCGGGTGATGGGCTTGAGCACCGTCGCCCTCACCCTCCCACCGCTTCGCGGCGGGCCCCTCCTTCTCCCGAAGGGAGAGGGGTATTTTCTTCAAATCGCCCGCTTCAAATCGCCTTGTCCCCGCGGGCGATGGCGACGATGCCGGTGCGCGCGACTTCGCACAGCCCGACTTGCCGCATCAGCGCGATGAAGCCATCGATCTTCTCGCGCCCGCCGGTGAGTTCGAACACGAAGCTGTTGATCGTGGTGTCGACCACGCGCGCGCGGAACACATCGGCGACGCGCAACGCCTCGATCCGGTGTTCGCCGTGTCCGGAGACCTTGAGCAGCGCGAGTTCGCGCTCGACATGCGGCCCGAGTGCGGTGAGATCGGTCACCGAATGCACCGGCACCAGCCGGTCGAGCTGCGCCATGATCTGTTCCATGACATGCGCGCTGGCCGAGGTGACGATGGTGATGCGGCTGACGGCCTGGTCGGCGGTGACGTCCGACACGGTCAGGCTCTCGATATTGTAACCGCGCGCGGTGAACAGGCCGGCGATCCGGGCGAGAATGCCCGGCTCGTTATCGACCATCACGGCCAGCGTGTGCCGCTGCGTTTTTTCTTCGGTGATGTGCATTAGACCAGCGCCTTCGCTTCGTCGTCCATTTCGCCCGACACTTCGCTCGATGCGAGCAGCATGTCGGTGTGGGCTGCTCCGCTCGGGATCATCGGGAAGCAGTTGGTGAGCTTGGCCACGCGGCAATCGACCAGCACCGGCCCATCATGATCGAGCATCGCGGCGATGCCGTCGTCGAGCTGACCGATGCCTTCGATGCGGATGCCCTTCCAGCCATAGGCTTCGGCCAGCTTCACGAAATCGGGCAGCGTGTCCGAATAGCTTTCCGCATAGCGGCTCGAATAGGTCAGTTCCTGCCACTGGCGGACCATGCCCATATATTCATTGTTGAGGATGAAGATCTTGACCGGAAGGCGATACTGCACCGCGGTCGCCAGCTCCTGAATGTTCATCTGGATCGAGGCTTCGCCGGCAATGTCGATGACCAGCGCCTTGGGGTTGCCGAGCTGCGCGCCGATCGCGGCGGGCAGGCCATAGCCCATCGTGCCGAGCCCGCCGGAGGTCAGCCACTTGTTGGGGCCCTCGAAGCCGAAATGCTGCGCGGCCCACATCTGATGCTGGCCGACTTCGGTGGTGATGATCGGGCTGCGCTTGTGCGTCGCCTCCCACAACGCGCGGATCGCGCGTTGCGGCATGATTTCGGGGCCGGTCTCGGCGAAATCGAGGCTCTTCACCGCGCGCCAGCCTGCGATCATCCGCCACCATTCGGCGAGATCGGGCTTGGGATGGCGGCGTGCCTTGAACACGCGCACCATGTCTTCCAGTGCATGGCCGACATCCGCCACGATCGGCAAATCGACGCGGACGTTCTTGTTGATCGACGAGCGGTCGATATCGACGTGGATCTTCCGCGAATAGGGGCTGAACGCGTCGAGCCGCCCAGTCACGCGATCGTCGAAACGCGCGCCGAGACACAGGATCAAGTCAGCCTTGTTCATCGCCAGATTGGCTTCGTACGTGCCGTGCATCCCGAGCATCCCGAGCCATTGCGGCCCGCTTGCCGGATAAGCACCCAGGCCCATCAGCGTCGAGGTGACGGGTGCACCCGTGATCCGCGCCAGTTCGCACAGCAATTGGCTGGCCGCGGGCCCGGCGTTGATGATGCCGCCGCCGGTGTAGAGGATCGGGCGCTCGGCCGCGGCGAGCATATCCATCGCTTGCTCGATCGCGCCCTGGTCGGCCTTTACCTGCGGGCGATAGGTCTTGTGGCGGATCGGGCCGGGCTTGGTGTAACGCGCGGTGGCGACCTGCACATCCTTGGGGATATCGATCACGACCGGGCCGGGGCGCCCCGAGGTGGCGATGTAAAACGCCTCGTGGATCGTCGCGCCCAGCGTGGCGGGATCCTTCACCAGATAATTGTGCTTGGTGCAGTGGCGCGTGATGCCGACGGTATCGGCCTCCTGAAAGGCATCGGTGCCGATCAGTGCTGTCGGCACCTGGCCGGTGATGACCACCATCGGGATCGAATCCATCAGCGCATCGGTGATGCCGGTGACGGCATTGGTCGCGCCGGGGCCCGAGGTAACGAGAACGACACCGGGCTTGCCGGTTGAACGGGCATAGCCCTCGGCGGCATGCGTGGCGGCTTGTTCGTGGCGCACCAGAATATGCTTGATCCGACCGCCCGCAGCATTGTGCCGGAACAGCGCGTCGTAAATCGGCAGGACCGCACCACCGGGATAGCCGAAGATGACCTCCACGCCGAGATCGCCCAGCGCCTCGATCAGGATGTCTGCTCCGCTTTTCTCGGTCACGTTTCGTCTCCTTTCGCGCTGCGGCCTTAGCAGCGTTGGAGCGGCGCTGCTAGTTGCACGAAATGTACGTGTCAATCGCTAACTGCGTAATAAAATATCCATTTCATGCATTAGATCGATTGTTTCTAACGCATGACTGCGCCGCCAGCACGCCGGAGGCTGGTTGCGGAACCAGGTATATTGCCGTTTGGCATATTGCCGGGTAGCGACGCACGTTAGATCAAGCGCTTGATCTTCGGTCATTTCTCCGGCCAGCACCGCCGTCAGTTCCGGTACGCCGATGGCACGGCGGATCGGTGCGGCGGGGGCAATGTCGGGGCGATCGCGCAACGCCGCGACTTCCGCGCGGGCACCGTCGGCAAACATCGCCGCCGCGCGGGCATCGCAACGCGCCATCAGCCAGTCGCGATCGGGCAGCAGGACCAGCGCGGCGAGTGCGACGCGGTCGCCGATTCCGCCGCTGCGCGCCGCTTGCCAGTCGGCGAGGGGCTTGCCGGTCGAGCGCACCACTTCCAGCGCTCGCGCTACCCGCGTGGTGTCTGCGGGGGCGAGCCGGGCGGCGGCGGGAGGGTCGAGCAACGCCAGTGCGGCATGGGCCTCGGCCACTGGCAGTGCGCGGACCTCCTCGCGGATTTGCGGATCGATCTCCGGCACGGGCGCGATGCCGTCGAGCAGGGTGCGCAGGTAGAGCCCGGTGCCGCCTACCAGCACCGGCAGCTTGCCTGCGGCGTCCGCCGCGTCGATCTCGCGCGCGGCCGCGTTTGCCCAACGGGCGGCAGAATAGCTGTCCGCGCCATCGACATGGCCGAACAGCCGATGCGGCACGCGCGCTTCGTCCTCTGCGGTGGGGCGTGCGGTGAGGACGCGCAAATCCCGATAGACCTGCGCCGAATCGGCATTGATGACCACGCCGTCGTGCTGTTCGGCGACGGCAATCGCGAGAGCGGACTTGCCGCTGGCGGTCGGCCCTGCGATGAGCGCGAGCCTTGGGAGGTGACGTGTGTTCATTGCGACGCTGATAGCATCGGATCATCTGGCTGCAGGGGAAATTTCGACGGCGATGGACCGGCTCGAAGCGGCTGGCTGTTCGCCTGTCGCGCAGGGCTGGATCGAGCCGGGCAAGGCGGCGGACATTGCGTTCGGCCTGGCCTCAGATGCCGCGCGCACCGCACTCGAGGGCGTGTTTCCCGGTATCGACGTGGTCGTGCAGCAGGCTGAGGGCCGTGAGAAGAAGCTGCTCGTCGCCGATATGGATTCGACCATGATTACCGTCGAGTGCATCGACGAACTCGCCGATTTTGCCGGGATCAAGCCACAGATCGCGGCGATTACCGAAGCGGCGATGCGCGGCGAACTCGATTTCGAAGGTGCCCTCGATGCGCGCGTCGCATTGCTGGCGGGGCTTAACGAGGCGGTGATCGAGCGTTGCCTGGCCGAACGCGTGACGATCATGCCCGGTGCCGTTGCGTTGATCGGCACGATGCGTGCGCGCGGGGCGACCGCCATTCTCGTTTCAGGCGGTTTCACCCGCTTTGCCGAGCCGGTGGCGGCGCAGATCGGGTTTCACCGCGCGATTGCCAATCGGCTGGAGATTGCGGGCGGGGTGCTGTCGGGCACGGTGACCAAACCGATCGTCGGCTCCGACACCAAATTGCAGACGCTGTTGGCGGCGATGGCCGAGCTAAACTTGCCGCCCGAGGCTACGCTGGCGGTGGGGGATGGTGCCAATGATTTGGCGATGATCCGCGCCGCTGGCTTGGGCGTGGCCTATTACGCCAAGCCGGTCGTCGCTGCAGCGGCGGATGCGCGAATCGACCAGGGTGATCTGTCCGCCTTGCTCTATGCGCAGGGCATTCCCCGCGCGGAATGGGTCGGCGCGTAACGCGCTATGGGTTGACCGGCACGCACGGACGCACTGCGCCGCAAGCCGCCGCCGCCGCCGCGCGCGAAGGGTAGGGCCCGACCAGCACGCGCGTCAGCGCGCCGCTCTTGACGTAGCTGACGCTCGCCCCGGCAAACCGCCCGCTGACTTGACCCCACAATTTGCGGGCATTGCCGGGATCGCCGAATGCGCCAAGCTGAACGTGCCAGCCGCCACGCCCGACCGCCGGGGCGGGAGCCGCTTCAGCCACTGCGGCGGCACGGGGCGGTACGCGCGGCTTTGTCGGCTTGGCGGCGGGCGGCGGGGCGAGCGCGACGATCTGGGGCCGGTTGCCGACGCTGGGATCATATTGCGACGGCGGCAAGTCGGTGGCGCGCATCGCGGTGCTGGTGCCCCGCCCGGAAATTTCGGGTGGAAGCTGCGGGCGTTGCGCCTCGGCTTCATATTGGCGGGCCAGCATCAGCCCCTGCTGGCGCTGCTCGGTCGGGATCAGCGTATCCATTTGCGCCTGCACTTCGGAAGCGCCCGGCGTGCTGGCGGCGGCGGAGCGCACCAATAGCGCATAGGCACGCGGCCAGTCCTTCGCGACGCTGTCGCCGTTGAACAGCATCGTCCCCAAAACCAGCTGTGCACGCGGCTCGCCGCGCTTCGCCGCCTTTTCGAGCCACGGCAGCGCCTCGGCGCGCTTTTTCTGGTCGAACAGCACTAGGCCATATTTCGCTTCCGCCTCGGCATGGCCCTGCAGCGCGGCCTTGCGGAACCAGCTTTCGGCCATCGGAATGTCGACCGGAACGCCGCGCCCGAGCGAATAGGCTTGACCCAGGTTGAATTGCGCATCGGCATCGCCCGCAATGGCCGCGGGACGCCATTGGTCGACGGCTTTCTTATACTCGCCGCGGCTCCAGGCATCGACGCCCTCGCGCACATCCGCAACGGCGGGTGCCGCCACAGCACCGCCTGCGAGCAAGAGCCCGGCCATGCCGAGGATTAGCGCGTTGCGCATAACAATGGTCCCGTCCCGTTTCTTCAACCGATCATGCCCTGTAGCCGCATCATGGCAAAGATTTTGTTACCCACGCTCATCCTAAAGGGGGAGCAGGCCCCCCACCGTTAACCGTTCCTTGAGGGATGGCGTGGCAGGCATGGCTCTCGAATAGCGGGAGTGAAAGGGGCACATGCGCGTCCTCGCGATGGCATCTCAAAAAGGCGGATCGGGCAAGACGACCTTGTCCGGGCATCTGGCCGTTCAGGCGCAGCTCTCCGGGGCTGGCCCCGTCGTCCTGATCGACATCGATCCGCAAGGATCGTTGTCGGATTGGTGGAACGAGCGGCAAAGCGAATTTCCGGCCTTCGCCCAGACCACGGTCGCGCGGCTCGCCGCCGATCTGGAGGTGCTGCGCCAGCAGGGTTTCCGCCTGGCGATGATCGACACGCCACCCGCCATCACCATGGCGATCCAGAGCGTGATCGCGGTGGCCGAGCTGATCGTCATCCCCACACGCCCGAGCCCGCACGATCTGCGCGCGGTCGGGGCCACGGTCGATCTGTGCGAACGCGCGGGCAAGCCGCTGCTGTTCGTCGTCAATGGCGCGACGCCCAAGGCGCGGATCACCTCCGAAGCGGCGGTCGCCTTGTCGCAGCACGGCACCGTCGCGCCGATCACGGTCCACCACCGCACCGATTTCGCGGCGTCGATGATCGACGGGCGCACGGTCATGGAGGTCGATGGCAACGGCAAATCGGCGCAGGAAATCCGCGATTTGTGGACCTACATTTCCGATCGCCTCGAAAAGAATTTCCGGCGCACCGTGTTCGCCGCCCCCAATGTCGCCAATGGTTTCGGGGCGCAGCGCCCTGCAGCGGGTGGTTTCGGCCGCCGGGTGGTGAGCTGACATGAACATGTTCGGCCAACAAAAACCGCTCGCCTCGCTGTCCTCGACGCTGCTCGCGCGCAAGGGCCAGGCCAAGCCCGCGATGCGACCGCAGGGCTTTGGCGGGTTCGGCACGATGCCGGGCGCGCAGGATGATCTCGGCTGGAACGACATGGGCGGCGATCATCCGCCGGTGGTGGAGCCCGCGCCGGTCGTCGCGGCAGTGCCGCCGGCCCCGGTCCCCCCGGTTTTGATCCAGCGCGAGGTGCTGCGCGAAGAATTTGCCGCGCCCGAGCCGGTCGAACCCGCACGCCCGATCGCGATGAAGCCGGTATCGGTCGCCACCGCCAGCCGGATCGAGCGCGAAACCAAGAAGAAGCACGGCAAGAGCCGCCCGAAATCGGCCTTCACGCTGCGGCTCGACCAGGATCGCCACCTGCGGCTGCGGCTGGCCAGCGCGCTGCACAATGCGTCGGCGCAAACGCTGGTCACCGAAGCGCTCGACCATTTCCTGCAATCCCTGCCCGAAGTCGAGGATCTGGTGCGCCAGCTCCCGACCCGGGCAAAGCGCTGACAACCCTGAAGGGGGAGATACGATGAAGACTCGGTCCGCCATCACTTTCGGTCCCCTGACATTGGGGGTCGCGCTCTGTCTCGCTGGCGGCACGCTTGCCGCCGTCACCACCGCGACGATCGCCGCAGCCAGCGCGCGCGAGCAATCGCGTGCGGAAAAGCAAGGGCGTGTGGAATTTGCGGCTGCGCAAGCCGCGCTCTCACATGGTAAATTCGACGTTGCGATTCGGCACGCCGAGGCGGCGGTTGGCGATCAGCCGCAGGTCGCGGCCTATCGCCTGTTGCTTGGCCAAAGCTACCTGAAGGGCGGCCGCTTTGCCTCGGCGCGCGACGTCTTCGCCGATGTGCTGTCGCTCGACGACGGCAACGGCAAGGTCGCGCTGAACCTCGCGCTCGCGCAAATCGCCACTGGCGATTGGGCTGGCGCGCGCAAGACGCTCGACACCCATGCAGCGACGATCCCGGTTGCCGATCGCGGCCTCGCAATCGCGCTGGCAGGCGATCCGGCGACGGCGGTCGAAGTGCTGGAGCCCGCCGCCCGCGCGCCCGAGGCCGATGCCAAGATCCGCCAGAACTTCGCGCTGAGCCTGGCCCTTGCCGGGCGCTGGCGCGAGGCGCAGACGGTGGTGGCGATGGATGTCGCCCCCGCCGATGTCGCCAGACGCATCCTCGATTGGTCGAGCTTCTCGCGCCCGACTTCGGCGTCGGATCAGGTCGCGACCTTGCTTGGGGTGCGGCCCGCGGTCGATCCCGGCCTGCCGGTCGCGCTCGCTTTGAACGGCGCTCGTCCTGCGGCGACCGCGATGGCCGCAGCCGAGGCCCCGGTCGATGCCTTCATGCCCGGCAAGGTTGAGGCCGCGTCCGCGCCAGCACCCACGCCCGCACCGGTCGCCGTCGCCGCAGCCGAGCCGGACGCGAAGCCCGTCATTGGGCCGAGCATCGCCGGTGTGGTGTTCGCCGAACGCAAGGAAGTCGTGCAGGCGCTGCCCGTGTCGGTCGCCGAGGCCCGCGCAAAGCGTGGCGCGATTGCACCGCGCGCGGCGGTTGCCGTCGCTTCGGCACCGCGCGCCGTCGCCAAGGGCAGCTTCTATGTCCAGCTTGGTGCCTATGAGACCGCAGGCGTGGCGCATGATGCCTGGGGCCGCGTCTCGCGCCGCTTTGCCGGTTTCGCCGGGCGCACGCCGCAGGGCATGAGCGTCACGACCAAGGGCAAGAGCTTCTATCGTCTGTCGGTCGGCGGCTTCGCGCGCGGCGATGCGGTGGCGCTGTGCCTGGGCTATCGCGCGACGGGCGGAAGCTGCTTCGTGCGCGCAGGCGCTGGCGACCAAGTTGCGATGTGGGCCAAGGGTCGCGAACTGGCGTCGCGCTAAGCCTTATGCGGGCAGGGGGAGCGCGGTGCCGCCCTTGAACACCCGCACCACCTTGCCCTGAACCGGCAACCCGTCGAACGGCGTGTTCCCGGCCTTGGCGTGCAGGCGATTGCCATCGATTTGCCACGGGGCATGCGGATCGAGCACGAGCAGGTCGGCGGGTGCCCCGATGGCGAGCGTGCCGGTGGCCACGCCCAGGACGCGCGCGGGATTGGCGGCGAGCAAGGCGAACAGCCGCTCCATCGTAATGGTCCCGTCGCGCACCAGCCCCAATCCCAAGGCGAGCAGGGTCTCGGCACCCGCCATTCCCGATGCGGAATCCGCGAAGGGAAGGCGTTTTTCCTCGGGGCCATGCGGATCGTGGCCCGAACACAGCACATCGATCGTGCCATCGGCCAGCGCCGTCAGCGCCGCTTGCCGGTCGCTTTCCGACCGCAAGGGCGGCGACAGATGCGCGAAGGTACGGAAATCGGTCATCGCGATGTCGGACAGCATGAAATGCGCGGGTGTGATGCCGCACGTCACCCGCACGCCGCGCCGTTTGGCCGCGCGCACCAGATCGAAACCGGCCGCAGTCGTGACTTGGCGAATGTGCAGTGCAGCCCCGGTTTCCTCGGCCAGCATCACGTCGCGGGCGATGGCCAGCGGCTCGGCAATGGCAGGGGCGGCGGGCAGGCCCATGCGCGTCGCGGTTTCGCCTGCGGTCGCCACCGTGCCCGCCGTCACGCCGCCATCTTCGGCATGGGTGATGACGGTCAGCCCGAGATCGCCAGCATAAGCCAGCACTTTGCGCATCACGCCCGAATCGGCGATCCAGCCTGCACCGGTGCCGACTGCGCGCGCACCCGCGTCGCGGTTGATTGCCATTTCGGCGAGGTCGGTGCCCGCGAGCCCGCGCGTTGCCGCGGCGATCGGGTGAATCCACAGCCCAGGCCGCCCAATCAGCGCGGCGCGCTGCACGATGCCGGGGTCGTCGAGCACGGGCGACTGATCGGGCATCAACCCGACCCGCACGATCCCACCGGCGTGAAAGGCGGGCAGGTCGATTGCGAACACGCCAAGATCGACGATCGCGGGGGCCAGCATCTGGCCACCACAGTCGATCGTCTCTGTCCCATCGGGCACTTCGATCAGGCCGGTGGCGACGATCGTATCGCCGTCGATCAGCACGCCACCCGCAGACACGCCCGCCACCGGGCAGACGAGCGTCGCGTTGAGCAGGGCCAGCGTCCGGCTCATGCCCAACCCGCCACGCCGCGTGACCGCCGCGTCAATACGTCCAGACAGGCCATGCGCACCGCGACCCCCATTTCGACCTGTTCGGTGATCGCCGAACGCGCGTGGTCGGCCACGACCGAGTCGATTTCGACGCCGCGGTTCATCGGGCCGGGATGCATCACCAGCGCGTCCGGCTTGGCGCGTGCGAGCCGCTTTTCGGTGAGGCCATAGCGCAAATGATATTCGCGGTTGGAAGGGACGAAGCCGCCATTCATCCGCTCATTCTGCAAGCGCAGCATCATCACGACATCGGCACCCTCCAGCGCTTCGTCGAAATCGGTAAAGGGGGTGACACCCATCCGCTCGATCGCGGCGGGCATCAGCGTGGTCGGCGCACACACGCGCACTTCGGCGGCCAGCGCAGTGAGTGCGAGGATATTCGAGCGCGCGACGCGGCTGTGCAGCACGTCGCCGCAAATCACCACGCGCTGCCCCGCGATCGACCCGCGCCGCCGCCGGATCGTCAGCGCATCGAGCAGCGCTTGCGTCGGATGTTCGTGCTGCCCGTCGCCGGCATTGAGCACCGGGCAATCGACCTTGCCCGCGATCAGCCGCACCGCGCCCGAGGACATGTGGCGGATGACGATGACGTCGGCGCGCATCGCGTTGAGCGTCATCGCGGTGTCGATCAGCGTCTCGCCCTTTTTTACCGAACTTTGCGCCGCGTGCATGTTGACGACATCGGCCCCCAGGCGCTTGCCGGCGATTTCGAACGACAGCAGCGTGCGGGTCGAATTCTCGAAAAAGGCGTTGATCTGGGTCAGCCCGCCGAGTCGTTTGTCGCTGATCGCGCGCGTACGGTTCGCGGCGACCCAGCCATTGGCTTCGTCGAGCAAAAACACGATCTCATGGGGTTGCAAGCCCTCGATTCCGGTCAAGTGCCGGTGCGGGAACACGGCACGCCCGGGGATGAGCGAGGCGGGGCGGTGATCGGAGGGCTGCATCGAGAGTGCCGGGTAGCCGGGCATGCGTGCGGTGGCAAGGTGGGCCTTTCAATCCGTCGCGCAAATGATAATGTTTGATAATATTTCATTAGGATAGGAACGATACGCAGACGTAACGTCGGTTTGGATGCTGTGGCGGGGGATCGTATTGATTAAGCGTGCGGTTCTGACCGACGAGCATCGCGAACTCGACGCGTTGGCAAAGCGTATCCTGGCCGAGGTCGGGGGCGATGGCCCGAGCGTGGAGTTGTCGTCGCTGCGCTGGCGGCTCAATCGCGTGCTGACAAAGCACCTCGCGATGGAGGACCAACTCCTGTATCCGATTTTGCGCGCGAACCCGGCGACGGCTTCGCTGGCCGAGCAAGTGCTGGCCGAGGTTGGCGGCACCGCAAGCACCTATGCGGCCTATCATGCAGCTTGGCCGATCGAGCGCATCCAGCAGGATTGGGAGGCGTTTCGCGCCGCGACTCGCGATGTCATGACATTGCTGCGGCGGCGCATCCTGCGCGAAGAGCGCGACCTCTTTCCGCGAGCCTCCTGGCCCGGGGCGGATAGCCGCTAAACCGCCACCAGCGCGTCGATCGCGCCTTGCAGGATATACGCCGCCGCCATCTTGTCGACCAGTTCGGCGCGCTTGGCCCGGCTGGCGTCCTGTTCGATCAGCGTGCGCGTTACCGCGACGGTCGACCAGCGTTCGTCCTGCAGGAAGATCGGCAGGCCCAGGTCCGCCATGTTGCGGGCAAACGCGCGGCTCGATTGGCTGCGCGGGCTTTCGCTGCCGTCGGAGAGGTTGAGCGGCAGGCCGATGACGATGCCCTTCACTTGCTGCGCGGCGATCAGCTCGGCGAGGGCGATTTTGTCCTTCTGGAACTTGGTGCGGCGGATCAGCAAGGCGGGCGAGGCGAAACTCCACCCGGCGTCGCAGAGCGCGGTGCCGATCGTCTTGGTGCCGACATCGAGGCCGATCAGGCGGCCACCGGTGGGGAGGGCGGCGCGGAATTCGGTGCGGTCGGTGGTGATCATGCGCACCTTCCGTTCGTGCTGAGCGTCTCGAAACACAGCTCTCCACACGCAACCGGTCCGCTTGCGGAGACGGGCCCTTCGACAGGCTCAGGGCGAGCGGGGTGGGGGGACGGCATCATTTCTTTTCGAACGCCGCCAGCCGCCGTGCCGCATCGGCGCGCACGTTCGCCCAGAACAGGCTGTAGTCATAGACGTGGTAATTGTTGCCCGGCAGGACATAGCCGCCGAGCGCGGGCGGGGCACCGATCAGCAACAGGCCGCGCGCGTCGCAGCGGGCGGGGATGCGCTTCGGCTCGATCGTTGCGCTGGCGAGATCGGGGGCGGGGAACAGCGTGCCGAGATTGGCGTCGGCAGGCGCGGCGGCATCGGGCGTGCCGGTCAACGGGTTGGTGCAGATCATCGGCGTGCCGCGGCGCGGTTTGCCGTCGGTGCCGGTGCTGGCGGCATAGGCATCGAGGATCAGCGCGGGATCGGCGGGTTCGGCGAAGCTCTGCCAGGAGAGCAGGCACCCGGCCTGATCGGCGGTGCGGCATTCGGGCAGGCCGAGCGTCGGCACATCGACGGCGCGCGAGACCGGCCAGCCGATGAGATAGGCGGCGACGATGCGCTTCGCGAGCGGCTTGCCCGCGACCTTCTCGCGCAGCAGCCGCAGCAGGTGGAACGCGCCCTGGCTGTGGCCGGCGAGGATGATTGGTCGATCGCCGGCTTGCGCGAGGAAGGCGTCGAAGGCGGTGGCAACATCGCCATAGGCAAGGTTCAGCGCCTGGTTGGCGGCGGCTTGCGTCGTCAGGAATGCGCCGAAGGTCGCCTGGCGATAGCGCGGTGCCCAGATCTGGCCGCTGGCGTTGAACGCGCTGGCCTGCGCGCGCAGGAACAGTTCGGCGCGGGCATTGGCCTCGGCATCGTCCAGCGGCGCATTCCACTGCGCACGGTTGAGGTAGGAAGTCGGGTGGATGAAGAACACCGCCGCCTTTTGGTCCTTGCCTGGGGTGTAGCCTGCGGGGGTCCACAAAGCGGGATTGCCGGGCTTGTCGGGTCGCGCGAGCCACATGTCGGCGCGGCCATAAGCAGCGGCGGGCTCGGGCGGGAGCGCGACGAAGGCGGCGCGCGGGACCATCGCCAATTTGATGAGATCGACGCCCCAGAGCGCATAGGCAAAGCCGCCCGCGATCACGAGCACGATCAGGACCGCAAAGGCATAAAGGAATTTGCGTGCCACGCGCGGGGTCAGCCTTTCTGGAGGAGCGATGCACTGGTCATGCGATTTCCGTGCAGCAGGACGACGGCGCTTGCAATCGCCTTGGCGCTGGCGTTCGGTCCCACCTGACTGTTGGGGAGCATGGCGATGGACCGATCGGGCGATTTCGAAGCGGATGCGGGATGGCGGTTGCGGCCGCTGATCTTGGCCATCGTGGGCGCGCTGGCCGCGCTGGTGGTGCAGCAATTGCTCGATCGCGGCGAGCCGGTTCGCTATCCCGCGATCGATCCCGAAAACTGGCGAATCGCGCTGGCGACGGCGGTTGGCACGGGCGCTGCGAGCTTCGGCTTCGCGCTGGAGCGGCAACGCGCGCCTTGGGCGGTGCTGTTCGGGCTGGTGGTCGGTGCTGTTGCCGGGCTGGTGTTCTACTGGAATGGCGGCGGCTGGGGGATGTGGCGGGACTGGCATAGCGCCAGCCTGTTCCTGTCGATCGCGATCGCGGTGCCCTTGTTCCAGACCGCGCGGAACGAGGCGGCGTGGCGATTTCCCTATGCCGATGTCCACGGCAATGCCTGGACCAATGTCGTCTTGTGGTGCGCGTGCTGGCTGTTCATCGGCGTCGTGTTCGCGCTCGCGTGGCTATTGTCATCGCTGTTCGATCTGATCGGACTGCATTTCCTGCGCGATCTGTTGCAGCATAGTTGGTTCAATGCGCTGCTGTTCGGCGCGAGTTTCGGGGCGTCGCTCGGGCTGCTGCGCGAACGCGACGGGGTGCTGCGGCTGTTGCAGCGGGTGGTGACCTCGGTGTTTGCGGTGCTGGCACCGGTGCTTGGGCTGGGGCTGCTGGTGTTTCTCGTCGCCTTGCCGTTCACCGGACTGAATGCGCTGTGGGAGGCAACCAAATCGACCACGCCGATCCTGCTGAGCTGCGTCATCGGCGCGCTGATCCTGGCCAATGCGGTGATCGGCAATGGCGAGCAGGAGGAGTTGCGCAATCCGGTGTTGCGTGTCGGCGCGATGGTGCTGGCGCTCGCGGTGCTGCCGCTGGCGGTGATCGCGGCGATAGCGACCGGCCTGCGCATCGATCAATATGGCCTGACGCCCGATCGCTTGTGGGCGGTGGTGTTCGTCGCCTTCGCGACGGCTTATGGCGTTGCCTATCTGGTCGCCTTGGCGCGGGGGCGGATGCACTGGGGTGCGTGGGTGCGGCCGAGCAATTTGCGGCTGGCGTTCGTCGTCGCGGGTGTCGGGCTGGTGCTGGCGACGCCACTGCTGAGCTTCAACGCGCTGTCGACTGCCGATCAGGTCGCGCGGCTCGAATCCGGCAAGACGAGCCCTGACAAATTCGACTGGGCGGCGCTGGCGTTCGATTTCGGCGATCCCGGCAAGGCGGCGCTGAAGCGGCTGGCAGGATCGAAGAACCCCGTAATCGCGGCGCGCGCCAAGGGGGTGTCGACCAAGACCAATCGCTGGGACGTCGCGGCGATCGACCGCACGCAGACCGACGCCGATGTGCTGGTCAAGCGCTTGCGCGTGCTGCCGGTGGCGGTGCCCGTGCCGCTCGCCTTGCGGACCAAGCTCACCGATTGGCAGGGATGCGGGACGGGTCGTAAGGATCGCTGCACCTTGCTGTACACGCCAGGTGCAAGCGAGGCGGTGTCGATACAGGAAAGCTGTATCGACGATTTGGTGCGCGATCCGGGGGCGCAAAACACGTTTGCGGTCCGGGTGCTGCGATCGGGCTGCGGCGGCTCGCGCTACCAACGGACCGGCGATACATGGGAGCGTGTCGATGAAAACACGCGAGCGCCGCTCACGTCCGCCGAGCGCGCCGCCCTGAAAGCGGGGGACGCGGCGGGCAAGGTCGAGATTCGTTCGGTGCCCGCGCGCCGCGTCTTTGTCGGGGGCGTTCCGGTCGGCGATCCGTTCGAATAGGTTGCGCAAGGCTTGGGCGCTCTGCTAGCCGCGATCCATGCCAGTCGACATCGCCACCGTCCGCAAGATCGCGAGTCTTGCCCGTATCGCCATTGCCGAGGAAGACGCCGCGCGCATCGCGCCCGAGCTCGACAACATCATGGGATGGATCGAGCAATTGGGCGAGGTGGATTGCACCGGCGTCCAACCGATGACCGCGGTCATCCCCAACCATCTGCGCCTGCGCGACGATGTCGTGAATGCCGATCCGCTGACCGGCGGCGGCATTCGCGATGCCGTGCTCGCCAATGCGCCCCAGGCCGAACACGGTTTCTTCACCGTGCCCAAGGTGATCGAATAATGACCGACCTTACCAATCTCGGCGTTGCCGCCATCCGCGATGGGGTGCGCGACGGCAGCTTTTCCGCGCGCGAAGTGGCCGAGGGCTTCATCGCCAACGTCTCCGCCGCCACGGCGCTCAACGCCTTCCTCGTCGAAACCCCCGATCATGCGCTGGCCGCGGCCGACGCCGCCGATGCCGCGCGTGCCGCTGGCGAAACGCTCAAGCCGCTGGCGGGCGTGCCGATCGGCATGAAGGACCTGTTCTGCACAAACGGCGTGCCGACCACTGCCGCCAGCCGCATTCTGGAGGGCTTTACGCCTCCCTATGAATCGACGGTTTCGGCCAATTTGTGGAACGCTGGTGCGGGAATGCTGGGCAAGCTGAACCTCGACCAGTTCGCGATGGGATCATCGAACGAGACCAGCGCGTTCGGCAACGTGATCTCGCCGTGGCGACGCAATAACGGTGATACCGCGCCGCTCGCACCCGGTGGGTCTTCGGGCGGGTCGTCCTCGGCGATCGCAGCGCGGCTGTGCCCGGCGGCGACCGGCACCGATACCGGCGGATCGATCCGCCAGCCTGCCGCCTTTACCGGCATTTCGGGCATCAAGCCGACCTATGGCCGCTGCTCGCGCTGGGGGACGATCGCTTTCGCCTCGTCGCTCGACCAGGCAGGACCAATGGCGCGCGACGTGCGCGACTGCGCGATCATGCTCGAGGCGATGGCCGGGTTCGATGCCAAGGACGCGACCTCGCTCGATTTGCCTGTGCCCAACTGGGAAGCCGGATTGTCGGGCGATCTCAAGGGCAAGCGCGTGGGTATTCCCAAGGAATATCGGGTCGACGCCATGCCGCCCGAGATCGAGGCGCTGTGGCAGCAGGGCATCGAATGGCTGAAGGATGCGGGCGCGGAGATCGTCGAAGTCTCGCTGCCGCACACCAAATATGCGCTGCCGGCTTATTACATCATTGCGCCGGCCGAAGCCTCATCCAACCTCGCGCGCTATGACGGCGTGCGCTACGGCTTGCGCGATCTGCCCGAGGGGGCGGGCTTGCAGGACATGTATGCCGCTACCCGCGCCGCCGGTTTCGGCGACGAAGTTAAGCGCCGCATCATGATCGGCACTTATGTCTTGTCAGCAGGGTTTTACGACGCGTACTTCACACAGGCTTCGAAGATCCGCACGCTGATCGCGCGCGATTTCGAGCAGGCCTGGGCCACGTGTGACGTGCTGCTGACGCCGACGGCACCCTCGGCGGCGTTCGCGCTGGGCGAGAAGTCGGCCGATCCGATCGCGATGTATTTGAACGATGTGTTCACCGTGCCGTCGTCGCTCGCTGGGCTCCCGGCGATGAGCGTGCCCGGCGGGCTGGACGGGCAGGGGCTGCCGCTCGGGCTTCAGATCATCGGCAAGGCGCTGGATGAGCAGAGCGTGCTCAACGCCGGGCTCGCGGTCGAGCAGCGCGCAGGCTTTACCGCGCGGGCGGAGCGCTGGTGGTGACCGAGAAGGCATAGGTCGCAAGGAAAGTTCCGGCCTGCGTTTGCGATCCGGCTGTGTAAGTGTTACCTGGGTAACACTGGAGATTTCTCATGAACGCGCCTATCCGCATCGAAACGGGTACGATGACCAGCAAAGGGCAGATCTTGATCCCAAAGGCGATCCGGGATGCTGCTGGGCTGCTTCCGGGCCAGCCTTACAAAGTGGCGCTTGATGCGGAAGGGCGCGTCACGGTGGCGGCGCTTGGCGACGGCCCTGCCGATGTGGAACGGCGGCAACAGGCGCAAGCGAAAGCGATCGACGCATTGGCCGGGCGATTCTCGTTTGGTGGCCCGACCGATCAAGTGATGCGAGATTTGCGGGGCGATTACGTTCCGTGATCTTAGTCGATTCCAATATATTGATCGATGTGCTTGGACGTGATCCGCAATGGTTCGGCTGGTCCCGTCGTCAGATCGGTCGCGCCGCCCTCGGCGCGTATCTTTTCGTGAACCCGGTCATTGCCGCAGAGATCGGCTGGCAATTCCAGGACGCGGAGCATTTTCGCTCGGTCATGAGCGCCCTGCTGATCGGCGTTGAAAGTCTCGATCCATCGGCAGGGATTCTGGCTGGCAAGGCATATCAACGTTATCGTGAACGCAGGGGGGAAGGCGCGCCGCGTTTGCCCTTACCGGATTTTCTGATCGGGGGCGATGCACAGCATAGAGGCGCAAGCATCCTGACGCGGGATCCGCGCTTTTACGCCGCATATTTCCCGGATATTTCCCTTATCACACCCGAGACCGATGTATGACTGAATCCACCTACACCATCCGCGGCGAAACCGGCGACTGGGAGGTCGTGGTCGGCCTCGAAGTCCATGCGCAGATCACCACCAATGCCAAGCTCTTCTCGGGCGCGGCGACCGCGTTTGGCGCGGAGCCCAATACGCAGGTGTCGCTGGTCGATGCCGCGATGCCGGGGATGCTGCCCGTGCCCAACCGCGAGTGCATCCGCCAGGCGGTGCGCACCGGCATGGCGATCGAGGCGCAGATCAACCGCTGGTCGCGGTTCGACCGCAAGAACTATTTCTATGCCGATTTGCCGCAGGGCTATCAGATCAGTCAGCTCTACCACCCGCTGGTGGGCGAGGGCGCGATCGACATCAGCCTGGACGAAAAGAACCCCGACGCGCACGGCAAGCGCATCGGCGTCGAGCGCATCCATGTCGAGCAGGATGCCGGCAAATTGATGCACGATCAGCATCCGACCCGCTCCTATGTCGATCTCAACCGTTCGGGCGTCGCGCTGATGGAAATCGTGTCGAAGCCGGACATGACGTCTCCTGCAGAAGCAGGGGCTTATCTGCGAAAGTTGCGATCGATTCTGCGCTATGTCGGGTCGTGCGACGGCAATATGGAAGAAGGCTCGATGCGCGCGGACGTCAATGTCAGCGTGCGCAAGCCGGGCGATCCGTTCGGCACGCGGACCGAGACCAAGAACGTCAATTCGGTGCGCTTCGTGATGGCGGTGGTCGAGCAGGAAGCGCGCCGCCAGGTCGAGGTGCTCGAGGATGGCGGGCGCATCGTGCAGGAAACGCGGCTGTATGACCCCGATCGCAACGAAACGCGCTCGATGCGCTCGAAGGAAGATGCGCACGATTACCGTTATTTCCCCGATCCTGATCTGTTGCCGCTCGAACTCGACGAGGCGTTCCTCGCCGAATGTCGTGCGTCGCTGCCCGAACTGCCCGACACCAAGCGGCGGCGCTATGAAGCGCTTGGCATTACGCCTTATGCAGCCGCAGTGCTGACGGCGGAGGTCGAGGCGGCGCGCTGGTTCGACGCGCTGCTCGATTGCGGTGCGGCCCCGGTCGCGGCGGCGAACTGGACGACGTCGGAGTTGTTCGGCGCGCTCAACCGCACCGGCAAGGACATCGAAAACGCGCCGGTCAGTCCGACCCAGGCGGCGGAACTGCTCGGCCTGATCGCCGATGGCACGCTGTCGAGCACGCTCGCCAAGCAGGTGTTCGAGATCATGCTCGAAACCGGGCAGGGCGCGGCGGCAGTGGTTGAAGAACATGGGCTCAAGCAGACCAGCGACACCGGCGAAATCGAACGTGTCATCGCCGAAGTGATGGCGGCTAACGAAGACAAGGTTGCCGATTATCGCGGCGGCAAGGACAAATTGTTCGGCTTCTTCGTCGGCCAGACGATGAAGGCGATGGGCGGCAAGGCTAATCCGGGCGTGGTGAATGAAGTGTTGAAGAAGATGCTGGGATAGAATCTCAGGGTTTATTGCATTTTCGTTGCGGTGCGGCATCGAATAGTGGGTTGATCCGGCGCGCTTCCGGCGCTTAAGCTCGTCATATCGGACTCGGGGGCGAGTCCGATATGACGGGGGGAATCCATGTTGCTGCGATTGTGGGTGCCGATTCTGGCGTCCGTTTGCCTTGTCGCGAGTGGTTCGCCTGCGACGGCGCAGGAGAAATCGGGGATCAAGCCAGGCTTCGTCCTCCCGCAGAGGTCGGCGCGAATCCTGCTGATACGCCCGACGATCAAGGTCGGCGCGCAATCGACCGGCGGCATGTTCGAGCCGAACGCAGACTGGACCGCCCAGGCCAAGGAAAATCTAGCGGTGGCGCTCGCGGCCGCGCAGACCAAGCTGGGCAATGAGATCCTGATCGCGGACGAACCCATTGGTCCAGCCGCAACCACCATGGCCGATTATCGGGCCTTGTTCTCGGTGCTCGCGGATTCGGTGATCCGCTACCAGTTTTTCGTTGGTAATCGCCTGCCAACCAAGAAACGCAAAGACGCGTTCGAATGGACTATGGGCCCGGGGGTCGCTGATCTCGCCAAGGGGACGGGGGCCGATTATGCTTTGTTCCTGTTCAACGAAGATCAATATGGGTCGACCGGCCGCAAGATTTTGCAGGCGTTCGCGGCAATGGCCTATGTTTCGGTCAAGTCGGGAGAACATAAGGGTTTTGCCGGGCTGGTGGATCTTCACACCGGCGATTTGGTTTGGCTCAACGCGGATCTTGCCATGGGCGGCGACGTGCGCACGCCGGACGGCGCGCAAAAGCGCGTCTCGCAATTGTTGAAGAATTTTCCCGGAAGTTCACAGTCGGCCGCTCCGGCGTCGGCAGCCAAGTAAATGCGCGCCTTGTGGAAGGTGTTGGCAGCCATGGCGATCGTGGTTGCCGCGCCGCTCGCGGCGAAGGGCGACCCGTTGCCGACGCTTCCGCCCTATGCGGGTGCTTATCAGCCGCAGGGCATGGATGAGCGCGGCCTGTGGATGATGGTTGATGAAGACGAGCGGCTGCTGCGCGATTCGAAGGCGGTCGTGTCCGATCCCAAGCTGCAAAGCTATCTGCATGACGTGGTGTGTCGCGCGGTCGGGGCACCACGCTGCGACAGCGTGCGCATCTATGTCGTGCGCAACGCGGCCTTCAACGCGTCGATGGCTCCAAATGGCATGCTTGTGGTGCAAACCGGCCTGTTGCTGCGTGTCCGCAACGAGGCCGAACTGGCAGCTGTGCTGGGGCACGAATTCGCGCATTTCGAGTTGCGGCACAGCCTGGTGGGCTTCAAGCAAAAGCGCTCGGCCACTGATGTCATGGCGTGGGCCGGGGTCGCGGCAGCCGGAGCGTATACCTACGGTGGAACCGGTGCCTACAATACCGTGCGCACGGC
>OFRL01000360.1_pt1 | contig 22672 bp, 16 predicted proteins | sample 1543121 | NCBI WGS metagenome assembly OFRL01 (sample SAMN07774228, study PRJEB24372) | wastewater metagenome | isolation source: Lake Maggiore Cannobio | place: Italy: Cannobio | collected 2016-01
GGGCCGCGCCAAAATCCGGACTCGGAATATGCGGCGGTCATTCCGCGCTTTGTGATGTGTGCGCTGGAGCGCAAAGCCGCCACTGTGTTCGGCGACGGCGGCCAAACGCGCGACTTTACCTATGTTGGAAACATTGTGGATGCCAACTTGCATGCGCTCACGCACCCCGCTGCGCCAGGCCAAATATTTAATATTGCGATGGGCACGCCGCACACGCTTAACGATGTACTGGGCATGCTGCGTGAGATTACCGGCAACGACGTAGCAGCGCAGCATACGGCCGGCCGAGTGGGGGATATCCGGCACTCGTGCGCGAATGTGGAGAAGGCGCGCCAGATGCTGCAGTTCACGCCGTCCATCAGTTTTCGGGAGGGATTGGAAAAAGCGACGGCGTGGTACCGGGCCCAGGCCGCCTAGCTTGCAATGGGGCGCGTCAAGATTCTGCGGGTGATTGCGCGCCTCAACATCGGCGGGCCGGCGGTGCACGTGATTAACTTGTGCGCGGGGCTGGACGCGCAGCACTTTGAGACCACGCTGGTGTGCGGCGACGTGGGCTTGCACGAAGGCGACATGGGGTATCTGGCAGTGGCTGCAGGCGTGCAGCCGGTGGTGATGCCCACACTGCAGCGCGCGATTGCGCCTATAACAGACTTGGTGGCGCTGTGGCAGTTATACAAGCTGATGCGGCGCATCCGGCCGCAAATTGTGGACACGCACACCTTCAAGGCCGGCGCGCTGGGGCGCGTGGCTGCTTGGCTCGCAGGAGTTCCTGTGCGCCTGCACACTTTTCATGGCCATGTGTTTCAAGGCTACGGTGGCGGGCTGCAATCTATGCTGATCGTGCAGTTGGAGCGCGCACTCGGCCGGCTGACGACCCGCGTATTCGGCGTTAGCCAGCTGGTGAATGCTGAGCTGCAGGCGCACCGCATAGTTCCGGCAGCAAAGCTGCAGGTGTTTCCGGTGGTGCTGGATCTGGCACCATTTGCAACTGCTGCACGGCGCGGTACTTTCCGCGCAGAGCTCGGCATTGATGCGGGCACTGCACTGGTTGGCAATATCGGGCGGCTGGTGCCGATCAAAAACCAGGCGCTGTTTCTTGAGATTGCCGCGTTGCTGGTGCAGCGCGGCTTCGGCGGAAAGTTTGTGCTGGTGGGTGACGGCGAGCTGCGGGTTGAACTTGAGCAGCGGGCGCAAGCCCTAAAACTAGCGGATCGGATATACTTTTGCGGCTGGCGACGCGATCTTGCCGGCGTCCTCGCGGATTTAAATGTGATGGTAAATACATCGTTGAATGAAGGTACCCCGGTGGCGATAATCGAGGCGATGGCCGCCCGCGTGCCCGTAGTGGCGACAGCGGTGGGGGGCGTTCCGGATCTTGTAACCCACGGCAGTACTGGGTTCTTGTTGCCGACAGAAAGCGCTGCGGCTGGTGCCGATGCGGTTGAAGCGGCGCTGCGTGCTGACGCCGCGTTGTTGGATCGCGCCCAGCGCTTTGCGCTCGAAAATTACAACCTGCAGCACAGCTTGCGCCGTGCTGAAGCACTTTACCGCTCCCTGCTGCCCAACTTCGAATGACACCTTTGCACCCCTTGATGCAGTATGCGATTGTGGCAGCCGCTGCTGCGCTGATCGCGTTTCTGGGCACGCCCGTAACGCTGATGGTTGCGCGGCACCTTGGCTTCACTGACCAGCCCAAGGCGCACAAGTTTCACTTTACGCCAGTGCCTTTGTTGGGCGGCGTTGCCATCTGGGCGGGCTTCATCGGTGGCTTGATGGTGTGGGGCGGCGCCCCAGAGTTTTTTGAGCTGGCTGCAATTATGGCCGGTGCAACTGCGGTAGCAATTTTGGGATTGATCGACGACCGCATGAACCTCAGCCCGCGCGCCAAGCTGCTGGGCCAGGCGGCGGCGGCAGTGGCAGTCAGCGTGGGTGGCATTCATGTGCAGCTGTTTGCGCAGCCCCTGTTCAATTTGGCGCTGACTGTGCTGTGGATTGTGGCCATCACCAACGCCATGAACCTGCAGGACAACATGGACGGCTTGGCAGCCGGCGTGGCAGCCGCAGCTGCGGGCAGCTTTTTGCTGCTGGCCGTGCTCAACGGGCAGGTGCTGGTGGCGGGGCTTGCCGCCACAATTCTTGGAGCGTGCCTGGGCTTCCTGTTTTATAACTTTCAACCGGCCGTCACATTTATGGGCGACACCGGCTCGATGCTGCTGGGCTTTTCGCTGGCGGTGCTGGGCATCAAGCTTAGCTTTGACGGCTTGCACACTGACCAAAGCTGGATGGTGCCGGTGCTGGTGCTTGGCCTGCCATTGTTTGATGTGGCGCTGGTGGTTGTTTCGCGCTGGCGGCGCGGCGTGCCGTGGTGGCGTGGCGGCGTGGATCACACATCGCACCGGCTGGTGCAGATGGGTCTCAGCCATCGCCGCGCTGTGATTGCCCTTTATGTTGTCACCGGCGTGCTCGGCCTGCTGGCAACGGCGGTTGCGTACGTCGTCACGCGTCCGCTGGCATGGATGTTGGCGCTTTCACTGGGCGGTGTCGGGCTGCTGCTGATTTATTTGCTTGAGCATTTGTGGCCCGGGGCGCAGCCGGGTGCGTGGCGTGTGAATCTGCGCCTAGCGGTGATTGGCGGTGGCGCGGAGTTCTTGCCGGTGCTGGAAGCCTGTGTGACACTTGGACGGCATGTAGCCGTGTTGCTAACCCCGGCCGGCAACAATACGCGCGGCTGGCGCGACATTGACGGTGAGCGCTTGCAGCAGCTTGCCGTGCGGCTATCTGAGGCGCCCTCCGCAACGCAGTTGTTGGTTCAGTCAGCCGGCAAGCTGGGCAGTTCGCTGCGCGACCAGTCCGAAGTGCTGAACAATGCGCTGCGCATGCGCGGGCGGCTGCTGGCCAATCAGATTTCCACAGACTCCGCCGGCCCGGTTCTGACAGCCAGCGCGGATGCTATACAAGCGCTGCAGGAAACTGATCTGATTGTGGTGTGCGGTGACCTGCATGAGAACGTGCTGGCTACGCTCAGCCTGCCGGAGGTGGCGCGGGAGCTGCGCCGCTCCAAGCGCCCGCGGGTGCTGGTGCATGCCAACCCGCTGGCCGCGCTGGCGCTGCTTAAAGCTGCGGGTGTGGCAGATGTAATCACGCATGCGGTGGCACCCGGGCAGCTGGGCGGGCCGTGGTATCCCGTGGCAGATGTGTCTGACAGCGCCCAGGTGGCGCAGGTGCTGCATGTAATTTGGGTGGAGTGCACAAAGGTGCGTGGCACGCCGCAGCCGCTGGCAGGCTGGGCGCTTGGATAGCTGGATCACAGAGCGGCGCCTGACGGCGGCCGACTATCTGGCGGGGCTGGCCGGCTTCGGGCTGCTCTTCGCCATCTACTTCTTCACAGCTTCGCTGCGCTTCGAAACCGGCGACGAACTGTTTATGTACGACACTGCGGTTGGCTTTAGCCGCCGCGGCAGCGTGCTGCGCAGTATGACCGCCGACATGGACTGGCCGGGTGAAACTTATGTAGAGCCGGCGCAGCCTGTGCTGGCCGTGCCGCTGATTTGGCTTGCGGACCAAAGCGACCGCATTGGAAATGCGCACGCGGCCATGCTCTTCAATCCGCTGGTTACCGCCGCCACCGCTGTGGTGTTGATGCTTTATGTACGCCGCCTTGGCTACGGCATGCATACGGCGGTGTTCAGTGCGCTGCTTTTTGGTTTAACCACAATCGCCTGGCCGTACACCAAAACTTTTCATCGCGAACCACTCTGTACGCTGGGCTTGCTGGTGGCGGCGTATGGCTTATTGCGCTGGCGCCAGAGTTGGTCTGAGCCGGGCGCTGCAGTGCTGCCCTGGCTGGCGCTGGCACTTGTCGGCGGTGCTGCAAGTGTGCTCGCCAAAGAAGCCGGCCTGATTGGCCTGCCATTATTAATGTTGATCCCTTTGCTTGGAAGGCGCTTTATGCCACGCAGTGGGGGGCAGCTTGCTGCTACAGGCCTGTTGGCATTGGTGTTATTTGTGATTGCGGTCGGCGGTCTTTACTACTACATGCGCGTACTGGGCGCCGGTGGCCCGCGTTTTGATGTGATGGGCCGCATCGGGCAGGCGATTAGCAACCGCGGGCTGCTGCTCGAAGGCCTTGCGGGATTGCTGCTCAGTCCCGGCAAGGGCGTGTTTTGGCATTCGCCGGTGCTGCTGCTCGCGTTGCTGGGCCCGTGGTTTGCGGGTTCCCGCCGCTTCGACGTTGGCTGGCCGCTGCTTTTGCTGCTGGCCTTTGCGCTTGTGTACGCACTTGTACGCGGCCAAATTTGGTACGGCGGCACAAACTGGGGCGCGCGTTACCTTGTGCCGGTCACGCCGTTCCTGATGTTGGCCGCGGCGCCCATCATTGAGCGCGCGCTGCGTCCGGCGGCAATATTGTGGCGCCTTGGGATTCTAATTGTGGCGCTGGCCGGCCTTGCGGTGCAAGTGCCCGCAGTTGCCATCAACCTGCTCGACTACTATCGCGTACTGGAAGCCACTGGCATTCCCGGTGCGCCGTGGACGGTGGCCATCTGGACACCATACTACTCGGCCATTTTGGGAAACTGGCGCATGTTGCTGGCAGGTACCGCGGTGGATTTTGCCTGGGCGCGCGCATTGACAGCTGGTGCAGATTGGCAGCTGGCTGCCTTGCTGATTGCGGCTGCTGTGTTGTGTGGCGCGCTGCTGTGGCGTGCATTGCGCAAGCCTGCTGGATATTTTGAGCTGACGGGCTGGTGCCTCGCGGTTGCGGTTGGTTTGCTCGTGCTCGGCTTCATAAGTTTGCGGCGCTTGTACCCGGACCAGCGCTATCGCGGGGACAGTGTCTTGCTGCAAGCCATGCGCTCGGCGCTTGAGAGTGGAAGTAAAAATACTGACGCCGCCGTTTTCCTCAACAACCGCACCTACTTTGATTTCATGCTCAACTATTTCAAGGGCCGGGCGGTGTGGTACACGCTTGAACTGAACCCGAACGAGTTGATTGCACCCGGCGCGCAGCACCCGCCCCCCAGCACTGACCCCTTCGATATTTTAAATGTTGATGCGTGGACGCCGGTGGACTACTTCGGCCGGCAGCATGCGCAGCTCTTTCTCTTGATGGAGAGCGGCCCCTATACGCCCAATGTGACGCGGGCATTGGAGTGGGCAATGAACACCGATATGCACCGGGTGCGTGCGCTGGAGTTTTCAAATGAGGTGCGGCTGCTGGAGTTTTCAACCAGCAAGGCGCCGGCGCGGGCGGCGCCGCCCGAGTTTGCGCTTGATAACCGGGTGGGAGACAGCCTTGTGCTGCGCGGATATGACGCCAAGCCGCCGGCTGGCCTCGTAAGCCCGGGTTCCATTCTCAATATTTCCACGCAGTGGCAGGCAGCGGAGAATGTTCCGGCTGCGCTTGCAATCGGCACTTACTTGATGAATCCACAGGGAGCCATTGCATTCCAAGATGACAGCGTGCCAGTGGGCGGCTTCTGGCCCAGCGCAGATTGGCAGGCCGGTGCCGTGGTGCGCCACAACGTGGCATTCGTGCTGCCCATTGACCTGCCTCCGGGCCACTACGATGTGTGGTGCATTGTCTATTCTCAGCAGGATGGCACCCGCCTCGCGGTCACTGACGCGGCGGGCACATCCATCCGTGATTATGTGCTGCTGTATGGCGTGGAGATTGCGCGATGAGCGGGTCGGTACTGGTCACCGGCGCCGCAGGTTTTATTGGCAGCCACGTATGCGAGGCGCTGCTCGCGCGTGGTGAGACCGTTGTGGGCGTTGATAACTTTGACCCGTACTACAGCGCTGTGGAAAAGCGCGCCAACCTTGCGGGAATGCAAAGCTTGCCGCGCTTTTCTTTCCGGGAATTTGATGTGCAAAATGTGGATGGCTGGGCGCCGGTTGTGGCCGGCGTTGACCGGATTGTGCATCTTGCAGCGCTTGCCGGTGTGCGCGCCTCGGTGGAACAACCGCTGCAGTATGTGGCCGTAAATGTGGGCGGCACGGTGCGCGTGCTTGCAGCTGCGGTGCAGGCCGGCGTGCGGCAGTTTGTGTTTGCATCTACATCCTCCGTGTACGGCCAAGCTGCCGAGTTTCCTTTTCGTGAAGACTTGCCGGCGGACCGGCCGCTGGCTCCGTACCCCGCAACCAAGCGTGCCGCAGAAATGCTGGCGCATGCCTTCCATGTGGCGCACGGGCTGAATGTGAGCGTGCTGCGCTTCTTCAGCGTCTATGGCCCGCGCGGCCGGCCGGACATGATGCCGCGCTTGCTGGCGCAGAGCTTGCTGCACGGCAGCAGTGTTTCACTTTTTTCGGGTGGCCAAATGTGGCGTGACTGGACCTATGTTTCCGACATTGTGGCCGGCGTGCTGGGCGCGCTGGATACACCGCGCGGCTATGAGATCTACAATCTTGGGTGCGGTATGCCGGTGCTGATGGCGGACTTTGTGGCGCAGCTGGAGCGGCTGGCCGGGCGCAAGGCGAATGTGCGCTCAATACCGGCGCCGGCGAGCGAGGTTGTGCGCACCGGCGCGGACATCACCAAGGCTGCGGCGCACTTTGGTTATCAGCCGCAGGTTTCAGTGGAGACGGGGCTGAAACTTTTTTGGGAATGGATTGCAGCGCAATGAAATGTGCCGCAGCCCGCAAGCCATTAGCCCGGCGTTCTCAGGATGTGGTCAACCGCAGCTGCCAAGTCTGCAACTTGCGCAACTCCGGCGGGCAGCACGCCGATTTCAGAACCGCGGCCGGTGCGCACCAGCAGTGCGCGTGTGCCGGCGGCCAGCCCGGCTTGCGCGTCCGTGGCCGCATCCCCAACCATCCAAGATCTTTCCAAATCAAGCTTCAGGTCACTTGCTGCTTGCAGCAGCAGGCCGGGGCGCGGCTTGCGGCAGGCGCAGTCCTCATCCGGCCGGTGCGGGCAAACATAAACACCATCGATGCGGCCACCGGCGCGTTCCAGCTGCGCCACGAGTTGCGCGTTGATGTGCTGCGCCACGGTGTTGCTCAGCAGGCCGCGCCCGATGGCGGACTGGTTGGTTACGATTACCACCGCAAATGCGCTGCCCGCCAGCCGCACCAGCGCCGGCAGCGCGCCCGCAAGCAGTTGCAATTGCTCCCACGTGCGCACGTACTGCGCCCGGTTCTCGTTGATGACTCCATCCCGATCCAAAAAAATTGCTGCGCGCAAAGTCTCAGGCATTGCCCGCCAAGTTTAACATGACCTCAATCAGAAGAATTCTTGTGACGGGTGGGGCGGGCTTCATTGGCTCGCATACGGTTGATTTGCTGCTGGCGCAAGGCTACGAGGTGCGCGTCTTGGACAGCCTCACGCCGCCGGTGCACATTGCCGGGCAGCTGCCCGCATACTTTCCGCGCGCGGCTGAGTTCATGCAGGGCGATGTGCGCGACAAGGCGGCGTGGGAGCGTGCGCTGGCCGGCATGGATGCTGTGTTTCATCTTGCCGCTTATCAGGATTACCTGCCGGACTTTTCCAAGTTTTTTCATGTGAACGCATTTGCGACTGCGCTGATGTACGAGGTGATGGTAGAGCAGCGCCTGCCGGTGCAGAAAGTGGTGGTGGCGTCTTCGCAAGCAGCGTACGGCGAGGGCAAGTATTTGTGTGCAATAGACGGCGTGCAGTTTCCGGCGCCGCGCTCCGAGGCGCAGCTGCAGCAGCGCCAGTGGGCGCCGCTGTGTCCGTTGTGCGGCGGCAGCTTGCAGCTTTTGGACACGGATGAGGCGCGCGTCAATCCGCACAATTCCTACGCGATGAGCAAATATGGCGGCGAGCAAATTGCGCTGGTACTCGGCCGGCGCTACGGCATTGCGTCTACGGCCATGCGCTACTCTATTGTGCAGGGCACGCGCCAGTCCTTTCGCAATGCGTACTCTGGTGCGCTGCGCATCTTTGCGATGCAGGTGCTGTCCGGGCAGCAGCCGACGGCTTATGAGGATGGCGAGCAGGTGCGTGATTTTGTGAATGTGGATGATGTAGCGCGTGCCAACCTGCTGGTGCTGGAGGATGCGCGCGCGGACTACTGTGCTTTCAATGTGGGCGGCGGCCGGCGCGTGACTGTGAATGAGTTTGCACGCGTGATGGCTGCTGGTGCCGGCCGTCCGGACTTGGAGCCGCACAGTACCGGTGAATACCGTTTTGGAGATACGCGCCACATCAGCTCGGATGTGGGCGCGCTGCGTGCGCTGGGCTGGCAGCCGCTCGGGGATATTCAGCGCAGTGTGGGCGCGTATCTGGAGTGGGCGCAGCAACAGCCGGACTTCGGAGACTTTGCATCCAAAGCGCGCAGCTATATGCAGCAAGTGGGTGCGGTGCGCGGTGGCGCCCAATGATTGATTGTGCGGCCAAGCCGCATGGATGCGCTGCCGTTGTGTATGATTGCGGAATTCGCCTTGCGGACTTCAAGTAAAACCAAATTTCAGGAGTTACGATGAACTTTATTGATGGATATCTTTCCGGCCTTGAGGCGGCAATTCATAAACTGTCGCGGCAGGATGTTTCTGCAGTGGTGGAGGCATTGCTGGTTGCGTGGCGCGCCGATGGCCAGATTTTTATTATTGGCAATGGCGGCAGCGCTGCTACCGCTTCGCACATGATGAATGATATTAACAAACTCACAATCTCCCCCGGCAAGCGCCGCTTTCGGGGCATTGCGCTGACGGACAACATGCCCCTCGTTTCAGCGTGGGGCAATGACGCAGCTTTTGCAGATGTGTTTGCGGAACCTTTGCGCAACCTGATGCGCAAAGGGGATGTGCTGGTTGTGATTTCTGCCAGCGGCAATTCGCCCAACCTGATTGAGGCGGTGCGCGTGGCGCGTGCGGAATTTGGCGCACAGATCATTGGGTTTACCGGGGATCCGGGCGGCAAGCTGGCGCAGCAAGCGGACCTTGTGGTGCGCGTGCCCAGCCCGGAGCTGGGCCATCAGGAGGACGGCCACCTGATCATTAATCATGTGGTCTGTAACGCGCTTGCCGAGCGTATGCGCACAGAGTGAATGGGCGCGAATGTTCCGCCGGCACTGTCGGTTGTAATCCCGGCTTTCAATGAGGCGACCCGGCTGGCACCGACACTGCAGGTCGTGCTCGCGTATTTAAAAGGGTTGGATCAAAGCTGGGAGCTGCTGGTGGTGGATGATGGCAGCGGTGATGACACTGCTGCAGTGGCAACAGCTGCGCTTGCTGGCGAGGCGGCCGCGCGTGTAATCAGCTATCAACCCAACCGCGGCAAGGGCTTTGCAGTGCGTACCGGTGTGCTGGCAGCGCGCGGCGGGTGGGTGGTGTTTCTGGATGCGGATCTCTCGACGCCGGTGGCGGAGATTGCGCCGGCAATCACTTTGCTGCAGGCCGGGCACGACATGGTCGTTGGCTCGCGCGGGCATCCGCAGGCGCGCATCTCGCGCCGGCCGCCACTGCTGCGCCGGGTTGCGTCGCGCTTCTTTGATGGTGTGCGCAACCTGCTGGTGGGCTTGGCGGAGTTTTACGACACGCAGTGCGGGTTTAAGGCCTACCGGCGCGCAGCGCTTGTGCCTTTGTTTCAGCGCGCGGTGATTGAACGTTTCATGTTTGATGTGGAGATTTTGTACCTGGCGCGGCGCAGCGGATTGAAGGTTGTGGAAATCCCAGTGGCATGGGCGGACGCGCCCGGCAGCACCGTGCGCTTTTGGCCGGGCTTGTATCAGATGTTCCGAGACCTGCTGCGCATCCGCTGGGTGCACCGCGGGTTTGAAGCAACGCGATAGCGTCTGCTGCTGCCCGGCCGGCAGCTGCCAAATTGCCGGCAAGTGCTGCCGCGGGCGGGCTAGCGCGCGCATAACGCGAGCGCTGCGGCCAGCACCGCGCTATAGTTTGCGCCCCAACAAATCCACCAGCAGCCGAATCGCACCTTCAACATCGCGCATGTCCACCATCTCTGATGGCGTGTGCACATAACGGCACGGAATAGAGATGCAGCCGGCGGGCACGCCGCTGCGCGCACTTTGGATGGCGCGTGCATCCGTTGTTCCGTGCTCAAGCACTTCCAGTTGGTAAGCAACCTTGGCATGGTCGGCGGCGGCGCGCAGTCTGCGCACTAATGCGGGGTCCGCAATCATGCCGGAGTCGCGCAGTTTGATGGCCGGCCCCTTGCCCAGCGCCACTTCCATCGGGCGCGCCTTCGGCGTGTCGCCGGTGCGCGTCACATCCACCGCAATGCCAAAGTGCGGGTCAAAGCCAAATGCCGCCGCACCGGCGCCGCGCAATCCCATCTCCTCCTGCACGCTGAATACAAACGCCACGGCATGCGGCGTGCTGCGCAGGCGCCGCAAAGTTTCGAGCAGCACAACACAGCCGATGCGGTCATCGAGGCTCTTGGCAATCAAGCGCTGGCCACTGGCCTCCAGCGGCCGGTCAAAGCAGGCGGAGTCGCCAACGGCCACGTTGACGGCACTGCGGTCGTCTGCGCCGAGATCGATGTAGAGATCGTCAAACTTCAGCGCAGTGGAGGCCTCATGGGGTTCGGCGCCAATGGTGCCGATGGTGCCGTTGCCAAAACGCACACGCGCACCCACGCACCACGGCGCCCGCACGCCGCCCAGTGGCAGGAAGCGGCAAAAGCCGCGCTCGTCAATATGGCTCACCATCACGCCGATTTCATCCATGTGCGCCATCAGCAACACGCGCGTGCGGTTCTTGTCTTTGCCGGGCGCGTGCACACAGCTTAAATTTCCAAGCGGATCAATTTGCGTGTCGGCACCGAGCTGTTTTAGGTCGGCTTGCAGCAGGCTGCGTACAGCGTCTTCGTTGCCGGATGGTCCGAAGGCGGTGACATAGCGGTTGATGAGTGCAATCATGGCAGTTGTTCCTGTGGCCGGTGAAATGTTCAGGCGCGTGCCGGGCGGCGCGGCAGTTCGGACAGCGCAGCGCGCGCAAGCTGCAGTGCGGCGCGCACATCACTGAGGCGCACCAGCGCCGCCGGCGAATGTATGTAGCGGCCGGGCACCGAGAGCGCAACGACCGGAATACCGCTGCGGCGGCGCTGGATGCCGCCGCTGTCGTTGCCGCCGCCGCCGGGCTGGCGGTATTGAAATGGAATTTGATCGCGCACGGCAATTGCGGCAAAGTGCTGCACGAGTGCGCGCGGGTAGAGCGTGCTGCTGTCTGCCAGCGACAGCGCCGCGCCATGGCCGAGGCGCGTGTTGTAACGCACATTTTCGGTTTCCCCGGGCTGCGGCGGCAAATCGTTGGCGGGCGTCACTTCGAGCACCAGCGCTGCCACCGGGTCAATTGCAAATGCGGCTGCTTGTGCGCCGCGCAATCCCACTTCCTCCTGCACCGTAAACGCTGCGGTGAAGTCAAATTCAAAGCGGGAGCTGCGAAACAACTCAATCAGCAGTGCGACACCGACGCGGTCATCCAGAGCCTTGCCGCGCAAGGTGCCGCCCAGGTTGCGGAAGCTGGTGGCAAATGTGGCGCGGTCGCCGGGCTGCACAAGTTTGGCGGCTGCTTCGCGGCTGCCGGCGCCGATGTCCAGCCGCAGTGCGTCGAACGCCACCGGGCGCTTTTCCTCGTCGTCCTTTAACAGGTGCACCGGTGTGGCACCAACCACGCCCGGCAGGCGCTGCCGCCCCACCCACAATTGCTTGCCAAGCAGCACGCGCGGGTCCAGGCCGCCCACCGCTTCAATTGCCAGCAATCCGTCGCTCTCAATCGACACAATCATCACGCCCACTTCGTCCATGTGGGCAGCTGCCAGCACGCGCTCGCGCCGCCGGCTGGTACCGGTGCGGGTGGCCAGCACAGTGCCCAGTGCATCAACTTCCAGTTTGTCCGCACTATCTTGAACAGCTTGCAGCACAAGGCTGCGCACGGCGTGCTCGTCACCGGAGACGGCTACGGCTTCCGACAGCTGCCGGATCAACGCGGGCAGCGCCATGGCCGGCTTGGTTGCGCTGGCGCGTTTCATGCGTGCACTTTGAGGCGCGCCCGAAACTTGCGATCCAGCGCGAGCACAAACTTGGCCAGCAGCTGGGCGGCTTGCTCTACATCGGCCAGCGCCACTACTTCCACCGGCGTATGCATGTTGCGCAGCGGAATGCTTACCAGCCCGCACGGGATGCCCGCGCGGCTCACTTGCATGGCATACGCATCTGTGCCGGAGTGCAGTGGCATCACATCGCGTGGGCAGCTGATGGCATTGCTGGCAGCCACCTCCATCAGGGCTGCGCCCATTTGCGGGTGCAAGTTGGGCCCGAACGAAACGGTTGGTCCCTCGCCAAGCTTGAATGTTTTCCACTCTGGCGGGCCGGCTTGGCGGCCGAAGGTTACATCAATTGCAATTGCAGCATCCGGGTGCGCTGCGAATGCGGAGCTGTATGCGCCGGCAAACCCCTCCTCTTCTTGCACCGTGGCTGCCGCGATCACATCCCATTGCAGCGCGTGCCCGCGCAGCTGCGCAAGGCAGCCAGTCAGCGCAGCTATGGAAGCGCGATTGTCCAGCGCCGGCGCCATCAACAAATCGCTGCCCAGCCGTACGGGCGGCTGCGCAAAAACAATCAAGTCGCCAATCTGCACGCGGCTTGCGGTCTGCGCGGCACTCAGGCCAAGATCAACCATCAATTCGTGCACCGGCGTGACCTTGCGTTTTTCGTCGGCGGTTTGCACGTGTGGCGGCCGGGATGTGATGACACCGGCCAGCGGGGTGCTGCCGCCGGCGCGCGTGGCATGCACCTGCACCAGTGCGCCGGGCAGTACCCGCGCATCAATGCCGCCGATCTCCGCAAAAAACAAGAAGCCATCTTGAATGCGCGTTACGAGCATGCCAATGCTGTCCATGTGCGCCGCAAGCAGGATGCGCCCGGCCGGCCGGCGGGCTGCGCGCCGGATGCCCCACAGGCTGCCAATGCGGTCGCCGCTCAGCTCGTCCACCAGTGGGCGCCACACTTTGCGCAGCAAGCTGCGCACGGGCGCCTCATGGCCGGATAGCCCAGCGGCGCGGCACAACTCCACAAGGTGCGCGGCCAGGTCGATGTTTGTTCTGGGAGCCATATGGTGCAAGGATGATAGCAGCGCTGCAACAGTCGCCGCATGATCGGCCGCGGTCTGCGTGTGGCTGGCGTATAATCATGATGTTGTAACCAGATGTAAGCTGCTCCAGCCCGCGCACGGCTTCGTCGCGGGCTGGAGTTTTGTGAGCGCACGTGCTGTTCCCCATTTCCAACTTTTTATACGCGCTGGCGGCTGGCGGGCTGGCGCTGTTTGGCTTTAATGCGCTAGTGCTCACGTGGCGCTATTACGCCACCCACGCGCAGATTGTGGCGCCGCCTGCGCCGGAACATTGGCCAACCGTAACGGTGCAGCTGCCGGTCTTTAACGAGCGGGCGGTGGTGGAGCGCGTGATTGATGCTGCGGCGGGCCTGCATTACGCGGCGGGCCGCCTGTCTATTCAAGTGCTGGATGACTCAACCGATGACACGAGTTCGCTGGCGCGCGCGCGCGTGGCGCATCATCGCGCGCACGGTGTGGACATCGTGCACCACCACCGGGCGCAGCGCCCGGGGCACAAAGCCGCTGCCTTGGCGGAGGGCTTGCAGCTGACCGACGCGGAGTTTGTGGCCGTGTTTGATGCCGACTTTGTGCCCGCACAAGATTTTTTGCAGCGCGTGATCCCGCACTTTTTTGATGCGCAAGTGGCGGCTGTACAAACGCGCTGGGCGCATTTAAACGCGGAGCAAAGCTGGCTGACGCGCGCGCAGGCACTGGCGCTCGACGGGCATTTTGTGGTGGAGCAGGCGGCGCGCAGCCGCAGTGCGCTGTTCTTCAACTTCAATGGCTCGGGCGGCGTTTGGCGCAGCGCTGCAATTGCGGACGCTGGCGGCTGGCAGGCGGACACGATTGCGGAAGACTTGGATCTTTCTTACCGGGCGCAGCTGCGCGGCTGGCAGCTGCGCTACCTGCCGCAGGTGGAGTGTGGCGCAGAAGTGCCCTACAGTCTGGCCGGTTTCAAGCGCCAGCAGTTTCGTTGGGCCAAGGGTTCGGTGCAATGTCTGCGCAAGCACGCGCGCGCAGTGGCTGCTGATGGCGGATCTTTGTGGCGCAAGCTGCAAGCCGGACTGCACCTAGCTGGTTACCTCTCTCACCCGCTGCTGCTGGTGCTGCTGCTGGCCAGCCTGCCGCTTGCGCTTGCCGGCGGCTATTCCGGAATTGCGCTGGGAGTTTTGGGTGTGGCCGGGTTTGGGCCGCCCGTGCTGTGCGCCGCAGCGCAGCGCGCGCTGTCTGCGCGTCCGTGGCGCCGGCTGGCAATTTTCCCCGCGCTGCTTTTGCTGCAAGTGGGCATGCAGGCCAACAATACCCGCGGCGTGCTGGAGGGCCTGCTCGGCCGCAACCCGCGCATGTTTTTGCGCACGCCAAAGTCGGGCGCAGTCGGCCGCCAGTTTTCCGGCCGCACGCCTTACGCGCTGCCTTTGGATTGGACAACTTGGGCTGAGATTGGATTGGGTGCATATGCACTGTTTGCTGCTGCAGTGGCTGCGCAGCGCGCCCCGGGCATGCTGCCCTTTCTGCTGCTGCTGGCTTCAGGCAATTTGTACACGGCTGCCTGCGGGCTGGCTGAAGCATGGCGCCAGCATCGGGCAGCAAGCCCGCCACGCAGTGCGCGCTGGGCCGGCATCAGTGCGCCGGATGGCACGCAGCCGTGAACTGCGGCGTGTGCTTTATCATTTGTGATGGCGGCAAAAAATTGTTAAGCCAAATTCAAGGCACGGGGATGCGCACAATATGAGTGACCAGCAAGTTATTTATTCGATGGTGGGTGTCGGCCGGGTGCATCCGCCCAGCAACAAACCCGTGCTGCGGGACATTACGCTCGGCTTCTATCACGGCGCCAAGATTGGCGTGCTTGGCTTGAACGGATCCGGCAAGAGCACTTTGCTGCGCATCATGGCCGGCAATGACAACGAACACCTGGGCGAGACCATTCTTTCCAAGGGCTACACGCGCGGCATGCTGGAACAGGAGCCGGCGCTTGACCCCGAGAAGACAGTGAAGCAGGTGGTTGAGGAAGCCGTGCAGCCGCTGGTGGATATGCTGGCGCAATTTGATGCAGTGAGCGCGCGCTTTGCCGAACCGGACGCGGACTTTGACGCCCTGCTCGCAGAGCAATCGCAGCTGCAAGACCAGCTGGACCGGCAGGATGCATGGACGCTGGACGCGCGCCTTGAGACGGCGATGGACGCGCTGCGCTGCCCGGCGGGCGACATGCAGGTGAAGGTGCTGTCCGGCGGTGAGCGGCGGCGTGTGGCGCTGTGCCGGCTGCTGCTCACCGAGCCGGACATCCTGCTGCTGGATGAGCCCACCAACCATCTTGATGCCGAATCTGTTGCGTGGCTTGAACGCCATCTGCAGCAGTACAAGGGCACTGTGATTGCCGTGACGCATGACCGTTATTTTCTGGACAATGTTGCCGGCTGGATCCTCGAGCTGGATCGCGGCTACGGAATTCCCTGGAAGGGCAACTACTCTTCATGGCTGGAGCAAAAGCAGGCGCGCCTTGCAACCGAGGAAAGCGGCGAGGTGCGCCGGCAGAAAACATTGCAGCGCGAGCTGGAGTGGATTCGCATGTCGCCCAAGGCGCGCCAATCCAAGGGCAAGGCCCGCATCACCGCCTACGAACGGCTGCTGGGCGAGGACTACGAAAAGCAGCGCGAGGACCTGCAGATTTATCTGCCGCCCGGCCCGCGCCTCGGCGGTGTGGTGTTCGAAGTCAAGCAGCTGCGCAAAGCCGTGGGCGACAAGCTGCTGATTGAGAATTTGTCGTTGAGCATTCCGCCGGGCAGCCTGGTGGGTGTGATTGGCGGCAACGGCGCCGGCAAGACCACTTTGCTGCGCATGCTGGCCGGGCTGGACCAGCCGGATGCCGGCACCGTTACGGTTGGCCAGACCGTGGCGCTTGGCTATGTGGAACAAATGCGCGATGCACTGAATGGCGAAAAAACGGTGTGGGAGGAGATCAGCGGCGGCAACGACAACATCACGCTCGGCAAGCGCAAGCTGAACTCGCGCGCCTATGTTGCCGGCTTCAATTTTTTGGGCACTGACCAGCAAAAAAAGGTGGGCATGCTTTCCGGCGGCGAACGCAACCGCGTGCAGCTCGCAAAGGTGTTGATGCACGGCGCCAATGTGTTGCTGCTGGACGAGCCTTCCAACGATTTGGATGTCAACACGATGCGGGCGCTGGAAGAGGCGCTGGAGAACTTTGCGGGCTGCGCAATTATTGTGAGCCACGACCGCTGGTTTCTGGACCGGGTGGCGACGCACATGCTGGTGTTTGAGGGCGACAGCCAGCTGCGCTGGTTTGAGGGCGGCTACTCGGATTATGAGGCTGACCGGCGCAAGCGTTTGGGACAGGCAGCCGATGTGCCGCACCGCGTAAAGTACCGCCCGCTGGCGCGCTAAACTGCGCGCCCGGACTTCGGCGCAGTGTTTGCGTGCGCGCTTTGGCCGGGCAGGGCGGGCGCGTAAAATCTGCCTGCGGCGCAAATCAGCATGGCAATAAACTGGCACACTGCGTCTGCAGCTGCAGGCACGCACGAAATCAAAACTTGCGAAACGCATGCAGCGGGTGAAACGCTGCGCATCTCCACCTGCAGCCTTGGGGAAATTTCCTGCGCCCCGGCGCTGGGACTGCGCCGCTCCATGCAGGCCGTAATACACCCTGCCAGCGAGAGCTGCTGCAGCGTGGACGCATGCCAGCTGTTGGGCTGTGGATATTTGTTTGTCTAGATTGCTGGCGCCTGGTCGCACTCCCGCATGCTCACTGACATCTCGATAAAAAATCTCGCCATCATTGACGAGCTGGGGCTAACGCTGGCACCCGGCTTCAATGTGCTTACGGGCGAAACCGGTGCAGGCAAATCAATCATCATTGATGCGGTGAGCCTGCTGCTGGGCGGGCGCGCGGATGGCACGCTGATCCGCAGCGGTTGTGATGCCGCCATTGTTGAGGGTAATTTTTTGCTTGAAAGCGAGCTGCAGGCGGAGTTGCGCCCACTGTTGGAGCAAGAGGGCTTGGACGAACCGGCGCAACCAGAGCGCCTGGCGCTGGCCCGCGAGCTGCGCGCCAACGGGCGCAACGTGTGCCGCGTCAATGGCCGCAGCGTGGCGCTGGCGATGCTGCGCGAAATTGGCGCGCGCCTGGTCGACATTCACGGCCAATCCGAGCATCTCTCGCTGCTGCAGGTGCGCTCGCATTTGCAATTGCTGGACCGGTTTGGCGGACTGGCAGCCGAGCGCGCCGCGCTGGCAGCGGTTGTGCGCAAGCTGGAGGCGGCGCGCCGTGAACTTGCAGATTTGATTGAAGGCGCACGGCAGGCTGCGCAGCGCACCGACCTTTTGAACTTTCAGGTGAAAGAAATTGGCGCTGCGCGCCTGAAGGCGGATGAGGAAGCCGGGTTGCTGGAAGAGCGTACGCGGCTTGCGAATGCGGAGCGCCTGGCAGAGCTGGCCACGCTGGCGGCAGAGGCCGCGAGCGAAGGTGTGGAGGGGGATGCAGGCCAGAAAAGTTCCGCAGCAGACTTGCTGCGCACAGCTGTGCAGGCGCTCGAGCGGCTGGTGCGCATTGATGCCAGCCGGGCTGCGCAACTGGAGGTGGGGCGGTCGCTGGCCGAGCAAACGGCAGAGTGGGGGCGTGACGTGAGCGCTTACCGTGATGGCATCGAGTTCAACCCCAAGCGCCTGCAAGCGGTGGAAGAGCGCCTGCATCTGCTGCAGGATTTGCAGCGCAAGTATGGCGCAAGCATTGAAGCGGTGCTGGCGCATGCAGCGCTGGCGGCAGCAGAGCTGCTGCGAATATCCAACACGGATGAACGCGTGGCGCATTTGCGCACGGAGGAGGCGGCGCTGCTGGCACAGGTGGGCGCGTTGGGCAGTGCGCTTTCCGCCAAGCGCAGCGTGGCCGGCAAGCGCCTGAGCGCACTTGTGATGGCAGAGCTGAATGATTTGCAAATGAGCGGCGGCAAGTTTGCGGCTGCAATGCAGATGACAGATGATGCGCACGGGGCGCCGATAGAAGGCGGGCGCTGTGTGGCGTTTGACCATTCCGGCATTGACGCGCTGGAGTTCATGATTTCGCCAAACCCCGGCGAACCGCTGAAGCCGCTTGTAAAAATTGCGTCGGGCGGCGAGACGGCGCGCTTGATGCTGGCGCTCAAGGGCGTGCTGGCGCAGGCAGACCAGACCCCCACGCTGATTTTTGATGAAATTGACCAGGGCTTGGGCGGGCGCGTGGGCCACGTGGTGGGCCAAAAGCTCTGGCAGTTGGCAACTGCGCACCAGGTGCTGTGCATCACGCATCTGCCGCAGCTGGCCGGCTTTGGTGATGCGCACTTTCGGGTGGAGAAGCAGGTGCGCGGCCGCCGCACGGTTACCAGTGCGGCCACCTTGCCGGCCGAGGCGCGGCTTGTGGAGCTGGCTGAGATGCTGGGCGGCGACAGTGCTGCAAATCGCCAGAGTGCCGCGGAGCTGCTGGAATTAGTGGCGGCTTCCAAACAGGGAACCAAAGCGCGCAAGCCGCGTTGACCCTGAATTGCTGCGCTGCTAAAATCGCAGAGAAGTTTGGGCCGCGTTGGCGTGCGCCGCTAAATGATCGGCGCATGTGGATGCAGGCAAAGCGAGCCGCCGACGAGTCGGGCGGCTCTTGTTTTATACGGAAGCGAGTACATGCTTAAGACACACACATGCGGGGAACTAAACGCAGCCCATGCGGGGCAGCGCGTAACGCTGGCCGGCTGGGTAAACCGCCGGCGCGACCACGGCGGATTGAGTTTTGTGGACCTGCGCGACCGCTGGGGCATCACGCAAGTTGTGTCTGATCCCGCGGCGCCGCAGGCGGCGCGCAGCCTCACGGAGTTGCGCATCGAGTTTGTGGTGCAGATTATTGGCGTAGTGCGGGTCCGCCCCGCCGGGCAGGAGAATCCGCGCATCCCCACCGGCACAATTGAAGTGCTGGCTGAGCAGGTAAACATTTTGAATGCGGCCAAGACGCCGCCGTTCTACATAAACGAAGAAGTGGCTGTGGACGAAAGTTTGCGGTTGAAGTACCGCTATCTGGATCTGCGCCGCGAGCGCATGACGCGCAACCTGGTGCTGCGCCATCAAGTGGTGGCTTTTATTCGCCAGCATCTTTCCGAGCGCGGATTTATTGAAGTGGAAACGCCGATCCTGTTCAAGACCACCCCGGAGGGCGCCCGGGATTACCTTGTGCCCAGCCGCGTGCATCCCGGAAAGTTTTACGCGCTGCCGCAATCTCCGCAGCAATTAAAGCAGCTCCTGATGGTCGCCGGGGTGGAGCGCTACTTTCAGATTGCGCGCTGTTTTCGTGACGAGGATCAGCGCGGCGACCGCCAGCCGGAGTTCACGCAGCTGGATCTGGAAATGTCGTTTGTAGAGCGCGACGACGTGATGAATCTGATTGAGACAATGATGACCGCGCTGATTGGCAGCGTCGGCGACCGGCGCCTGCATGCCCAGCCGTGGCCGCGCCTTTCCTATGCGGATGCGCTGCGGCGCTTTGGCACCGACCGGCCGGATGTGCGCTTTGGCATGGAGTTGTGCGAGGTGACGGATGCGGTGCGAAGCAGCAGCTTCAAAGTTTTCGCGGAGGCTGCATGCGTGAAGGGCCTGAACGCCAAGAATTGCGGAAGCTTCAGCCGCAAACAAATTGACGCACTGACCGAGGTTGTGCGGCAGTACGGCGGCAAGGGCATGGCCTGGATTGCAATTGGCGCTGATGGCGGCTTGCGCTCGTCGATGGGCAAGCAGGCCGGTGATGAGCTGCTCGCCAGCCTGGTGACAATGCTGGGCGGTGAGCCCGGGGACTTGCTGCTGTTTGTGGCGGACACCGCAGAGATTGTGAATGAGGCGCTGGCGCGCCTGCGCAACCACTTGGGCGATGAGTTGGGCTTGCGCGATCCGCAGGTCATTGGCTGCTGCTGGGTGGTGGATTTTCCGCTATTCACCCGCAATGTCGCGGAACAGCGCTGGGACCCCAGTCATCATTTGTTTACTTCGCCACTGCCGGAAGATATGGCGCTGCTTGCCACCGACCCCGGGCGCGCGCGTGGCGCGCAGTACGACATGGTGTGGAATGGCTATGAGTGTGCCGGCGGATCAATTCGCATCCATCAGCGCGCCGTGCAAGAGCGCATCTTTGAGCTGATTGGCATGCCAATGGATGTAGCGCGCGAGCGCTTTGGCCATATGCTGGAGGCGTTTGAATTTGGAGCGCCGCCACATGGCGGGATTGCGCCGGGCATCGACCGCATGGTGATGTTGCTCGCCGGCGAGCCAAACATCCGCGAGGTGATCGCGTTTCCCAAATCGCAGCAGGCTGTGGACCTTATGGCTGGCGCTCCCTCGCCGGCAGACAGCCAGCAGCTTGCGGAGCTGCATATCAAACTTGCATAGCTTGCGGGCTGCAATCTGCAGCGCCGCACAGCGTTCAGCCAAATAAAAAGGGGCGCATGATTGCACCCCTTTTTATTTTTATGTGCGCCGCACCATACAGTGCACTTGCTCGTGCATGTAGAGCTGCAGGTAGTACGGGCCGCCGGCATTTTTTCCGGTGGAGCCGGATGCCTTCCAGCCGCCAAAGGGCTGGAAGCCGGGCCACGCACCGGTAGTAGAGCCTTGCGGGCGGTTGGCGTAGGCCACGCCGGCCTGCACTTGTGAGAAGAACTGCTGCGCTTCGGCTTCGCTGCCGTACACGCCGGCCGTCAAACCATACTGCGTGGCATTGGCGTGCGCGAGGCCCTCGGCAAGCGAGGCGATGCCGGTCACCATCGTAATCGGCAAAAACATTTCGTGCTTCCAGAGCGGGTTGGTGAGCGGCACATTGTCCGCGATGGTTGGCGCGCAGTAATAGCCATCCGCCAGGGCGCCCTGCGTCAGCTGTTTGCCGCCGGTAACCAGGTCGGCTGAGCGCTGCAGTTTTTGCGCATGTGTGCGGTAGGCATCGTACGCAGCGCGGTGGATTACCGGCCCCAAAAAGTTTTCGCGCACAGTTGGGTCGCCAATCGTCAGCTGTTTGGCGAGTGCGGCCATCTTGCCCACCAGAACTTTTTTGATGCTGTGATGGGCGTACACGCGTGAGTTCGCGGAGCACTTTTGCCCCTGCAATCCGAAGGCGGAGCGCACAATGCCCACTGCAGCATCATCCAGATTTGCGTCGGCCGTGACGATGACGGGGTTCTTGCCGCCCATTTCTAAAATTACAGGCCGGGGATACGGGCCGCGCGCAAAGCTGCGATAGATCTGCATGCCCACATCGTACGAGCCGGTGAAGGTGATGCCGGCAACACGCGGGTCACGCACCAGTGCGCGTGCAGCCTGGCTTTCCGAATCGCTCACAAAGTTGAACGTACCAGCTGGCAAGCCGGCATCGCGCAGGCACTCCGCCACCAGCCTGCCAATCCATGGCGCTTCCGGCGCAGACTTGAAGACCACAGTGTTGCCCGCTGCCAGTGCTGCCGCCGTCGGGCCGCAGGTTAGCGCGCAGGGAAAGTTGAACGGCGTAATCACAACCCACACGCCATACGGCTGCAATGTTGAAACGTTGCTGACGTTGTAGCCGAGCAGCGGGTCCTTGCGCATGGTGGTGGCGAAGCCGGCATGCTGCTCAAGGCTGTCGCACGCAAACGAAAAGAAGTCCGCTGCTTCTTGCGCGTCGCCAAGTGCCTCCATGCGATTCTTGCCAATGTTCAGTGACAGGGCGGCGGCAATGTCGTAGACGCGCTCCTCAATGATGCCCGCGGCGCGGCGCAGCACCTGCACGCGCTGCTGCCACGGTGTGGCTGCCCATGCGGGGAAGGCTGCGGCTGCCGCATCGATGGCGAGCTGGGCATCCTGTGCGCCGCCGGCCTGAAACTTGCCCAGCAGCCAGCTGTGGTTGATGGGCGAGCGGCTTTCAAACTTGCGGCGCGCGTAGTGATCGCGGCCGTTGATGAACATGGCGTGCTCGGCGCCAAGGCCGGCTTTCACGCGTGCCAGAGCCTGCTCGTAGTTGGTGTGCAACTCCTCGGGCGGGTTAAACATTGTGGCATAAGTCAGGGCGAATTTTTCCTGGGTCATGGGCGATCTCTCCGATGGATTAAGTGGCGGGTTTTGCGGCCAGTACTTCAGTGCGGCGCTGTTCTATTACGGCCAGCAGGCTGTCAAACGATTTCTGGAAGGCGGCAACGCCATCCGCTTCAAGCTGCTCTGTGGCGCGCTGCAGATCAATGCCGGCCGTTGCCAGCTGCTGCAGCAGCTGCTGGCTGTCCCCGGCTTGCGGGTGCAGCGTAACCGTGGCGCTGCCGTGGTCCTTGAAGGCCTGCAGGGTTGCGGGCGGCAGCGTGTTCACAGTTTGCGGGCCGATTAGCTGCTCCACATAAAGCACATCGCGGTAGGCCGGGTCTTTGGTGCTGGTGCTTGCCCACAGCGGGCGCTGCGGCTGCGCGCCGCGTGCTGCCAGCGTGGTCCAGCGCGCTGTTTGCAGCGTTTCGCTAAAGAGCTGGTACGCGAGGCGCGCATTGGCAATTGCGGCGCGCCCGCGCAGCGCCTGCAGCTGCGGCCGTGTTTGCGGGTCAGCAGCCATGCGGTCAGCCAGCTGCTTGTCTATCATGCTGTCTACGCGGCTCACAAAAAAACTCGC
>OFRL01000362.1_pt1 | contig 22592 bp, 30 predicted proteins | sample 1543121 | NCBI WGS metagenome assembly OFRL01 (sample SAMN07774228, study PRJEB24372) | wastewater metagenome | isolation source: Lake Maggiore Cannobio | place: Italy: Cannobio | collected 2016-01
ATTGTAGATGAGATACAAAGAAAAATACCAAACAAACCTTTGAATGATTATATTATTAACGACCCAATTCTTTTAGATAGAAGAATTAAAAGAGATGTTGATTCTGCAATATTAGAATATGAGAGGTTGACAGGAGATAATGGAAGTGTTAGGATGAGTCCATCATACTTTTCAGAAAAACCACCTGATGGTAGTAATGCTCAAAAACTACTTGGAGGTGAATTGAGAATATGTGGTTCTTGGGTTCCTGATTGCCCAAAAGAAAATCAAGCGAAATTAATTCAGCGGTAGAATGTCTGCCTTCCAAGCAGAACGTCAGGAGTTCGAATCTCCTATTTCGCTTATATAAATAAACAAAAATCTTCATGATGGAAAAACTATTCAAACAATTAAGTAATACTTTTAAAAGAGGTATAAAAAAATGATATCAATTAGATGTAAATCGTGCAATAAAGAACTCATAGGGCAACAAACAAAAACAGTTAGTTGTGGATGCCCTAATATGGCAACAATTACCGGAGACAAAATCTCTGCGGTTGACTTAAAGCAGGTAGTAATGTTAAACTCTACTAAAGAAATTAAAAAAACAACTATTTTGACTCCAGCAGACCTTGAATTTCAGGAACAAAGAAGACAGCGTAAGTTTCGTAAACTTGAATTTGAAATCAAATAATGAAAGAACTTAAAAGATTTACAGTACAAGAGTTTCAAGAAGACTTTGATGACCTAATAAGTCGAGTTGAAAATGGTGAATCATTTTTGATTGACGGTGAGTATGGGACAGTAGCAATTGTTCCATACGAAGATTATGCTACGTTTCTTTAGTAATCTGGTAAATGTGATACTTGACTTTCAACTCACTTGTGCTATAATTACTAGGTAATCAATCAAAGCAATGTCACTCGTTTCAAAATTCAAAAAAGACATCAGCACCCTTCGCTCAGCAGCAAATGGTGATTTTTATTTGGATGTTAAAAATCCAAAACTTTATAAGAAAGTTAATCGTTATTATCGTGATGAAGGTGTAGTATTCTCTGATGACCCCCTCGATAATTATGATATTTTAATTGAATGTATCTTACAAGATCTTGAGACTGTAGAAGTTTTATGATAGAAAGACATCTACAACATAATATATTTTAAATATAATAAATAAAACAAACAAAGATAATTTTTATGAGTGAGTATCAGAAAACAGCACTTGTACTTGGTGCTGGTGGGTTTATTGGAAGTCATATGGTTCGTAGATTACGATCAGAAGGATACTGGGTCCGTGGTGTAGATCTTAAGCATCCAGAGTTCTCAAAAACAGAAGCACACGAATTCATTCAGGGAGACCTTAGAGATGTGAGTTTTGTTGAGAGAGTAATTCAGTTTAAAGGATATCAAGGTAATTTTTACCATAATGTTCCTTCACGATATCTACAACCATTTGACGAAATCTATCAGTTTGCTGCTGATATGGGTGGTGCAGGATTTGTTTTTACTGGGGAAAATGATGCAGATATTATGCATAATTCCTGCTCAGTAAATCTGAATGTGCTCGAATCTGTTCGTAAGTTTAATGATATTGTTGAATTGTATATTACTAAGATTTTTTATTCTGGATCTGCGTGTATGTACCCAGAACACAATCAACTTGATCCAGATAATCCTGATTGTCGTGAAGAATCAGCATACCCAGCAGCACCAGATTCTGAATATGGATGGGAGAAACTTTTTTCTGAAAGATTATTTCTTGCATATCATCGTAATTATAAAATCCCTGTTAGAGTTGCTAGGTATCATAATATCTTTGGACCAGAAGGAACCTGGGAAGGTGGACGTGAGAAAGCACCAGCAGCAATATGTCGTAAGGTCGCACAACTTCCAGAAGATGGTGGAACAATTGAAGTGTGGGGTGATGGAAAACAAACTCGTTCATTCCTCTACATTGATGAGTGCATAGAGGCAACTCGTCGTATGATGGAATCTGATTTTATTGGTCCAGTAAATATTGGTTCAGAAGAGATGGTGACTATCAATCAACTAGTGGATACTGCAGCAAAAGTTGCTGGTAAAAAAGTATCAAAAAATCATATTGATGGACCTCTTGGTGTTCGTGGACGTAACTCCAATAATGATTTAATTCGTAAAGAATTAGGTTGGAATTATTCACAGACACTTGAAGAAGGTATTCGTAAGACTTATGATTGGATTTTTGAACAAATTAAAAACAAATGAAAATAACTATTCTTGGTTCTGGAGGACAAATTGGTGTCTATTTGACAGAATATCTTCGTAACAAAGGACATGATGTTACTGAGTTTGATGTTGTAAACGGAGAAGATCAAGATCTTACATTAATTCCTAATCCTCTTCTTGGTGAAAGAATTTTAAATTCTGATTTTGTATTTTTCTTGGCCTTTGATGTTGGTGGTTCTCGTTATCTTAAGAAGTATCAACATACCTTTCAATTCATTAATAACAATACTCGTTTGATGGCAAATGCTTTTGGATTTCTTCAAAAGTATAATAAGAGATTTATTTTTGCATCATCTCAAATGAGTAACATGAATTACTCTCCATATGGAGTTCTTAAAAATGTTGGAGAACTTTATACCAAATCTTTAAATGGACTTATTGTAAAGTTTTGGAATGTTTATGGTGTTGAAAATGATCATGATAAAGCACATGTCATCACAGACTTTATTCGTAAAGGATTTGAGACCGGTGTGATTGATATGCTTACTGATGGTGAAGAGGAACGTGAGTTTCTTTATGCTGAAGATTGTTGTGAAGCACTTGAATCTATTATGGATAATTATACAGACTTTACTTGTGAAGATAATCTTCATATCACTAGTTTTTATCCAACTAAAATTTTGGGCATAGCTCAAATTATTAAAGGTCAATTTAATTTGATCAATAAATATGATGTCAAAATTAAACCATCGGAAGAAAAGGATGTAGTTCAAATGGATAAAAAGAATCGTCCAGACATGTATATTAATAAATGGTGGTTACCAAAGACTTCAATTGAAACCGGTATTGCTAAAGTATTCAATAAAATGAGAAAAGATTATGAAAATATTTGATGTATTCCCATTCTTCAATGAACTTGATCTATTAGAAATAAGATTAAATCTTTTAGATCCATATGTTGATTATTTCGTAATCAGCGAATCTACTAAGACATTTCAAGGAGCAGAAAAAGAACTTTATTATTTGAATAATAAAGATAAATTTGAAAAGTTTAATCACAAAATTATTCACAATATTGTAGAAGATATTAGTGACGATGAACTTGATAAATATGGAGTAAAGTATAATACTAGGGTTAAAGCCCAGCAAAGAGATACTTACCAAAAAGATAATATTAAAAATATTTTATTGGAAGTTTGCAATAATGATGATATAATTATTTGGAGCGATCTTGATGAAGTTCCAAATCCAGAGGCAATTGGTGACATACGCACATATTTTCAAGATAGTGGCATATATCAGTTTGCTCAAGATAACTACATATCTTATCTCAATCTAAAAGAAGTATCTGGCACAATCAGATCTATGACTGGAGATTTTGGTATGCCAGGAAAATGGTTTGGATCTAAATTGTTTGGATTTTCACTACTTGAAAAATATTCAATGACAGAACTTAGAAATAACCGTGATGACATTGAAAATTTCATTATAAATCCTGGTGGTTGGCATTGGAGTTATGTTGGAAGTGAAGGTATTTCTGTTGAGGATAGATTAATCAAGAAAATAGAGTGCTCATCTCATCCAGAACTTAATACTGATCAAATAAAAAATAATATCTCTCAGGTTAAAAATAACTTAGATCCATTTGGAAGAAATTATACCTCATATGAAACTGTTTCTATTGATGATTCTTTTCCAGAATATCTAGTTGAAAATAAAGAAAAATATGCATATTTAATAAAATGATTGTTTCTGAACTTTATAGCGGATCTGGACTTGGTAATCAATTATGGAATCTTATTGTTCCTAGAATTGTTGCTGATCGTTATGGATATAAGTGGGGAGTAAAAAAATCAAATCCATTTAAGGCATGTGCCTTTATGAAGGATTTTTATTTTGGTGAAGAAGTCAATGGAGGAGCGGGTCCAGAGGGAGGTCCTCCTACAATTCTTCCAGATGGGATTCTTAATTATCACAAAGAACGTATAGATTCATATCCTCCACATATGGGTGGACATGATGCAATGTTTTTTGATAAAAATCTTTGGGACAATCTTCAAGATAATACTAAGATTGAGGGGTGCTTTCAAAAGATCTCTTATATCAATGATAATCGTGATAAAATCATTGATTGGTTACAATATGATAATAAAATTACTGATTATTCCTCCGATGATATTTGTGTAATTCAGTTTCGTGGTGGTGATTATTTGACTGGAGCATCTTGGGTTCCTCCAGAATATTATCATAACGCTGCATTTAGAATGCAAGAAAAAAATCCAAATATGAAGTTTGTTGTTGTAACTGATGATGCAGAACATGCAATGAAGTTTATTCCATTTGCAGAAGTTGTAGGATCTGCTTTGATGAGTGAAAAGGATCCATACCAGGGAAGTATAGGGTGGTATAGGTATCCTGGCGGTCCAGTTGGAGTTGATTATTCTATTCTTAATACTGCTAAAAATGCAATTATTTCCTCATCTACATTTGCATTTTGGCCTGTTTGGACAAATAAAAATTGTTCAGTTATTGCTCCTAAATATTGGTTTGATTGGAAAATATCTGATGGATGGTGGAGACCTGACGATTCAATTGTTGATGAATGGTATTGGTTGGATCGTGATGGTGATCTAATGATTGGAAATGACTGCAAATCTGAATATCAGGAATATAAAAAAAATAATGAATTTTATAGAGGAAAATTATCATGAAAATTTATACTTACTCTCACAATCGTCCTGATTTTATCAAACTTCAATATGAGACAATCAAACGTCATGTTAAAGATGATCATGAATTTATTGTCTTTAATAATGAAAGACCAGGTGGAGATGGTGGGTTTGATGAAAATAAAATAGGTCAAATTAATGATATATGTGAAAGTTTGGATATTCAATGCATCCGTGTAGAGTTGGACCCAGAACTTCAATATATGAATGGTGTAAAAATGTTTGATGGGGATAATTACCTTAATGGAAACATTGCTTGTGCATATTCATATACCTGGGGATGGAAAAATTATATCTCAAAGAATGATTGTCTATCAGTCATTATTGATTCTGATATGTTTTTTATTAGAGATATTTCTTTAAATGAAGAAATGTCTGAACATAACTTTTCATATGTTCCATCATATAGATATACGAATCAATATAAAGACGAAAACAATAGGGGAAACATAGCATTTAAATATCCCTGGAATGGTCTTGTGATGGCTAAACCATATGAGATACCAAATCCAGAAGAAATTAGTTGGGGATATGGTGAAGTTAAGAATATTGCTGTTGATGTTGGTGGCGAAGTTTACCATTATCTTCAAAAATATGAAGATAAACTGAAAACTAAATACATTGATCAGTGGGGAGTTCTTGTCGATGTTGATCCCCCATATGAAATTAATTTAAATGGGTGCGCTCAAATGTTTGCTGATTTTGATCGGGGGGAAGTTAATATTAGAGACTATCAAGAATGTAATCTAAGAACATTTCCTCACCAAAAGGAAAGAGAAAACTATTGGGAATATGCATATAATAACTTTGATACAATCATGAAAGTTGCTGGAGAAAATAATTTCCCTAAACCAACGTTTGTTGATTTTCTAAAGTTTGAAACTGACGATAATCTTCTTCAGGATGCATTTATTTTTCATTATAAAAATGCTAGCAATACTCTCCCTTGGATGAAAGGTGATATTGGAGTTCAATACAATCAAATTAAAACTCAAGCATTGCAAAATTTATTAAATCAGTTTCAATTTCAAAAAAGAATTTTAGGAGAATAGATCATGGCAATTACTCACGACCAAATTAAACAATTGATTGGGGAAAAAGAAGAAGTTGTAATTTTTGAAATTGGATGTGCCGATGGAAGAGATACAAGAAATTTTCTCAATACCTTTGGAGACAATCTTAAACTATACACATTTGATCCAGAACCAGTTAATATTAAAGCACTGACAGTTCTTGGAACAAAAAACTGTGTAGATGAATTAAATGATGATATTATTCTGGACCAAAGAAATATTTTTCATCCATATGCAATATGTGAAGAAGATAAGATTATCACCTTTAAACGATCCAGAACTTTAGGATGTCCTGGTGAGGGTTATGAGGTTGGTAGATATTCTGGATCTATTCATGATCCAATTGACCAAGCATCTATGTACCCTGGCATTCTGTTTGATCAAACAGTCCAGGCTCAAGGTAGAAGTTTAGATTCTTTCTGTAAAGAATATCATATTAATCATATTGATTTTATCTGGATGGATACTCAAGGTGCTGAAAGAGAAGTTCTTTCTGGAATGAAAGAAACATATTCAAATATTGATTATATTTACACTGAATATTATAATCAAGAAATGTACAAGGACCAGATTTATCTTGATGGTATTATTGAAGTACTTTCAGAAAGTTTTGATCTTCTCGCAACATTTCCTTTTATTGATTGTGCGGGTGGTGATGCTCTGTTTAAGAATAAAGGAATTGCATGATTAGCGTATATGGTGCATCGGGATTTGTAGGTAGCAGATTCTGCAACCTCTATCCTGATTTTGTTGTGAGACAAGAAAGAGAAGAAAGAAAACCAAGAACAAAAGAAATTTTATATCTTATCTCTACAGTAGACAATTACAATATCCACACAAATATAACTTTGGATGTCGAAACAAATTTAAAAATTCTTTGTGAAGTTTTGGATTATTGTAGAGAAGAAGATATTACTTTTAATTTTATTAGTTCTTGGTTTGTTTATGGTGAAACAGAACTACCTGCAAAAGAAATTTATCACTGTAATCCATCTGGGTTTTATTCAATCACTAAAAAGGCAGCAGAGGATCTTCTAATTTCTTTTTGTAGAACTTATAATGTTAAGTATCGAATTCTTCGTTTATGTAATGTTATGGGAATTGGTGATGGAAAATCTTCAACAAAGAAAAATGCTTTAAGTTATATGATTGAACTTTTGAAGAAAGATGAAGATGTTTATCTATATGACGATGGAACTCCGATAAGAGATATTATGCATGTTGATGATGTATGCTCTGCAATTAAATTAGTGTGTGATGTGGGAAATTTAAATGAGATTTATAATATTGGTAGTGGACAACCAACTACTATATGTGATATAATTCAAACAGCAAAAGAGTATCTCAGATCCAAGTCCACCATAAAGTTCAAAGAAGCACCTGAATTTCATAAAATTGTTCAGGTAAAAAATTTTTGGCTTGACACTACTAAGTTACAAAAACTTACATTTACTCAATCAATATCAACACAAAAAATTATTGAAGAATTATGTATCAACTAATTGACAGTTTTATAGAATCTGCTAAAGAAATAGATGGAAATATTTTTCCTTTTATTGCTAATAAAGATTGGGTAGAAGGTAAACCAGTTTACTATTCAGGACCTTACTGGGATGATTTGGAGGCAAGAGAACTTATTTATTCTATTCTTAAGGGTAAATGGCTTTCCTCTGGAGAAAAAGTGAACAAATTTGAAAATGAATTTTCTAATAAGTTTAATTTTAAACATTCAGTGATGGTAAACTCTGGAAGTTCTGCTAATCTTGTTATGTTTGCTTCTCTCAAAAAATATTTTGGGTGGAAAGATGGAGATGAAATTATTGTTTGTGCCTGTGGATTTGCTACTACTGTTGCGCCTATTGTACAATGTGGATTGAAACCTATTTTTGTTGATATTGATTGGGAAGATTTAAACTGGAATTTGGACGAAGTTGCTAATAAAATTACAAAAAAAACTAGAGCAGTTATTTCATCACCAGTTCTTGGTAATCCTTATGATATTGATAAAATTGTTGATATTTGTGAATCAAATAATATTCACTTGATTGCTGATAATTGCGATAGTCTAGGTAGTAAGTGGAAAGGTGAATACCTCACAAAACATGCTATTGCTGCTTCGTGTTCTTTCTATCCTGCACATCACATATGTACAATCGAAGGTGGAATGGTATCCTCCAATGAAAAAGCAATTATTGATCTTGCTCGTAGTTTTGCTTGGTGGGGAAGAGGTTGCTATTGTGTTGGTCAACAAAATCTTCTTTCTAATGGAGTTTGTGGAAAGAGATTTGATACTTGGTTGGAAAACTATGAAGATGTCGTAGATCATAAGTATGTCTTCTCAAATATGGGATACAATCTAAAGCCCCTTGATCTTCAGGGTTCTGTTGGTTCTGTTCAACTTATTAAGTTTGAAGAGATACACAATATTCGTAGAAATAATAAACTTAAGATTCAAAATATTGTTGAAAAAATTCCTGGCGTTCGAGTTGTAAATGAAAGAAAGGAATCTGAAACAAGTTGGTTTGGAGTTCCTATTATTTGTGATAATAAGAAATTAAAAATATCTTTAGTTTCTTATCTTGAAGCAAATAAAATTCAAACTCGCAATTATTTTGCTGGAAATATTCTTCTTCATCCTGGATATTCGCATCTTGACGATGCATCTAAATATCCAGAGGCAAATAAAGTACTAGATAAAGTATTTTTTCTTGGATGTTCCCCAACAATTAATGATAAAATGATTGATTATATTGATAGTATTATTAATAACTTTATGGATGCTTACAAAGATGATTAATTTACCGAGAGTAACTTTACTTGCTATTGATAATACAAATAGAATAGATGGAACAATCAAGGCAATTCATACCAGTGCTCAACATATTAAATTTGGAGCAATAAAGTTAGTTACTTCCAATGAGATAATATCAAAATATACTGATGAATTATCATTAGATGGTATTGAACTTGAAGAAATGATATATCCAATTACGGATATTAACCAATATAGTAAGTATATACTTTACGATTTACATCGTCATGTAGAAACTGATTTTGTTTTAATTATTCAGGATCATGCATTTGTTATAAACCCAAATGCATGGACTGATGAGTTTTTAGAATATGATTATATTGGTGCTCCATGGCCTTATCAAGAAAATTCTTACTTAACTCCATTCAATGAACACATACGAGTTGGAAATGGTGGGTTTTCTCTACGTAGTAAAAAACTTTTAGAAGTTCCATTAAAGATAGAAATTCCATTTGATTGTACTAAAGGTGATTTCTATAAACACTTTAATGCAAATAATTTTGCCGAAGATGGTAATATTTGTGTTCACAATCGTCATTTATTCATTGAACAAGGATGCAAGTTTTCAAATATTGAACTTGCTGCTAAATTTTCATATGAGACAGAAGTTTCAGAAAATAAAGGAATCATTCCATTTGGATTTCATTATAGACTACCCCCAGGAATTACATTAGAGAATTAATTATGATTGGATACAACCACTTAGGAAAAAACGGAAGACTTGGAAATCAAATGTTTCAGTATGCTGCTCTTAGGGGAATTGCTGCTAAGCATGAATATGATTTTATGATTCCAGAAACAGTATTTCATGATCAATGGAATCAACATCAACTTTATGAAGCATTTGATCTTCCAAATCTAAAGAACAAAGGATTTGCTTCTTCTGAATATTATAAGGAAGATGAAAATCATTCACACGTTTATAGTGAAGAATATGTCAATAACTGCTTAGATGATGTAAGTTTATTTGGATATTTTCAAACAGAAAAATATTTTGAAAATATTTCAGATAGTATTCGTGAAGATTTTAAATTTAAAGATGTAATATTAAATCCATGTAAGAGAGATTTTACATTTGATAAAATTATTTCTCTTCATGTCAGAAGAACCGATTATCTTGAGAAATCTCAGTATCATCCTCCTTGTGATTTTGATTATTATGATACAGCACTTAAAATGTTTGATGATAATCTGCCAGTGTTAGTTTTTTCTGATGATTCTTCTTGGTGCATGAAGCATAAATTTTTCTCTTCAGATAGATTTATGGTATCTGAAAGTGGTTCGAATCTTTTGGATATGTGCTTGATGTCACTGTGTTCTCATCACATTATTGCTAATAGTTCATTTAGTTGGTGGGGGGCATGGCTATCTGGATCAAATGATGTAGTTGCTCCTAAGAAATGGTATGGACCCGCTGCATCAGATGTAAAAACAAATGATTTGATTCCAGAAAGATGGAAAACTCTGTGAAGGTATCAATTGCAATTCCTGCATATGCAAAAGATCATGTGGGAGTTCAATATCTTAAACAATCTTTTGATTCTATTTTAAATCAAACTTTTGTTGACTATGAAGTTGTAGTATCTGATCATTCTATATCTAATGATTTAATAAATTTATGCGAAGAATATTCTTCACGTATCAAAATTGTTTATATTAAGAATTTTTATGGAAGAGGAGTTCCAACTAAAAATGCAAATGTCGTAATGGATCATTGTTGTGGTGAATATATTAAAATACTTCACCATGATGATTTTTTTGTAGATGCTGATGCATTAAAAAAAATTGTAGATACTTTAGATTCCACAAAAAAGAAATGGTTAATCAATGGTTTTAATCATACTTATGATGGAAAAACTTTTTTTAATCATAAAAAACCAGAATATCCAGATCATCTTTTAGTTGGTAATAACCTAATAGGTGCCCCTACTAATGTTACGATTAGAAATGATTTAAAAGTTTATTTTGATGTTAATATTATGATGGGAATTGATCATGAATGGTATCATCAATTACGAATGAAATATGGAATGCCAGCAATATTGAATGACATTTTAACTACAAGTAGAATTCGTGATGATAGAGTTTCTGCTCAACTTGCATCTCAATATGACATTATTATTGAAGGTGATGGATCTGCTTGGCAATTTATTCAAAGTGAGTTAGAATATCTTCAAGAAAAACATAAAGATTTTTTTGAGAATTGGAAATATCCAAATGATTAATCTTTCAAACGCTACTTTTATTATTCCTTTGAGGATAGAATCTTCAGATAGAATGAGGAATATTATCACTCTTCTTTGTTTTTTATTCAAAAACTTTAATACAAACGTAATTGTAAAAGAAGTTGATTCTAAACCTGTATTTGAAAAGAATGTTCTTCCTCAGATTAAAGAATTTATTAATAGAGATATTAATCTAATTCATGTATTTGAACAATCAGATGATCCAGTTTTTTATCGTATGCACATTCTGAATAACATGCTTGCGATGTCTAAAACTGATGTTGTCATTAATTATGATTGTGATGTTTTAATGCCAGTTGAAACATATAAAAATGTATGCGATTCTATTTTGGATGGAACATTTGATCTTGTCTATCCCTATGGAAATGGTAATTATCAAAAGCAAGTTAGTGTAAATGATGATATTGTTTCTGAATTTTTGAATGAAGATTTTAATTTCTCCATTCTTGATAAAAATTCTCAAGTTAGTTCTTCTGATTTTGGATGGGTGCAATTCTTCAAACGTTCTTCTTATTTTGAAGGAGGGATGGAAAACGAAAACTTTAAAGGATCATCTCCTGAAGATAAAGAAAGATTTTTCAGATTTACAACTTTGGGTTATAATGTAGGAAGAATTGATAATTGGATTTATCATTTAGAACATAGTCGTGGTCATAATTCTTGGCCAAACTCAATTCAAGGTAATCCATATATGGAGAAAAATTTTGAATTGTGGAATTCTCTTCAGAAAATGAATAAAGAACAACTTAAAGAATATTATTCAAATCAAACCTATCTTAAGAAATATGTTAGCATTTAATTATATTGGAAATCTTGGAAGACTTGGAAATCAAATGTTTGAATATGCCACTGTTCGTGGGATTGCCGCAAAGCATGAATATGAATGGTGCATTCCACCATTTGATATGGAGGGGATTGAAAATTATAGTCTTCATAAATGCTTTAAATTAGAATCTGTAAAGGAAAATAATCTTGCTTATCGTGAAGATTTCAATTATGTTCAGGAAAGGTTTTTTCATTTTGATGATGAACTCTTTAACAAATGTCCAGATGATGTAAGTCTTCATGGATTTTTTCAATCTGAAAAATATTTTAAACATATTTCAGATGAGATTTATAAAGATTTTGCATTTCTTGATGAGCATTTAGATCCATGCAAAAAATTTATGCAACAGTTTGATGGACAAGAACCTATTATGCTTCATGTCCGTCGTGGTGATCCAAATCTGGTTGATCCTCGTGGTTTCAAATGGGCATATGTGAATTGTTCTGACCAACATCCTGTTCAACCAATAGAATACTATGAAAAAGCACTTGCAAAGTTTAATGATAATCAACCAGTTATTATTTTTTCTGATTCTCCTGAATGGGTAAATGAACAAGAATTTTTTGCTAACGATAGATTTTTTGTTTCTGAACCAGTAGACAAATATGAAGATGGTTCTTACACTCCATATTCTGATTTGTGCTTGATGTCATTATGCTCTCATGCTATAATAGCTAATAGCAGTATGAGTTGGTGGGGTGCTTGGTTGATTAAAAATTTAAACAAAAAAATAGTTGCTCCTAAAATGTGGTTTGGCCCTGCATATACTGATAAAGATACTAAAGATGTTTATGTAGATAACTGGATTGTAATTTAATGTATGTTTCCTCTTGCCCTCTTCGGGTTTCTTTATTTGGCGGCTCAACAGATAATCCATACTTTGTTGAAAAATATGGATATGGTGCTGTAATTAGTTTTACTTGTGACTTAAAAACTTATATTTCTTTGCACAAAGATAAGTTTGGATACAATATGCAGGGAGGTAAGTATATTGTAAATTATTCAAAACGAGAAGAAACAAAATATATTGGCGATATTCAAAATGATTTGGTTAGAGTCGTTTTAGATCATTTTGAATGTCCTCCATTAAATGTGAGTATGACAAGTGATGCATATTCTCAAGGAAGTGGTTTGGCATCATCTTCATCATATCTTATCAATTTGATTAAATGTGTTTCTATGTTTAAAGATCTTAATATGACTGATATTGAGATCTGTGCTCTTGCATATCAATTAGAAAGAAAATTCAATCCTTATTGTGGATATCAAGATCCTTATGGATGTGGTATTGGTGGATTTAAGAGGATTGAATTTCAAAGAGGGGGAATTGTAAAATATGATTTTCAATCTACAGAACTTTTTAAAAATTATGATGCACATTTAGTATTTACTGGAATAACAAGAAATTCAAAAAATGTATTAAAAGATGTAAGTGAAAATCTTGATAAAATTCCACCACTTCTTGATACTCTTGAAGTTGCATATGATTGCCTTCTTCAAAAAAATTATGATGAATTTTTATTTCATCTAAACAAAAGTTGGGAGCAAAAGAAACAAACAAGTTCTTCAATTAATGAAAATGCTACAATAAAAACGATTGATGAATATTTACTAAATAGTCCGCTTGTGGTTGCACACAAACTTTGCGGCGCAGGTAATGGTGGGTTCTTTTTAACCTTTTCAGAAAAGGGTAAATTGACATTACCGTATTCTTTAGTTAAAATTAATGTATCCTCTGATGGTGTAAAAGGTAAAAAATTATGATTAGATTAGAAACAGATTATCCTGCTGCATTAGATTCTCCAGATCATATTGCACCAGTTGGAACCGTAAATGACAATACTACTGATATTCAGTATATTGAGGCAATTAAAAAGTATTTTAAAAAATCTCCACTTAAGGTACTGGATCTTGGTTGTGCCGGTGGGCAATTAATCGCAGATTTTATTTCAATGGGAGATTATGCAGTAGGACTTGAAGGTTCTCCTCTAGCAAGAAAACAAGGTGCAGGAAAACACAACTGGGACAAATATGGCGATAAGAATTTATTTACTGTAGATCTTACTAAACCTTATCAGTTGTATGATGAGAATGAAAAAGTAGAATTTGATTTGATTACAACATGGGAAGTTATTGAACATATTGCCGAAGAAGATCTTGAAATGTTCTTTAGTAATATTAAGAATCATTTGAAAGATGATGGAGTTCTTTGTTGTTCAATTGCAGTGGTTCGTGATGATGTTGGATATCTTGATGGCAAGTTGATTAGTAGGCATCAGTCAGTGTTTAATCCTGCAAAGTGGATTAATATTCTTTTTGATAATGGATTTGAGTTGGCAATTAATCCAAATTGGCCTGCTGCTCCTGCAGGACTTGAGCATCCTCATCATCCAGAAAAACCTCAAGGAGTTGTTGCTAATATTAGAGGATTATTTTTTGGATATCTTTTTGGTAATGCAATGTTTCGTAACCATCAAGATATGGGCAATAGCATTTATTTCTGCCTTAAGAATAAAGCATGACGAATCCCTTTTTGAATTATATTGAAGCACTTCAGGGAGCACATATTGAAGAGCAATTTGAAAAATTTCAAGTTGCATTTAATGCCCATCAAAATATTATCATTCTCGGTAATGGTGGGAGTAATTCTGTTGCTTCTCATATTTCTCAAGATTATGTAAAGTTTCATAATAAACATTCTCTTGTATTTTCTGATCCATCAATGTTAACTTGTTTTATCAATGATTTTGGAATGGAGAATGCTTATCGAAAGTTTCTTGAATATTATGCAACACCAAAAACTTTATGTATTTTAATTAGTTCTGGTGGAGAATCAAAGAACATTCTTAATTGTATTGAGTGGTGTGAATCTACCAAAACTTCCTATGGAATTCTTACTGGATTTAGTGTCACAAATAAAGCAAGAAGTATTGCTAATACTGCTCTATGGGACTATCATATTGATAGTATGGATTATGGGATTGTTGAGTGTGTTCATCAAATTTTTCTACATGGTGTGGTATGAGATATTGCTTTGATATTGATGGCACTTTATGTGAAACTCCTAATAATGAATTGGGAAAACCTGATTATGTAAATGCCATACCAATACCCTTCATGGTTGAGCAAGTCAATCTGCTATACAATGATGGAAATTATATCATCATGCAAACTGCTAGAGGAAAAGGATCAGGCATTGATCATACAGAACTAACAATAAAACAACTTAATGATTGGGGATATAAGTATCACGAACTATTCCCAATGTTTTGTAAACCAACAGCAGATATTTTTGTTGACGATAAAGGTATTGATGTTGAAGAGTGGAAAAAAATTTGTCCACTAAAAAAAGGTATTATTTCTGGTGCATTTGATATAATTCATCCAGGATATATTAGAATGTTTAAAGAGTGTAAAACTCACTGTAATCATTTAACTATTGCTCTGCATGAAGATCCTTCTTTTGCCAGGCCACATAAACTTCAACCAGTTCAAACTCTGGAAGAAAGGAAAGAAATCTTGAAAGCAATCAAATACGTTGATGATATTGTAGTATATCAGGCAGAAGATACATTTCTTTCTTATCTTGATGATTATGATATTAGATTTTTGGGTGATGATTATAGTGATGGTTCATATACAGGTAAAGATAATAAAATAAAAATTATTTTTGTTGATAGAAGTCATCAATACTCTACTACTAAACTTAAAAATAAAATTTGCAAATATTTAAAATGAAAGCACTTGTAACTGGCGGCGCAGGATTTATTGGATCAAATCTTGTAGATAGATTGGTTGATATGAATTGGGAAGTTGTCGTTATTGACAATGAGACTGCAGATTGTAATGAGGAGTTTTATTGGAACTCAAACGCAGATAATCATAAACTAGATATTTGTGATTATGAGTTTACTAAAAATCTATATGATGGTGTAGATTATGTTTTCCATCTTGCTGCAGAATCACGTATTCAACCAGCAATTTTGAATCCCATTGAAGCAGTTACAAAAAATTGTGTTGGAACTTGTACTGTTCTTCAATGTTCTAGAGAGGCAGGAGTAAAGAAAGTAATTTACTCTTCTACATCTTCTGGATATGGATTTAATGAGTCACCAAATCACGAAAATCAACCAGATGATTGTTTAAATCCATATTCAGTATCTAAAGTTGCTGGGGAAAAACTTTGCAAAATGTATAATGACCTATTTGGTCTTAAGACAGTTATTTTTAGGTACTTTAATGTTTATGGTGAAAGATCACCAATTAAAGGACAGTATGCCCCAGTAATTGGTATTTTCTTACGTCAACTAAAAGATAATGAACCTCTTACGATTGTTGGTGATGGTGAACAACGTAGAGATTTCACACACGTATCTGATGTAGTTCAAGCAAATATTCTTGCTGCAATAAAAGATGTGAATGATGAATTTTACGGGGGTCTTTATAATGTGGGAAATGGAATTAATTATTCAATTAATGAAATTGCAAATACCATTTCTGAAAATCAAATAAATATTCCACCAAGAATTGGAGAGTCTCGAACTACTCTTGCAAATAATAATAAAATAAAAACAGTTTTCGAATGGGAACCTAGAGTTAATATTAAAGAATGGGTATCATTGGAATTAGTGAAATGAGTACATTTGTTGTTGGAAGATCTGCGGCTTTAGGTAATAGAATTAAGTCATATGTTTCTCATATGGCAAGATATGAAACTATAAAAATTGAAAAACCCACAGACATTCATTTATTTGAAAATTTTGAGTTGGCAACAGAAGAAGACTTTCAAAAGTATCCTTCTACTGGATCAGTTTGGAGACTTCTTGTTGATGAAGAAGAAGAAAAATACATTGATAATTACAAAACAATAGATCAATTTTACAATAAAATTCCACAATATTTTATTGATAAGTATTTGCCAATATTCCAAAAAATAAAGATTAGACCAGAAATTAAAAAAATCATAGATGATTTTACCCAAGACTGGAATAAGAATAATATGGTGGGGGTAAATATTAGAAGTTTTCTACCTCCAAACGGTGATGGCAGCAGAAGTGTGTGGGTGGATTTTGAGGGATATGAAAAAGAAATTGAAAATCTTGGTCCAGATCAAAAGATTTTTTTGGCTACAGATAATATTAATGTGACGAATTATTTTGTGAATAAATTCAATGATCAAATAATTACATATCCAAGAAGTGTTGATGTGATTAGAGACGATGGTAGTTTGGATGACATTACACAAACTCAAGAAGCATTTGTTGAAATGTATTTGTTATCCCAATGTCATAAAAAATTATATGCAACATTTGGTAGTACATTTCCAGAATGTTCTTGGTGGTTTGGTGGATGTAAAGCAGAAGTTTTTATGCCAACTTTATGGGATAAGGTTCCAGAAAACTTTTTAAATGATGTTTACATTAAAAAATAAAATATAATAATGGACAAAAATAAATCTACAGATAAACTCAAAGGTATTGGTCCAATATATTACTTAAACCTTGATGGGCAACCAGAAAGAAATGAATATATGAAAGATCAGTTTAAATATTGGGAGATAGAAAACTATACTCGTATTTCTGCGTATGATGGTCGTGAAGATGATTTAAGTGATATTGTTACTGGCCGTTATCCAGAAATGATGTCATCAAGTGAAATTGGATGCACAACTTCACACTTAAAAGCAATCAAACATTGGTATGAAACTTCTGATAGTCCTTATGCAATCATTATGGAAGATGATTGTAATTTGGATTTAGTTCGTTTCTGGAATTTCAATTGGAATGATTTTTATGCTCATATTCCTTATGATTGGGATGTAATACAAATCGCAATTATTTGTACTGGTGATATTCACGTTAAACTTCACAAGAGATTTGTGAATGATTTCTCTACAGCATGTTATTTAATTAATCGTCATCATGCTGAAAAACTTTTAAAATATCATACTAGAGGTATGAAATATAAACTTGATAATGGATGTAAACCACGTCCAGTTGCTGATGATTTGATTTATAATTCTGGCAATACTTATAGCATTCCTTTACTTCTTTATAGAATTGAATTGGGTTCTTCCATTCATCCAGAACATATTGATGCATTTCATAGAGCAAATTACAATGCTCTATCACAATTCTGGGAACAGAATGGGGCAGGTATTGACATCAAGGAATATATGAACTATGATCCATATCTGGGTCGGATAACCGAAAATTCTTCTGCACAACCCCCACCAGAGGGTTGACAGAAGTTTTATCCCATGCTACAATAAATAGGTTCTTGAGATTCCTGAAAAATCTCTATTAACATTTCACATTAAAAATTTATGTTTATTCGTTCCTTAATTGCTGGTACTGTTGCTCTGACTGCGGTTGCTCCTGCATTTGCTACTACTCCCGCCTTATCAGATGTACAACCAACTGACTGGGCATACTCAGCAATCCAAAACCTCAACACTCGTTATGGATGTCTTGTTGGTTATCCTAATGGCACTCTTAAGCCTGCTGCTGATGCAACTCGCAGTGAAGTATTTGCTCTGACAAATCATTGTCTGGATAACATCACTCAATTTTACACACAAGCAGACGCACAACTTGCTGCATCTCTTCGTGCCCAGATTGGTGCCACCAATAAGCGTGTAACCACTCTTGAAGTTGCTGCTGTAACTGCAACACAACGTCGTCAGTTAGGTGTAGGTAACTATGGTGGTATTGCCTTTGCTGGTAATGCTGCTAACTATCCGGGTGTAACACCATTAGGTAATCGTGTATATGAATCTGGTGTAACACTTCAAGGTCGTTTGAGGGCACTAGAACTGGGTAATCAGTATGCTGTATCTGCTCGTCCTTATGTAACCTTTACTTCCACACCTAACTATGTAAGTGGTGGTGTATTTGGTGGTGGTCTTGCTACCCTTGATATTCCTCTCTCACGCAGGACTCTTGCTGATGGAACTAAAGTATCTGCTGCTAATCTCTATGTTGGTGCTGGTGGTCAGGTGGGTGGTAATCAAAGTGCTGGTGTCGGTGTAGTTGGTGCTGAAGTATCAGTAGCAAAGAACATCGTTCTATTTGCTGATGCCAAAATCCCCTTTGCTGAAACTGGTGCTGAAACCTTTGGTTCTACCAGAGTTGGTCGTGCCACTTATAACTACGGCAGTGGTCAAGGTTACAATGTAACTGGAACTGTTGGTGTAGGCATCAAGTTCTAATTTTGGTATGACAGTTACAACAGAAGACGGCAACAGACAAAATCTGTTTGCTGTCGAACCTAAAATGTACATTACGGAGAAAGACATGGCAGAACACGAACAAGAAACTTATGCTCAAAGGGCTGAGAGACTAAATGGAAGATTGGCAATGCTGGGATTTGTAATTGCTGTTGGCACTTACATTACCACTGGACAAATACTTCCTGGAGTATTCTGAAACCCTAACCTAACTATCCCTATACAAAAAGACTCTGTTCTATATAAGAATGGAGTCTTTCCTCTTTTTATGCCAAAAAATCAATTGACCAAAGACGAACTTAAGTGCTGGGTATTAAAATTAAAGCACAATTTATATGAAGAAAAAATAACCCAATATACAGCAGACCCAAAAACATTAGCAAACTTATATTTGAATAAAGTTCTAGAAAAAATCAACGAATTCAGATACTAAATATGTACTACACAGAAACTTTATTATTTTTTTGTGTGAGTATTTGCCTTGTAATTATAAAAATCGGTTATTATAACGAGGATGAAAACTAAAATTATAAAGGGAGACATTTTGGTCTCCCTTTTTTTATAAATACTCCAGTGCTTAAATAATATTCAATGTCTTTAGACCTTCATAACTTTTTTAAGTTTTACGACGACAATAATCCAAATCATGTGGCAGCAGTTCAGTGGTTAGAAGATAATCTTCCTGACCAGTTTCTAGATGATGCCGAGAGTGATTGGATTGGTATCTTTAGAACCAAACCACCCCAACCAGCAGTGTTGGCAGTTCCTTACTTCAATCAAGTAGATAACTATCGTGATGCCCAGAGAACTTGTAATAGTTCTTCTTGTGCGATGTGTCTTGCATTTCTAAAACCAGGAAGCATCAAAGGTGATGACGAGTATGTTACAAAAGTTTTTGCTATCGGTGATACAACTGATCATGGAGTGCAGACACAAGTTCTCGCAAATTACGGAGTTCAGTCGCATTTTAGTTATAATCTTTCTTTTTCTGATATTGATAAAAGTCTTGATAGAGGCAAACCTGTTGTTATTGGCATCCTACATCGTGGTTCTTTATCTAATCCTACGGGCGGCCACATGTGCGTAGTCATTGGACATACTCCAGACAAGAAAGGATATTATGTAAATGATCCTTATGGTTCTTTGAATGATAACTATACTGGACCAGTAGAGAATGGTAAGAAGACCATTTATACTAAAGCAGTTCTCAAGCATCGTTGGGCCCCTAATGGGTCTGATGGATGGGGTCGCATTTTTAACTAATAAAGGAGAAAACTAATGGCACGAATCGATCTACATAACTTCTTTAAGTTTTACGACGAGAAGAACCCTAATCACGTTAAGTCAGTTCAGTGGTTAGAGGACAATCTACCTAATAAGTATCTGGAAGATAACTCTGATTGGGCGGAGATTTACAGGAAAAAAAAGTCTGATGCTGTAGTATTAGATACTACAGAGGATTTTCCTTGTAATACTAAACCCAAAGCATCACCTGTAGTGGGTGGTGATGATATGACTATGACTGGTCTAAAACTCATCAAAGAGTTTGAGGGTTGTCATCTGAGTGCTTATCCTGATCCTCTATCTGGTAATCTTCCAATCACAATTGGTTGGGGATCTACTCGTAGAAAGGATGGATCACCATTCCAACTGGGACAATCTATTAGTCAACAGGAAGCAGATGAGTTATTGATTGGTCAATGTAAGAGTGAGTTTCTTCCTTCCTTACGCAAAATACCTTATTGGAGTGAGATGTCAGATGGAAAACGCGGTGCCCTTCTTAGCTTTGCTTACAATCTCGGGGCTGGTTTTTATGGCTCTGGGGATTTCAATACAATTACGAAAAGACTGAAAAATAAAGAATGGGATTTAGTTCCCGATGCGCTTTATCTCTATCGCAATCCTGGTTCAAATGTAGAAGCAGGTCTGGCACGTAGAAGAAAAGCAGAAGGTGACGCTTGGAAAAAAGGTTAACCTATCACACAAAGTAAAATGAACAAGAAAAGGGAAAATACTATGGGGCAATTGATTCGTATTATTATTTTGAGTTGGAGTGCTGCCCTACTTACCGCAAGTTATGCTGGTATGTTTACAAAAATGGACCCTACTTTTATTGCGACTGTCTTTACTGCATCTGCTGCTACTTTTGGTATTAATACCATGAAGAAAAGTGGAGAAGATGATGATGAAAAAAAAGAAGAACCTAAAAGAGAGGAGTATGTATATACTCCACCAGAACCTTCAATGCCAGAATCTCTTGAAGAAAGAGTAGAAGCACTTGAAGAAGGACAAGTTAGACCCCGCACAGGAGCATAATGAAACAACTATCATTAGCATTATCAATCATTAGTCTGAGTATTAGTGGAGCATTATGTTATGGTGCTTATACAACATACCAAAAGGCACAGAAGATTTTAGATAACCCAGAAGAGTTCGTGGGTGCTGTTGTGGAGAAGCAAGTGAAGAAAGCATTTGATAAACTACCTATTCCTAAACTAAATACCACATTCAAGTTACCTTTCTAATGGCAGATAAGGACCCATACATTTACCGTATTAGAACAATCTCAAAGGTGGTAGATGGAGACACTATTGATGCTGATATTGACCTTGGTTTTGATATCTCCCTTAGTAAGCGAATTCGTCTTGCTGGTATCGATACCCCAGAGAGCAGAACAACTAATATCAAAGAGAAAGCAATGGGTCTTGAGTCTAAAGAATGGCTTAAGAAAACTCTTGAGGGTGCTAAGGATATTCTAATCAAAACAGAACTTCCTGATAGCACAGAGAAGTATGGTCGTATTATCGGTCATCTGTTTATCAACGGTCAAGAAACCTCATTGAATAATCAGATGATATATGAGGGGTATGCTCTTGCTTATGATGGTGGCACAAAGGGTATGGATTTAGAATTACTCTTATCAAGAAGAAAGAAATAACTACTTGTTATAAAACTCTTTATACTGTTTGAGTTTCTCTGCCTTCTGTTCCTTCTTGAGTAGTTTTGCAATCTTCTTCATCTTTACTTCTTTATCAAAAGCAAATAATATTTGTGTTTCATAAGGTGTAAGATCTCTATTGAGAAGTTTCTTACCACGAACCCAGAATTGATTGGCAATTGGTTTAAAGAACTTTAACAAAAAGTCAACCGCAGATTTACCCAGAAGTGCTGCTGCTGTTGCTGCCATTGCCGTGGTGCCTGCGAGTGCCACTTCTTTGTTTGTGGGTATAGGAACTTTACCCAGAATAGGAACCTGTATTTCACCCATAACTGTCTGATTGACTTCGGCACCCAGTTGAGTAGGGGGAGTATCAGCACCAGTAACCACATTAGACTGGGGGGTTTGACCGACAATAATTTGAGGTATTTTTGGAATTGAAGGAGTGTCTGAAAGTTTTCTTGTTTTTTCTTCTTCCTCTTCTTTTAAACTTCTTTTTAAAACTCGTTTGAAGTTTTCATCATCAATTAGACCCATAATATTATAATTTATATAT
>OFRL01000365.1_pt1 | contig 22481 bp, 22 predicted proteins | sample 1543121 | NCBI WGS metagenome assembly OFRL01 (sample SAMN07774228, study PRJEB24372) | wastewater metagenome | isolation source: Lake Maggiore Cannobio | place: Italy: Cannobio | collected 2016-01
GCGGTGGTGTCGCTGCTGCCGTCATCCACGCACACCACATGGGCGAACACCGACCGCAGGTCCGCGACGACATCGCCGATGACCTGCGCCTCGTTGAAAGCCGGGACGATGATCCAGACGCGAGAGGGGTCGATGACCACAACGTACACGTTGCCGAACCGACGCTGCGGCGGTGACGATTCAGTCGCCGGCCCGAGCCAATGCCGCGAGGTGGACAGCGATCCCGACCAGTGGTCCGCACAGGAGGGCCACCACCGTGCGCGTCGCAAGGTCCAAAGGCAGGGTGAGCAAACCCGCCGCGGCCACCGTGGCAGCCACCCAGCCCAGCGCGTACGCCCGGTGCAATGCCGCGGCCACCGTCGCCGAACCGGTGAGGGTCAGGACGGCGATAGATACCGCCGCCGCCGTCAGCCAGGCAAGTAACGTGCCTGAAGTCTGGTACTGCGGACCGAAGGCGACCCGCAACAGCCAGGGTCCCAGTAACCCGGCGGCCAGGATCCCCGGGAACCCGACCACCATGATCACGGCGGCGTGAGACCCACCCTGCCAAAGTAACGGTCGTTCCGGCATGGGATTTGCGCAATGAGCCTGCGTCATGAGTTCTTAACATATGTGCGTTCTACATCCCTATAACTAAATTGCGCTGATTAATGAGTCAATCTTAACCGATGAAGTAGCACCAGTTTTCATCTCTTTTAGCTCCACCGTTGCGCTAGAAATCTCTGAATCTCCCAAAACGATGACATAGCGCGCACCGCTTTTATCCGCGCCTTTCATAGCACCCTTCAAGGCCCGATCTCCGAAAGCAATTTCAACGTTCTTTCCCACAGCTCGCAGTTCACCAGCGATTTTCATAGCCATCTCTTTTGCTGCATCACCCAGTGGAATGATGAATAAATCTGATACAAAAGAATTTTCATTAATTACGCCCTCGGCCTCTGCAGCAAGCAAGGCTCTATCAACACCTAATCCGAATCCAATTCCAGATAGTGACTGCCCGCCAAGCTCTGCCATAAGACCGTCATAGCGGCCTCCCCCACCAATTCCAGATTGAGCACCTAGAAGTTCGTGAACGAATTCAAAAGTCGTTCCGGTGTAGTAATCCAGGCCACGCACCATGTGTGGATTGAGTATGTAGGCAATACCTAAGACATCAAGATATCTCGTGACTTGCTCAAAGTGTGACCGCGAACTCTCATTCAAATAATCAATAAGCAAAGGTGCTTTGGCCATGGCATCTTTTATCTCAGGACGCTTGTCATCAAATAATCGCAGCGGATTGAGGGCTGCCCGCGCACTGGTTGCCTCATCCAAGCTCATGCCAGCAATAAATTTAACTAGATCAACTCGGTGGGCAGCTCGTGATTGTGCATCTCCTAATGAGGTTATCTCTAATCGATACTTAGTTAAGCCAATCGCTTTGAAGCCAGCATCTGCAATGGCAATTACTTCAGCATCAATAGCTGCATCATCTAATCCAATTGCTTCAATACCCACTTGATAGAACTGGCGATATCGCCCAGCTTGTGGACGCTCTGCTCGAAAGAACTGGCCTGAATACCAAAGTTTGGCTGGTAGTTGACCGCGATCTAATCCATGTTCAATAACTGCGCGCATCACGCCTGCAGTTCCCTCTGGACGCAACGTGATGGAGCGATCTCCACGATCTTGGAATGTATACATCTCTTTTGAAACAACATCAGTTGATTCGCCAACACCGCGAGTAAAAAGTTCTGTATCTTCAAAGACTGGAAGTTCAATTAATTGATAACCCGCTTTACGTGCTGGCTCAATTAAACATTCACGCACAAACTCAAAAGCTGCAGAGCGCGGTGGAACATACTCACTGACGCCTTTAGGTGCTTGAATCTTTTGCCCGGCCATTAGTAGCGCCCTTTAAGAGCAGTTAAATAAGGATTGCTCTTCTTCTCCGCACCCAAGGTGCTATCGCCATAGTGGCCAGGTAGGACTCTTAAGTGATCTGCCATTGGCATAATTTTTTTTCGCAAAGTTTGCTCCATCGCCTCCGCTGAGCCGCCGGGTAGATCAGTGCGACCTATCGAACCAGCAAAGAGCACATCGCCGCTGACTAATAGTTCATCATCGACTACAAAAACCAAAGAGCCTGGTGTGTGACCAGGCGCGTGGATGGCTTTAAATTTCATGCCCACCAGCTCCACAACTTCCTCATTGCGCAATTCTCTTACATCCCCAGGTTCAACAAAGTCCATAGCCGATAATGTCGCTGCAAATTCTGGGCTCAAATATCGCTCTGGGTGCGAAAGAGCAATGCGATCAAGTGAGTGAATATAGGCAGGGATGGAATATCCATCTGCAATAGGTTGAATAGAGAAGGTGTGGTCGAGATGGCCATGAGTGGCAATGACTGCAACAGGCTTAAGAGAGTGTTTCTTTAGAATCTCATCCAACATCGATGAAACATCGGGCATACCTGGATCGATAACAACGCACTCGCTGCCAGCCTTTGGGGCTATGACCCAACAGTTAGTGGCATACATAGGAGCGGCAAAAGAGTCGACTAGCATCGAATTTACCCCTTCGCCCACGCTTAAAATTAGGAGCGATTGACGCTCACACACCTGAACAGGGTACCTTTTACCTCCGCACGATTCACGCTCATCCAAGGTGCGCCTTGAGTGAGCACGCACACTGATAGCGACGTTCTAAATCAGAACAACGCGCTGAAAGGGAACACACCATGAGCGAATTCAATCCAACACCACAAGCAAGTGCAGCATCAGCACTAATCGGAGATCCTTCAGCGTTTGGCCGAGTGGCCGAAGATGGAACAGTCTTTGTTCGCACCTCCTCCGGCGAAAAAGCAGTGGGTTCGTATCCTGGTAAGACTTCAGAAGAGGCTCTGGCTTACTTCGTTCGCAAATTTGAACTCCTTGCAGCAGAAGTTGCTCTCCTTGCAGCCCGCATTAAAAGTGGCGCACTAGTCCCATCAGATGCTTATGCGGCAGTGAAGAAACTGCGCGATCAAGTGAAAGACTTAAATGGTGTTGGCGATCTCGATGCTCTTGCTGCATCAGTTGAACAGATTGAGCCACTCATTGAGGGACATCGCGAAGCCTATGAAGCTAAGAAGGCAGCTGAAACTGCAGCGAAGGCCGCTCGCCGCGAACAGATTCTTGTTGAGAAGGAAAAGATTGTGGCAGAGGCGGAAAGTCTTGCACTCTCTGAGAGTTGGAAAGTAACTGGAGATCGTCTCAAGGTTCTTCTTGATGAATGGAAATCTGCACCCCGCTTAGATAAAAAGGCAGATGCTGATCTATGGAAGCGTTTCTCATCATCTCGAAACAAATTTGATAAGCGCCGTCGCACTCACTTTGCTGCCCTTGAATCTGTTCAAAAGGTTGTTGTGGATGCCAAAAAGACCATCATTGAGGAGGCAGAAAAATTAGCAACATCAACTGAATGGGTCCCAACTGCTAAGCGTTTCAAAGCTCTTATGGATGCTTGGAAAGCTGCTGGACGTGGAAAGCCAAGTGATGATGCAAAGATGTGGGCCAGATTTAAGGCCGCGCAAGATCAATTCTTTAGTGCCAAAAACGCCGATCTAGAAAAGCGCGACACAACAATGGCTGCCAACCTTATTAAGCGCGAAGAGTTAGTCGTGCTGATCGAAGCACTTTTGCCTATCACTAATGTGGATCAAGCCAAGAAGGCTCTACGCGATCACTTAAACGCTTGGAGCAAGATCGGTATGACTCACCGCGATAAGCGCGCATCCCTTGATGCCCGCGTGCGAGCTGTGGAGAGTGTCATCAAGGAATCTGAAGCTGAAATCTGGCGAAAGACAGATCCAGCAGCTAAGGCTCGCGCCGAAGAAGTTGTTAAGCAGTTGAGTGAATCAATTGAAAACTACGAAAAGGTTGCTGCAAAATCTGAAGCTGCTGGAAATGCTAAAAAAGCAACAGAGGCTAAAGAATCCGCTGCAGCTCGTAGGGTCTGGTTAGAAGAGGCTGAAAAGGGTTTAGCTGAGTTTAACTAATTGTTTGTGGTGCGATAAACATCGTAAACACCTTCAATATGTCGTACCGCTGCCAACACCGCATCTAGATGTGTCGCATCTGCCATTTCAAATGTAAAGCGTGAAATCGCCGTGCGATCTTTTGTTGTACTCACCGCAGCACTAAGAATATTGACCTGCTGATCTGAAAGAGTGCGCGTCACATCTGCAAGCAGTGAAGCACGATCTAATGCTTCTACTTGAATATTGACTAAGAATACGCTGGCTGTACCCAACCGCCAAGAAACATTCACAATACGATCACTTTGATTTCGCAGTAAATCATCGGCATTAATGCAGTCATTCCTGTGAATAGAGACTCCACTGCCCTTGGTGATAAATCCAATAATTGCATCACCTGGAACAGGGGTACAGCAACGCGCTAACTTAACCAATACATCATCTGCGCCTTCAACATCTATCGCATTGCTAGAGCGTCTTATTGCTGGAGCACGAGTAGGAAAAGTATCCATCGTCGGTTCTGGATGTGAATCCTCAGCCCCCATTGATACAACAAGCTTGTCAATAATTGAGGCCGCTGAAACATGGCCATCCCCTACCGCTGAATACAACGCATCGATATCTGGATAGTGGAGTTCATGTGCTAGTTCAAGAAGAGAGTGGCCTGCAAAAATCTTTTGAAGAGGAAGTCCAGCTTTTCGCATCTGGCGAGCGATAGATTCACGTCCTGCATCAACTGCTTCTTCGCGCCGTTCCTTGCTAAACCAGGCTTTGATCTTTGAACGGGCACGAGGACTTTTTACAAAGTTAAGCCAATCTCGACTTGGTCCAGCATGTTCACCCTTATTAGTAACAATCTCAACTACATCACCATTATTTAACCGTGATTCCAGTGGAACAAGTCGGCCATTTACTTTTGCGCCGGCGCAACGAATGCCAACATCGGTATGGACAGAGAAGGCAAAGTCCACCGGAGTTGAACCACCTGGAAGAGCAATAACGCTTCCCTTTGGTGTGAAAACGAAAACCTCTGGTGTTCCCAAATCAAAGCGCAGAGCTTCTAAGAACTCAGATGGATCCTCAGTCTCTTTCTGCCACTCATGCAACTGTCGCAGCCATAGCATTTCTGGAGAAGTCTCATTATTTTCAGGGCCTTGCTTATATTTCCAATGAGCCGCAATACCAAACTCAGCACGTGAGTGCATGTCAAATGTTCGAATCTGGATTTCAATAGCTTTACCAGTTGGTCCAATCACAGTTGTGTGAAGTGATTGATATAAGTTGAACTTGGGCATAGCGATGTAATCTTTAAATCGACCCGGAACTGGACTCCATCTAGCGTGGATTGCGCCAAGAACTGCGTAGCAATCACGGACATCTTCCACTAATACGCGGATGCCAACTAAGTCATATATGTCGTTAAACTCACGGCCGCGAACCACCATCTTTTGATAGACCGAGAAGAAGTGCTTTTGCCGCCCAGTGACAGTTGCCTTGATTCCATCAGCATCTAAATCTTGTGTAACAATTTCAATCACATCATGTGTTAACTTATCGCGCGAAGGTGAGCGCTCAGCAACTAAACGAGCTATCTCTTCAAATTTTTTTGGCTCTAACACTTCAAAGGAGAGATCTTCTAACTCCCACTTCATGGCGTTCATACCTAAACGGTGTGCTAAGGGTGCATAGATATCTAGCGTCTCACGGGCTTTACGCGCAGCGTTCTCTGGCGAGACATATTTCCATGTGCGCGCGTTGTGAAGCCGATCAGCTAGCTTGATAACCAGCACTCGAATATCACGAGACATCGCAACAACCATCTTGCGCACAGTCTCAGCCTCTGCCGTTGGTCCGTACGTGAGCTTGTCTAGCTTTGTCACGCCATCGACTAAACCAGCAATCTCATCACCAAAATCATGGCGAAGCTCTTTTAATGAATACGCAGTGTCTTCAACTGTGTCATGCAAAAGCGCAGCAATAATTGCTTCAGAAGTTAAGCCCAGTTCGGCCAGGATATTGGCCACAGCAACTGGGTGAGTTATATATGCATCACCTGATTTACGAAGTTGCCCAACGTGTGCCTTTTCAGCAACAATGAAAGCCCGTTCAACATCTTCAAAGTTATTAGTTGCATGGTGCTCCTTGAGCGCACTGATAACTGGTGCAATCAGAGTATCCATTTATGTACCGCTATTTGCGATGTTTGCGCTTTGGTTGATTACGAGGTCCACGGCGCTCATTTGAATGCGCAGGAGCAGGTGTTGTTACACCAGCTGGTGCACCACGACCATTAACACGCTTTGCTAGAGCTCGCATCGCAGGCTCCCTCTCACGTAGCTGAGCCAGAACAGGAGGCGCAATAAAGATTGAAGAGTATGTACCCACCGCTAAACCGATAAAGAGTGCAAGAGAGAGATCCTTCAAAGTTCCTGCACCTAGTAATCCAGCACCAACAAAGAGAATAGAACCTACTGGCAACAAGGCAATAATCGAGGTGTTAATCGAACGAACGATCGTCTGGTTAACTGCCAAGTTAGTAGCCTGTGAGTAAGTGCTCTTCGAGGTAGCAGTAATTGTGCGGGTATTCTCTCGAATTTTGTCGAACACAACAACAGTGTCATAGAGCGAATAGCCCAAAATGGTTAAGAACCCGATCACCGTCGCAGGTGTTACATCAAAGCCAACGAGTGCGTAGATACCAACAGTGATGAATACGTCGTGAACTACAGCAGCAATCGCAGCAACTGCCATCTTTGGCTCAAAGGCCACAGCAAGATAGAGCATCACGAAGATCAAGAAACCGAAGAGACCGTAGAGAGCCTTGCGGGTAATCTCCTTACCCCAAGAAGGCCCAACGATCTGTGTGTCAATGGACTCAACTGGCACAGAGAATTTGGCAGCCAGTGCGTCTTGGACTGCGTTATTTTGAAGGGTATTTAGCGCACCAGTTTGAACTCGTACCTTGTCACTACCAACTGTCTGAACAATGGCTTCTCCAGGAACTCCGGCTGAAGAAACTGCAGCACGAGCATCTTCAACAGATGCACCAACCTTAGTTACAGTAAAAGAGGAACCACCCTTGAACTCAATGCCCAAGTGCAAGCCTTGAATGCTCAGTGCACCGAGAGAAAGCAAAACAAAAACAGCAGAGACTGCATACCAGCGACGACGTCGGCCGATGATTTCAATGGACGTTTCACCACGATAGAGACGACCGCCTAAACCTGAAAGCTTTGACATTTCTTATGCCTCCCCTGCTACTGGCAGTGTTCCAGTGCTCTTGGCTGATAGTCCTGATAAAGGATGACCGGATGCAAAGAAATTCATCTTTGCAAGAATCGTCACGATTGGCTTTGTGAAGGCAAATACAACGACTAAGTCAACAAGTGTTGTTAAACCTAGAGTAAATGCGAATCCTCGAACGCCACCTACTGCGAAGAAATACAGCAAGACTGCAGCAATGATAGATACGAAGTCAGCAACGAGAATAGTTCTACGTGCCCGACTCCAACCAGTCTCAACCGCAGTTCGTAAAGAACGACCTTCTCGAACCTCATCTCGAATACGCTCGAAGTAGATAATAAATGAGTCGGCAGTAACACCAATAGCCACAATGGCGCCTGCAATACCTGCAAGGGTTAATGTGAATCCGATCCACTTACCTAGAAGTAAGAAGAGAAGATAAACAAGGGAGCCGGCTATTGCTAATGAACCAACAGTTACTAGACCTAAACCTCGGTAGTAGAGGAGTGAATAGAGAAGAACAAGGCCTAGACCCAGTCCTCCTGCTAATAGACCAGCGTTGAGCTGATCAGCACCTAATGTTGGTGATACTTGCTGAACTTCACCACGATCAAAGGCAAGTGGCAGCGCACCGTATTTAAGAACGTTTGCTAAATCTTGAGCTTCAAGTTGTGTGAAGCTTCCAGTGATTTGTGCGCTTCCAGATGGAATTGCTTCATTAATTCTCGGAGCTGAAACAACTAAACCATCGAGCACAATTGCCACCTGGTTGAGTGGCGGTGCCAAAGATGTCACACGTGAAGTAATTGCACCGAATGCTGCTGTGCCTTCACCATTAAAAGTAAGGCTTACATACCAAGCGCTACCGCTTTGTGCATCAAGACCTGCTGATGCCTTTGAAATCTGACGACCGAGTACTTCTGCTGGCGCCAAAATATATTTTGCACCACCAGCGCGATCGCAGGCAACGATTGTGTCTCCTGGTGCATCAGATCCAGATCCTTGAAGGTTTTCAGCTTTTGTGCAATCAAGGGCTGCAAACTTTGCATTAACTTCTGCGCTGACTCCAGTAGCTGGAGTTGCAGCAGGATCGGCTGCACCGGTTGATGCAGCAGTTGCCAACACTTGGCGGAAGCGAAGCTCTGCAGTTTGTCCTACAAGTTCAACTACACGACGACCGGTATCTCCAGGAACAGAGATGACAATCTGACGATTAGTTCCACTTCCCTGCGCAGCTACCTCAGATTCGGCAACACCGAGTGAGTTAACGCGTTGGCGGATGATGGAGACTGCTTGATCGATTGCTTCGTTGGTAACTTTTCCATTCTCTCCCGGCGCAATACGCGGTTGAAGAGTGACTGAAGTTCCGCCTCGAAGATCAAGGCCTAGACGTACTGCCGTAGCGCTTTGAATAAAGGCAAGACCTGTAAGTGTGATGAGCACTAGGGCCAGGATTGCCAACGAACGCGCTGGGCGGGCAGTCGTCTTTACTGGTTTAGTAGTTGTAGACATAGGTGCAGAGTCTAGGCGTCAGGTGCTGGTGTGTCGAAAAGCGAGGCGATGGCAGCAGGTGGTGTGCGTCCTATATGGGCAAAACCCGCAGCGGTTGCAACTCTTCCACGGGCAGTTCTAGCCATGAGGCCATTTCGAACTAGGAAAGGCTCAGCAACTGCTTCAACGGTTTCTACCTCTTCACCCACCGCTATTGCCAATGTGGAAAGGCCCACAGGTCCTCCATTAAAGCGCTCAACTAATGCCACTAATACGCCGCGATCGAGACGATCCAATCCAATCTCATCTACTTCATACATTTCTAACGCTGCACGGGCATCTTTAAGTGAGATTGATGTGCTGGCATTAACCTGCGCATAATCGCGCACGCGGCGAAGTAATCGATTAGCAATACGTGGTGTGCCACGTGATCTGCCTGATATTTCAGTGATTGCATCGGCGTGAATATCGATGTCGAGTAGCTGGGCGCTTCTGGAAATAACTTGCGCTAACTCTGAATCCTCATAAAAATCAAGATGAGCAGTGAAACCAAAGCGATCGCGCAATGGTCCTGGCAACAAACCTGCTCGAGTTGTTGCACCCACTAATGTGAAATGCGGCAGTTGTAGTGGAATTGCAGTTGCCCCAGGGCCCTTGCCCACAACAACATCTACCCGAAAGTCTTCCATCGCTAAATACAAAAGCTCTTCTGCTGGACGAGGCAGGCGATGAATCTCATCTAGGAAAAGAATTTCGCCTTCAACAAGAGAAGAGAGAATTGCAGCTAAATCCCCCGCATGCGTAATAGCTGGTCCACTTGTGATGCGAATAGGTGCTTGCATCTCACTTGCCAAAATAAGTGCCAACGTTGTTTTACCTAATCCCGGTGGACCGGAGAGCAAGATGTGATCGGCTGGGCTATTTCTATGGCGGGCTGCTGTGAGTAAAACATCTATCTGTTCGCGCACGCGATGCTGTCCAATGAAATCCTTAAGGGTCTTGGGGCGCAGCGCTTGTTCTAGCGCTGATTCCTCACCCTTGATATGTGAGCCTATTAAGCGCTCCTGATTATCAGCCACGTGAACTCTTTCCACTGGCCAAAGCTAACTTGAGCAGCTCACTTAACGCCATGCTGGCTGGGTCTTGATCATTGCCATGTAAATCATTGACAACATCACTAATTGCAGAATCTGATTCTTTAGGTGAGAAACCAAGAGAAACAAGTGCACTCAGAAGTTGTTCGCGCCATGGTGGTTGATGACCTTTATATGTTGCACCTGAAGAGAGATCGCTGAGCTTGCCCTTTAACTCTAAAATCATGCGCTGTGCACCCTTTTTACCAATTCCAGGAACCCGCTCAATTGCCGATGTGTCCTCCTGTGAAATAGCGCGTGCTAAATCCTCTGGGGTAAGAGCACCCATAATTGAAAGCGCGACTTTTGGGCCAACGCCAGAGACAGTCTGGACAAGTTCGAAAAGATTGCGAACCTCTTCAGTTAAAAACCCAAACAAAGTTAGTGAATCTTCACGGACAACAAGGGATGTGTAGAGAGTGGATTGGGAACCAAGAGTTAACCCGGCACTTGTCGGCGGATTAATCAGAACACTCAAACCTACTCCCCCGACTTCAACAACTAACTTGTCGAGTGAGAGAGAGCGAATTGTTCCGCTAAGAGTTGAAATCATTTACCCACGAAGTTTTCTTAGGCGTGACTTTTCAACTTCCACTGCTTGATTAATTCGAGCCGATGCTCCGCCCCGCCAAATATTGCAAATTGCAAGGGCAAGTGCATCAGTTGCATCTACGGGCTTTGGAATTGAATCAAGGTTAAGAATCTTTTGCACCATCTGGGCAACCTGTGCTTTATTGGCACGACCTGATCCTGAGACTGCAGCTTTAACTTCACTGGGTGTGTGCATCATGACTGGTATTCCAGCTTTAGCGGCAATAAGTAGAGCAATGCCAGCAGCTTGTCCGGTACCCATCACTGTGCGCACATTGTGCTGAGCAAAGACTCGTTCCACAGCAATCACATCTGGATTCCATAATGCGATCCATTCATTTAAGCCTTTATCGATTTCAAGTAAACGATTTTCAAGAGCCATGTCTGATGGCGTCATAATTACCCCAACACCCACCATCTTTAGCGCTAATCCAGGGCTACCTTCAACGATTCCGATACCGCAGCGCGTTAGACCAGGATCAATCCCTAGTACTCGCATCACGGCCACCATTTCCTTAGGTTCATTGCAAGGTTTCTAGCCTAGGCCTTACCTATGACGAACTTATTCCAGGCTCGCCATAACCTCATCTGAAACATCAAAATTGCTATATACGTTTTGCACATCATCGAGCTCTTCAATCGCATCGATAAGTTCAAATACCTTCTTGGCCCCATCGGCATCTAGCGGTATCGACATAGAAGGCAGAAAAGATGAATCCGCTGATTCATAGTCAATTCCAGCGCTTTGCAGAGCAGTTCGCACTTGCACCAAATCAACTGGCTCACACACGACTTCAAAAGATTCGCCTAAATCATTTACTTCTTCAGCCCCGGCATCTAGAACTGCTTCAAGAACTCGATCTTCGGTCAAGCCATCAACTTTATTAGCAATGATTACACCCTTGCGATTGAAAAGGTAGGAAACAGAGCCCAGATCTGCCATGGAACCACCATTGCGTGTGACTGCAACTTTGATCTCTGATGCAGAGCGATTGCGGTTATCGGACAAACATTCAATCATGATTGCCACACCGTTTGGGCCATAGCCTTCATACATAATCGTGATCCAGTCTTTAGCACCAGCTTCAAGACCAGCACCGCGCTTGATTGCACGATCAATGTTATCTGCCGGCATTGAGGATTTTTTAGCCTTTGTAACAGCATCAAATAAAGTTGGATTGCCTTCCATGTCGGCGCCGCCATTGCGTGCTGCAACTTCAATTGCGCGAATCTGCTTTGCAAAAACCTTTGCACGACGACTATCGATAATCGCCTTCTTATGCTTGGTCGTCGCCCACTTGGAATGGCCGGACATGGCTTACACCTTCAATCTCATTAACTCTGATTATGAAACTTACTTTACCTTCTCTAATGCAGGCTTTGCCACTTCCTCTATAAAGTAGCGGTGAATTCGATGATCTGCTGTGAGCTCTGGATGAAAAGAAGTGGCAAGAAGGGTTGCAGAGCGAACAGCCACTGGGTGTGAATCAACGGATGCTAGAACCGTAACGCCAGCCCCGACCTTTTCTACCCATGGTGCACGGATAAAGACGGCTCTGATTGAATCTGTAGATCCATCATCAAATGAGAGATCTTTTTCAAATGAATCGGCTTGGCGACCAAATGCATTCCTGCGCACGGTGATATCTAATCCACCAAAGGTTCTCTGACCTTGCTTGGCATCCAAGATTTGATCTGCAAGCAAAATCATTCCCGCACACGATCCATAGACCGGCATACCTGCGGCAATGCGTTGTTTTATAGGTTCAAAGATGCCAAAGATCTCAGAGAGTTGAGCAATGGTTGTTGATTCTCCGCCAGGCAAAATGAGGGCATCTACTTCTGCTAACTCAGATGCACGGCGCACTTCTACTGGATCAATGCCGCATGCAATCAATGCACTCACATGCTCGCGCACATCACCCTGGAGTGAGAGAACTCCGACCTTCATGAGCGAAGTGAACTACCAGCCGCGCTCGGCAAGACGGTGTGGAGCTGGAAGATCTGCGACGTTAATACCTACCATCGCCTCACCCAAACCACGAGATGCATCAGCAACAACTTTTGCATCCTGCCAAAACGTCGTTGCCTTCACGCACGCTGCAGCGCGTTGTGCTGGGTTTCCAGATTTGAAAATACCAGAACCAATAAAGACACCATCGGCGCCCATGGCCATCATGAGCGCAGCATCGGCTGGAGTTGCAATTCCGCCAGCAGTAAAGAGAACAACTGGCAACTTGCCACTTTGCGCTACTTCTTTAACTAATTCATAAGGAGCTTGTAGTTCCTTAGCTGCAACATAGAGTTCATCTTCGCGCATTGAAGAAAGGCGACGAATTTCTCCGCCGATCTTGCGCATATGTTGCATAGCATTGGAAACATCGCCTGTGCCAGCCTCACCCTTAGAGCGAATCATCGCTGCGCCTTCATTAATTCGGCGAAGTGCCTCACCTAGATTTGTAGCACCGCAAACAAAAGGAATTGTGAAATCCCACTTGTCGATGTGATTTTCATAGTCTGCAGGAGTAAGAACTTCTGACTCATCGATGTAATCCACACCCAGAGATTGCAAAACTTGAGCTTCAACAAAGTGGCCAATACGTGCTTTGGCCATAACAGGAATAGAGACTGAGGCTTGAATCTTTTCGATCATGTCAGGATCAGACATACGGGCTACTCCGCCTTGTGCACGGATATCTGCAGGCACGCGCTCTAGCGCCATAACAGCAACTGCGCCAGCATCTTCGGCAATCTTTGCCTGCTCAGCGTTAACGACATCCATGATGACGCCGCCCTTGAGCATCTCTGCCATACCGCGCTTTACACGCCCTGTGCCTTTTACTTCTGACATTTACTCTTTACTCACCTTCATCTGTGTAGGGGAACATCCTACTTTGTCTTTGTCGGTTTCGCGCTCGCAGTTAAATACGTGAAATCAGGCTCCTTATCGGTCAGGGCTACCCATATTTGACCAGGGGCAAACTTTATTTCCTTGCCATCACTCGATGTCCAAGTAGTTCCAGCGCCTTCAGATGCTCTACTCCAAAGGGCGTTAAATGTTTTACCGTCCCGCAAAATGAAGCCACGGCCATTGCCAACGGTTTGCGAAAACGGAGTGATGCCGCCCACTTTGTCGCGGTATTCCGAATCTGTGATCGAGACCATTTGAATCACTAAAGTTGTGGGCCCCAGAACTATTCCAGATTCTGAAACATCACTCTCTGAGTTATGAGAGAGCAACCAACGAGATTGCGACTCTGACCAAGCAGCGCTGTATCTAGCTGCTGGCCAATGCATGATTACTGACTCCGTAGGTTTGCCGCCTTGCGGTGCATCGCCAAAACTCCAACCAACATTGTTTGCAGTAGTGATTTGATAATTCTTCTCAACTACCTTGGCCATTAATAGATCTGCTCGTAAAACCATTGCAAATGGTGGAACGCGGTTGGGATCAGTTGTGTAGATAGATGGAGGCTGTGCCTGTGCTCCTAGATTTTGCAGATTTGCTGCATCGATAACTGGCAATAGTTTTTTCTGTGCACCGCTATAAGCAAATGCCACACGGCCATACTGCGCCAAGATATCGATATCTGAGATGCGCGCACTTCTAATCGGTCCAATTCGCTCTGGAATAACGGATGAGAAGATCGCCGCTAGGCGTGTTACGCCACCCTCTACTTGTTCAATATAAACAACATCTGCATCTTCTAAACCAATTTGCGGATGCGCAGCGTTTGTATCATCAATCTTTACAGCAAGGACCAGACCATTGCTTCCTTCTCGACCGCTAAGAACATTACGCTCGGCGGCTTCAGGCAACAAACCAGAGATAGCCGAACAGCCTGACAAAAGAAAGGTAAGAGAAAAGGCCAGAACTACGCGCTTATAAAACATCAGATTCGAACTCATATGTAACAGGCAAAGGCGCAGTACCCGCCAATCTAAAGGTTTTCACTACAAGCTTACGACGCACCATTACCGTCGATGAAACGGCATCAGTGTGAATAGAAATAGCCACTCGTATTTTTGCTGTTAAGGCTGAGAGCTCTTGCAATAAAGCTTGTTCGGAAACTGTGGCGTGTGCCAATCCATCGGAAATGATCAGACCCAATGCTCCTGATAAACCACTCTCTGCCATTGAGCGGTTTTTGATATCAGCATCACGGGCTTGATATGCAGCAGCGGTGAGAAGCATTGAGGAAGCAGGATCAGCTAAATCACTGTGCGCTATCTCAAGTGCAATGGCAGCTCTTTTCTGTAACAACGCATCCAAGTTAGCCCAACTCGTCTCAACTCGATGATGCAGACGATCTAGACGTGTGGCCGAGAATGTTAAGTACCAAATTCCCAGCAGAAGCAGAAAGCCAAGAAAGAATGAAGTCTTCATCGCTTCTCCTCATCTCGAGATAAGAATCGATTCCAAGAACGCTGATCAGAGCCCAATGCCACACCCTTGCTGCCAACCATTGCCATTTCATAAATAGAGAAGATCTGTTGAGCAACCACTTCCCAATCAAAGAGCTGCGCCCGCCGCTTCCCAGCAATCGCTAACTCCTTTCGCTTTTCTTCATCGCGCAAAAGATCGATGATTACCTTAGCTAAATCAGTTGAGTTTTCAGATTCAAAGAGGGCTCCATATGTGCCGCCACCCAAGAGAGAATCGAAAGCCGGGATGTCACTTGCCACTACGCAGGCACCACCAGCTAGAGCTTCAGCCAGAATAATTCCAAATGACTCACCACCAGTATTTGGTGCCACATAGATTGAAACCGAAGACATAAAATCTGCTTTTTCTTGCTCAGAGATTTTGCCTAGGAATTCAAAGCGATCACGTAACTGTGGATCAATCTCTTTCTCAAAATCTTTAGGATCTCCTGGTCCTGCAACAAAAACTCTCACATCCGGAGCAAAGCGAGCAATGATAGGTAAGGCATCTACTAAAACTTGCAGCCCTTTGCGCGGTTCTTCAAATCGCCCAATAAAACCAATGGTATTGCCAGACCACTTGCCTTGCGCTGTTCCATCTGAATATCGCTTGGCATAAATTCCATTAGGAACAACTATGACATCAGTTTCAAGGTGGTCTGTAAGGGTCAAGCGCGCAGCTTCAGATACTGCAATACGCGCAGACAACTTCTCGATTGCTGGTTCCAAAATAGGACCGATAGCAAAAATAACTTTCTGGCGCTTTGCAGCAGCATGGAAAGTTCCAACCATTGGGCCTTCTGCCGCCCAGCAGGCTAGAAGTGAGATGGATGGAATTGCGGGCTCATGCAAGTGCAACAAATCAAAGTTTGCAGAACCAATCCATTGACGCACTCTGGCATAAGCGATTGGACCAAAGAGAACACGGGCAACTGCGCCGTTGTAAGGAATCGAAATCGGCTTTCCAGCACTGACAACATAATCCGGCAGTTTTGTCTCATCTATCGCTGGTGCTAAAACAGAGACAGAGTGGCCAGAGGCAATAAGAAACTCTGCTAAATCGCGGACATGATTTTGCACCCCGCCCGGTGTATCCCAACCATACGGACACACAATTCCAATTCGCAGCTTCGTCGTCAGCATTAGTCGCGATCCTTAAAATCGCCATCAGTCCAAATACGTTGCATCATGTGCCAATCCTGTGGGTATTGAGCTATTCCCTTTGCAAAAAGATCTGCGCATTTTTGCACCAGCGCAACTACTCGCTCACTTTCACTTCCCTCTGTAGGAAGATCGATACGTGTGAAATCGATATGAATACCGCTTTGGGTATAGGAAACGTAAGCGCTAATGAGGGGCGCACCTGTGCGTATTGCAAGCAACGCTGGGCCTGCTGGCATTCTGGCTGGTCCACCAAAGAAAGTCACATCGATTCCAGATTTAGAGAGATCGCGATCGGCAGCAAGGGCAATAACGCATCCACTTCTTATGCGCTGCATCAGAGTTGGAATCACTCGAGTGTCTAAGGGTAGAGCTTCCATGCCAAATTCAGCACGGTATTGCATGAACTTCTTAAACAGCTTCTCTGGCTTTAAATGCTCTGCCACCGTAACAATCTTTGCTCCGCGAGCACAAAAATATGCAGCTGCATGATCGTAATTACCGCAGTGTGGCAAGGTCACAATTGCCCCGTTGCCAGCAGCAACTGCGTCCATCAAGATGCGCTCATCATTGAATGTCACAGTGCTCAGTATTCGCTCTTTCGACCAATCGGGAAATCTAAAGGTGTCACACCAATAGCGAAAGGCTGAACGTGTAGCTTTGTAAACAAGTAGATCTAAATCAAGAGGCGTAATATTTGGCTGTGTGCGCTGTAAATTCGAGCGGAAGCGAATGGTGAATTTTCCATTTTTGCGCACTAAAAAATCTGAGACTCGGTCAGCGCTTGAATATACAAATCCTTCTGGTAACCATCTTAGAATGCGCCAGGCAGCAAAATAACCTAGCGCAGTGATGTTTTGCATCATGAATGAAATGCCCTACGAACAATCAACATACGTTGAATTACTGTTACTACTCCAAGTACGGCTAGTAACCACATTCCACCGGCCAAAACATAGGGAACCCCAAGACCATCGAGAGCAATGGCAGACAACGCCATTATCAAACGCTCAGTGCGCTCTGCGATGCCACCTGAACAAGTGATTGAAAAACTCTCAGCTTTAGCACGGATGTATGGGACAAGCATTCCTGTCACCAAAGTAGCAATAACGACATAGCTCAGTGGGTCTTGCTTGTTAATCAAATAAATGCTCACACCCAATAAAATCGCACAATCAGTTACGCGATCAATCGTGGAATCTAGGAAACTTCCCCACTTACTTGCTCCTGCTTTTGAAATGCGCGCCATGGTGCCATCAAAGAGATCGCTAAGGGCAAATATGACAATCACTGCAGTTCCGATAAAGAAATCACCACGAGGATAGAAATAGAGCGCTGAAGCCACGACTCCCACCGCCCCCACCCATGTAACAGCATTAGGAGTAATTCCAATGCGCAGCGCTAATGAGGCTACGGGTGTTATTAATCTCGTAACCGCTGGTTTTAAAGTGCGACTTAGCATCACTGCACATCGTAGGCTGACCCAGTGCAGAATCCCACATCGCCCCTCAATCTCTGCGTCTTTGGCCACCCTTCAGCCCAGCCAGATGAAGTTGCCAAAGCCCTAGGGGCCACACTTGGCACAGAAGCACACGGAGACATTACCTGCGCACTCTTTGTTATAAATCCCAATACTGGAATCGATCAAGAGACCATAAATCATTGGCAATCATTTGATGAGTTTCTAACACCACGCATGATTGTTGTTACTGAGCTAGATGGAAATAGTTCAGATTTTGATGATGCAGTTATGTTGGCCACAAGAGTCTTTGACCAAGTTGCAACGCCTTACTTAGTTCTCCATGATGAGGATGGTTCACCTAGAGCCCTTATTTCACTCTCTGACATGGTCATTACCGATTACTCAACAACTCCCCCAACTAATAATGCATGTGAGCCAGAGCATGAAACTTTGGTCCAAGAGTTTCGTGATGAATATTTAGAGTTAGTGACATCCATGGGTGAGGGTGCATTTGCCGCTGGAGTTCTCTTCCCAGCTATACCTTTAGTGATTAATAAGGGTATCGGACTAGATGTTATACACAGATATCTATCTGAACTCATTTAGTGCTACCAAGCCGCAGCTATCTCTTCGCGCGTCAGATGAAGTAGTTGTGGCAATACTTTAGTTTTACCGATTATCGGCATGAAATTAGCATCCCCACTCCAGCGCGGAACAATATGTTGATGAATATGGTCTGCGACTCCTGCCCCTGAGATTGCGCCTTGATTCATTCCTAAGTTAAACCCTGCTGGGGAAGAAACCTTACGAATAGTTTTCATGGCATGAGCGCTCAGAGAAGAGATCTCATTGCGCTCGTCATCACTTAAATCAGTTAAATCAGCTACATGCCTATAAGCACAAACCAACAAATGCCCTGGGTTGTATGGATATAAATTCATCACCACAAAAGCACTGACGCCTCTGTGAACAACTAATCCCTCTTCATCACTTAATGTCGGAACGCTGCAGAAGGGGCACTGCACTTCATTGCCCTCTAATGGGCGGTTTTCCCCACGTAAATACTCAAGACGGTGCGGAGCCCATAGACGTTGCCAACCATCAGGCATTCCTGCGCCATCGATATGCATAATTAAACCTGTGTGCGCTCTGCTACTACTTTTTGAATCTCGGCTATCGCATCCTTGAGAGGGATTCCATTTTTCTGCTCTCCATTGCGATAGCGGAAAGAAACAGCACCTGCAGCCATATCTTCTTCACCTGCAATAACCATAAATGGCACCTTTTGCATCTGAGCGTTGCGAACCTTCTTCTGCATGCGATCATCAGAGGCATCTAGCTCTGCACGAATACCCGCCTTCTTCATCTGCGCAATAACATCAGCCAAATAATCAGCAAAAGCTTCAGCAACTGGAATTCCCACTGCTTGGACTGGTGCAAGCCATGGAGGGAACGCACCTGAGTAATGCTCGGTCAGAACACCGAAGAATCTTTCAATGGAACCAAAGAGCGCGCGGTGAATCATTACTGGACGCTGGCGTGATCCATCTGATGCTGAGTACTCAAGTTCAAAACGCTGTGGAAGTTGGAAATCGACTTGGATCGTTGACATCTGCCATGTGCGACCGATGGCATCTTTTGCTTGAACAGAGATCTTTGGTCCATAGAAGGCTGCGCCACCCTCATCTAAAACAAGTTCTAGGTTCTGTGCAACTGCGGCTTTGCGCAATGTCTCGGTTGCCTCTTTCCAATCTGAGTCTTCCCCCACAAATTTCTCAGGGTTCTTCGTTGAGAGTTCAAGATAGAAATCATTGAGTCCATAGTCACGTAAAAGGTTAAGTACGAAAGTTAATAATGAATCTAACTCATCTGCCATCTGCTCTTTTGTGCAATAGATATGCGCATCATCTTGGGTAAAACCACGGGCACGAGTGATGCCGTGAAGAACACCCGATTTTTCATAGCGATACACAGTTCCGAACTCAAATAAACGAAGTGGAAGCTCGCGATATGAACGTTGGCGGGCTTGGAATATGAGGTTGTGGAACGGGCAGTTCATTGGCTTCATGTAGTACTGCTGGCCAGGCTTTTTAATTGTTCCATCAGTATGGAGCTCTTCATCCATGATCATCGGTGGATACATTCCCTCGGAGTACCAATCCAAGTGGCCAGATTTTTCAAACAAGGCGGCCTTAGTTAAATGTGGTGAGTAGACAAACTCATAATCTTCTTCTTCATGGCGCTTGCGTGAGTAATCCTCCATAGCACGGCGGATGATTCCGCCCTTGGGATGAAAGACCGCTAAACCTGAACCAATCTCTTCTGGAAATGAAAAGAGATCCAACTCAGTACCAAGACGACGGTGATCGCGCTTTTCTGCCTCAGCAAGAAGTTCTAAGTGAGCATTGAGTTCATCTTGTGATGACCATGCTGTGCCATAGATGCGCTGGAGCATGGGATTCTTTTCAGATCCCCGCCAATACGCTGCTGCACTTCGCATCAATTTAAATGCAGGGATGTGTTTAGTTGAAGGTAGATGCGGACCTCTACATAAATCTGACCACACCGGATTTCCATCACGACCTAAATTGTCATAAATGGTGAGCTCTGCTCCCCCAACTTCCACACTGGCTTCTTCTCCAGCTGGTCCTTTAATGCCAATCAATTCACATTTATATGGCTCATGTGAAAGTTCGGCTAACGCATCCTTTTCATTAATAACACGGCGACGAAAGCGCTGGCCATCTTTAACAATCTTGCGCATGACGCTTTCAATCTTGGTTAAATCATCTGGATTAAAAGGCGTCTTAGGATCAAAGTCGTAGTAGAAACCATCTTTAATCGGTGGACCGATACCCAGCTTTGTGTCAGCAAAAACCTCTTGCACGGCTTGTGCCATGACGTGGGCAGTTGAGTGTCGAAGTACGAAGAGACCATCAGGTGAGTTGATTAATACAGATTCAACAACATCGCCATCTTGCAGATCCGTCCATAAATCTTTGAGAACTCCGTTAATACGGCAAACAACTACATCTTTACTCTCTGCAAAAATATGGGTGGGGCGTTGATCTGCCTCTATGGAGCGCGCAGCACCATCAACGCTTACCTGAATCATGTAGCTAGCCTACCGAATACTTATGTGCCAACAGGTGGATTTCTTCACCGAAGGCGCGTGAAAGATGCAAGGGCCTTGAATCAATCGTTGAAATTGCGTGAGATAAACGCAAACTACTAATAAAAAAGGCTGAAGTGATTTCTGAAATCCGATCTGCTGGGATGCTCTCAATGGCAACAAGCTCATTTTCAATCAGAATCTGGCGAATGATCCCAGGCAAGAGAAGATCAGAAGTTGGTGGTGTTATCCATCGACTCTCAATCTGGGCAATCAGATTTGTAACTGAACCCTCACAGATATTTCCTTTGGCATTGACAACGATCGCATCATCAAAGCCAGCAAGGCGGGCTTGCTCAAGAATTGCAAGACGGTTCGTATATGGAAATCTCTTATGAACATCACCAGCTACTCGTTCTGGGTGCACTCGCACATCACAGCCACTCGTTTGCTCCATATAAGGCATGTGCACGGCCAACCAGTTGCCTTGATTATCAAGAGATATGCGAAGCATTCCTAGGCCCTGTGGCACTGAAGCAAAAAGCTCAGCCACACCTTGTGAAATCTGCTCAGGAGTTGGAATCGTTAAACCGAGTTCTTGTGCACTTCTTTGTGCGCGAGCAATATGTCTACCTAGTGAAAAGGGGCGGTTTCCAACACTCTTAATCGTTTCAAAGATTCCTTCACCGTCTAGCCATCCATCATGTGATGCAGGAACTTCGTTGATGTTTTTCAATTCGCCGTTATAAATCACTCTCATAGAACACCACCGGCGAGTGAGACTAAACGTCTTGCTTTAAGTTGCGTTTCTTCCCACTCATCATTTGGCACACTGGCCCACGTAATTCCAGCACCGGTGCCAAAGCGCAGTTTGTCATCTTTAAAAAAGATTCGAATGGCGACCGAGAGTTCACACTGATCTCCCTGCACCCAGCCCAGTGCGCCGCAATAAGCTCCACGCTTTCCTTCATTTTCTTCAATGACAGATATGGCAGATGATTTGGGAGCTCCACTAATTGAACCCGGTGGACTCAAGCGAGTGAAGATCTCTGCCCAAGTAGTTTCATCTTTGAGTTCGCCCTCAATATCTGAGACTAGATGCACTAAACCTGGATGAACTTCAGTTGATAACAACCGTGGCACGGTGACGCTCCCACTCTTGCAAATCTGTCCTAAATCATTTCGCATCAAATCAACGATCATGACGTTCTCAGCCTTATCTTTCACGCCAAAATCAACTGTGCCAGCCGGTGCTGTGCCCTTGATAGGTGAAGTGCGAACTCGCTTCCCCTCTCGCTTAAGAAAGAGCTCAGGTGATGCTGAAGCAATATCGATTCCAGGTGCTTGGAAATAACAAGCCCATGGCGCAGGATTACCTTCCAGAATAAGAGAAAATAGTCCACGAAGATTTTCAACGTGAACATCAATTGAGATCTCTCTACAAGCATTTACCTGGTAAACCCACCCTTGAGCAACATGCTCTTTCACCTTATTCACATACGCGATGTATTGGCTTTCATTAAAACTACTCGACCATGTTCCACTTATTTTCTCCCACGGTGTTTGTGGAAACGGTGCTTCTATAACGTGATCAAATTTAGCTGCGCGAAAATCCCCTTCAAATGTTGTTGAGACGGCCCAGAATCCCCCATCTTCTAAACATGCAGGATCATTGGAGCTCTGAGAATGGCCAGTTGCTAAACGCCCATTCATCCAAAAAATAGGCGCATTCTGCGATGAAGTCACAAGGTAACGGTAGTCATTGCATTCCCACTTTGGCGCTATGGCCTCACCTACGATAGATTTGGCCACCTCGCGGACGTAGCGCAGTTGGTAGCGCGGAACCTTGCCAAGGTTCAGGTCGCC